>VAPF01006859.1_pt1 | contig 17634 bp, 17 predicted proteins | sample 3393931 | NCBI WGS metagenome assembly VAPF01 (sample SAMN08290437, study PRJNA428436) | hydrothermal vent metagenome | isolation source: Deep-sea hydrothermal vent chimney | place: Atlantic Ocean: South-mid Altantic Ridge | depth 2773 m m | reverse complement strand
TGATATGCGATTTTGTTGTACATCAAAGGGAGACAGAAAAAGCAGCCGCCCTTCTTCAAGTGGCCTTTTGTATTCCGGCTTAATCCGCATATTTTCAATACTTCTGGCAGGGCAAATAACAACAGATGGCTTTCCCCGTAATAAGATATTCAGGCATTCACGCTCTATTGGTGAATGGAAACCACTGATAACCGTAATGTCCGAATCTTGTAGTTGGCGCATCATGTCACATGTTTTCAGAATAATTTTGCCGGGACATTTATTTGAGCTGAAAATGGCAAGGCTATTGTTTTGCAGGATATCGGGATTGCCGATGGCTGTAATTGTCTCCGGTGCATTGTCGGAGAGGTATTTCTTCAGGGAAGAGGGGTAAGTATAGTCAGATTGATTAATTAGTAAAATGTTCATCGATGCTCTCCAGGTAATGATATAGCGATAACAAGTCTGCATGGCCCCAGCTGGCTCGTATATTAGGTGTCACAGCAGCCCGCCTGTCAAATAACCATCAAATAAAAACCTGAGCTGCCAACTCCCTGAAAACAATAAATATTCTATCTTTTCAACTAACATGGCAATTTTGCTGCAATACATATTCATCAAATAAAAATATGAGCCGGTAACGCCCTATAAACAACAATATTACTTATTTTTTCTACTAAGTATTATTAGTAAAATCTTTTTATTTACATGCAGTTATGGCTCAATAGTACTTCATTTACTACTAATTTACTTCTAATTTCATGTCAAGACCCACTTAGAGTTCCGGTCTGATCCTGAATTTTTTATTGTCTTCTCTTTTTTGGACATTGCGTAAATAAGGTTTCTAATCTTATTGAGTTACAAAGCTATTTCAGCTTCTTATAGCTAATTTTGTATAATTAAGCCGAAACTTATCCTTTAAATCTTTTTATGGCTATTTATAAACATTTATAGGTTTATCAGACTATTTTGTTCGTTTTTATCCATTTATAGCCATTTTTACCGCTTGACACCATTTTAAATTACTTTTCTGCTTTTTTAGAAAAAAAATTGTGGATCGGGGTGTTTCCCGGTCGGTAAAGGGTCTCCAGCAGTGGAAACTCTTTTATGGAAAACTTGCAACCCCCATCCTTTTAATAATTGAAATTTCTTTATTTATTAGCAAGTTATTTTTCCTACCACTTCATTTACTACTAATGCTGCTAACATAAGAGGTAACCGTTCATAGGCTGCAGGGGGCAATTATCGATTTTCCCCTCTTGAGAGGGGAATTCACCTCTCCTGAACATAAATCCCCATGAAATCCAGATGTTACATTTTAACGAAAAAGTGGGTATTCAGCAAGGGTAAAAGCAATAGGCCTGATTGGGGTCGAAGTGGAGTTTCATATTGTAAGAAGGGTTACAGATAGCGTCTGATAACACAGTATCTATATTTTCAAATTCCGCCTCACAATATTCTTTAAGCTGCTGATCTGTCATAGACGACCTCTCCCTCCCTCATAACAATACTTTTGAACTTTGTTGCTTTGCCTGAAAGATCAATAATATCCACATTTTTTGACAAAGTTCTTAAAAGCTCCCCATAGAATTTGAAGAAACTCTCAGGAGGCACTATCCATTACTGCAAAATCATAGTCATTAACATCATCATTCTCTTTATGGAGAGCAGATCCTACCAGATACATCCTCCCTATCTTATATTTTTTAGCAACCTCGATGGCCTTATCAAGCTCTTCCTTCGGAATCATAATTATTCCTCCTATATTTCAGGTCATGTTATTACCAATACCTTTACTACATTTATCTTACCATCTTTCATAAAGCACCTTTCCTTTCCAGTAAGCATTCATGCAAACCTGACTAGAAACTTGTTTCATATTCTTGTTCATTGTATATATCGTCATCCGCGGTAAACCAGATGCCGTCAGCTCCCGCCCCCTTGTAATGAGCGGAATCTGTCCGATTTCCATCGGCGTCGTAGGCATATGTCTTGTAATAGCTCACATCATCATCCGCAGTGAACCATGTGCCGTCAACCCCTGCTCCGTTGTAATAAACTGACTGTGTCTGATTCCCATTGGCGTCATAGGTGTATGTAAAATAGAATCTCACATCGTCATCCGCGGTAAACCAGATGCCGTCAACTCCTGCCCCCTTGTAATTAATATGCTGTATCTGATTCCCGTCGGCGTCGTAAGTGTATGTGCTGTAGCCGCTCACACCGTCATCCGCAGTGAACCAGATGCCGTCAACTCCTGCTCCGTTGTAACCGACAGACTGTGTCTGATTCCCGTTGGCGTCGTAGGTATATGTGCTGTAGCCGCTCACATCGTCGTCCGCGGTAAACCAGATGCCGTCAACCCCTGCCCCGTCGTAATAAACTGACTGTGTCCGATTCCCATCGGCGTCGTAGGTGTCTATGTTGTAAAAGCGCACATCGTCATCCGAGGTGAACCAGATGCCGTCAGCTCCCGCCCCTTTATAACCGACAGACTGTGTCTGATTCCCATTGGCGTCGTAGACATATGTGTTGTAGAAGTTAAGATCGTCATCCGGGGTAAACCACGCGCCGTCAACTCCTGCCCCGTCGTAATAAACATACCGTGTCCGATTTCCATCGGCATCGCAGGTGAAGGTATAGTAGGCACTCACATCGTCATCTGCGGTGAACCAGATGCCGTCAACTCCTGCCCCGTCGTAATAAACACGCCGTGTCCGATTTCCATTGGCGTCGTAGGTATATGTACTGTAGGAGCCCACATCGTCATCCGAGGTGAACCAGATGCCGTCAACCCCTGCCCCGTCGTAACGAACAGACGGTGTCAGATTCCCATTGGCATCATAGGTGGATATGTTGTAAAAGCGCACATCGTCATCTGCGGTAAACCATGTGCCGTCATCTCCCGCCCCGTTGTAATAAACAACCTGTGTCTGATTTCCATTAGCGTCGTAGGTGTATGTGCTATAGGAGCTCACATTCCCTGAGAAATAATAAGTTAGCTGTAAAACATAATTTTTGTAAGTGGTGAAAGAGCGTGTCTCAATCGGCATTGTATTCCCAGCCAAATCTTTTATACCTGAAAGAGTTAACACATAGGTAGTACCGTAAGATAAAGGTCTGGAAGGACTAAATATTATTGTTTTTGCTGTATCATCATACGATACAGTGCCAGGGACCGTGGGATTGCGACCAAGAGTCACAGTTGATCGATTTACCGTTAAGCTGTCCAGCTCTTCAGAAACAGTCACCTGGATGTCGGACAGGACACTCACCCTGGTGGCCCCGTCAGCTGGAAGCACGCCGGTTACAGCAGGGGGTGTTGTATCCCCTCCGCAGGCTGTTAAAAATACTGCAAACAGAACAATGAATATTGCCCCCCCTATAATTCTCTGACTGATTTTCATTATGTTTTCCCCCCTCCTTCGGCAAAGTGATAAGAAATCACGTTTTAAGCCTGCTTCAAATTTAACAGAAAAACCGGTAAAACAACAACTTTCCTGAAAAAAAAGCTAAGGCGTCGCCCCATGACCCCTCTATTTCCTCATGCTGGAAGATCAAAAACTATGCTGAAAGTCTCACGGCTGTTTCACAGTATATGAAAAAGGCTGGAGGGAAAAAGGGAGGGCTTTATGTCCTCCCTTCTTTCTGGGGGTTTGAGGGGTTATTGGTATGACACATGTATTTAGTCGATCTTTTTGAATGCCGGTTTCTTTGCGCCGCAGACCGGGCATGCGTCCGGAGCTTCTCCCTCGACCGTGTTACCGCAGACATCGCAGACATAGTAATCAGTCTCTGCATTACTGCCGAGGTTTTCTAATGCCTTCCCGTAAAGACCGGCATGAATCTTTTCGACCTCATTCGCATATTTGAAGCTGCGTACCGCTCCGTTATTCTCTTCCTCTTCCGCATCCTTAATCATCTGGGGATACATATCCTGAAATTCATCGGTTTCCCCGCTGATTGCCTCCTCAAGGTTTTCTTTTGTGCTTTTAATCCCATCCAGTTGTTTGAGGTGATTGTGCGCATGAATAGTCTCGGCCTCGGCAGCAGCCCTGAAGAGTTTAGCTACCTGGGTATATCCTTCTGTTTCCGCCTTTTTCGCAAAGGCGAGGTATTTCCTGTTTGCCTGTGATTCACCGGCAAATGCATCCCTAAGATTTCTTTCTGATTTTGACATAATATTCTCCTTCTCTTTTTTGATGTTAATTGTTATATGGTTTAGATTTTTTTCTTATTCACTTACTGTAATTTCTTTTGTCGCCTCCCACTGCCCATGAAGATTGCATCTCTCTATCACCCTGAGTATAGATGTCCGGTGTTTGCCGCTCTTCTGAAGGGTGATAGTAACTTCAGCTCTCGTAAAGACCGGGGTCAGGTCAATCCTTGCGTTAAAGTTCTCGCCGGAATAGAGATCGATCCACTGGATGTGATGCCCTTCCTCCATGATATGTGGTATCTCACCGACCTTGATCTTTACCTGAAAAGGCTCGCCTGCCTTTACATTGTCAGGACATTCAATTACAGGGGTATGCTTCTTCTCAAGCTCTGTCATATTTGCCGGGCCTTTGGGCCTGTTAAGGCCGCAAAAAAGACTTGTCTCCGCCATCTTTTATTCCTCCTTAGCTAATAGGTTTCTAGGTTTAAGTTTTTCCAACGCCCTTGTTGCTATTTCTCCTACTGTCTTTTCATTTAACTCCCCTTCTTCATAAAAGGGGACCGGATCAGCATTCTTAAGATTTTCCTTCTGTCTGATGCCCGCACGATTAACTCATCATACCGCTTTTCCATTAATAATCCTATGACCGTTTTTTTAGAAAACATCATTGTTTCGCTGTTTTTGCCGGAAGTTGATTTCAATGCCGCTCACCCCTTCTTTTTGCACTCCGGGCAGAGCCCGTAGAATTCAATATGGTTGCCGAGCATCTCAAATGATCCTTTTGCGTCCTCCGGGACGTCCACCCGGAAATCGGCATGAATATCAACGATCTTTTTGCAATCAATACATATAAGGTGGTGGTGGTGGTGGTGCTCTGTTCCTGGATCATAGCGCCTTCTTTCAGGATCGATTGTAAGTTCAAGCAGCAATCCCTGTTTCTTTAACGCCTCGAGCGTTTTGTAAACCGTTGCGAATGAAATCGTCGGATATTTCTTTCTGATTTCCAGATAAATGTCTTCTGCCGAAGGATGGCTTTTGTTATCGTCGAGATACTCAAAAATCGCCAGTCTTTGTGGCGTCAGCTTTAAATTTATATCTCTAAACTTTTTCATTTTAAAATCCATAATGATTATCCTTAAATAAAGATTATCACATAATAATCATTATTGTCAAGAGGCGTAATGAAAAATATTTTTTTCATCCGACGGATAAGGCAAGACGATGGAACCGCCGGCCCATACATACACGCGGATAATAACAGCTATGAATGATGGATTTAAGAGGTCAGCAGACTACAAAAAGGAGGGGGCCCGATGTCAACGAATTAACATCGGGCCGAGGGGGTACGAAAGCATATTAATTAATTTAATTAACAGGCATGCACGCCAGTACAGGTATTACATGATTCCTGCCTGATAATCACATTTTCATTCTTAATAGTCATGAGACGGAAATAGCTGGTATGGTCAAGAGCCGACACAATAGCGGCTTCCTTGTTTATCACATCGCATGAGCCGCAATTAATACATTGGAAAATAAATGAATTTTCTGTTTTATCCTCGCAATCGGCGCATAAGCCGGACATTGCCATTGTTTCCTCATCCGGTGCTGAAAATTCTTCTTTACATACCGAACATATCATATCCAGCCTCCTCTACACGGCATTAAACATATCAATCAGCCGGCGCTATGATCGGTCATCAGCCTTACCGGTTTCTTGATATGTTTTAAGTATAGAAGATAAAAATGAATAAAATATGAAGATGCTGCGCGTTTTTTTCGCGGCTGTATTTTTTTCAAAAGGCTCGGTCGACTGCCTTTCTGCTCTGCAAGCCGGTAAACACCCGAGGCCTTATCTTTTTTGCGTTACGTCAGGATGTTATAAAACGGACCTCTTTTGTCGCGGAAGATATAATATACACACGTTCATTGTTACCATTGATATCAGCCGGTATAATGAAAAAACCCGCACGGTTCGGGGAATAGCCCTGGGAATAACCGATCAGTGATTCACCGTCGGCAAACGTCACCTCGATCTTCCGCCCTCCCCCTGCTATAACATCATTATATGCATAATTACGGTCTGTATCGCCATCCCAGTCCTTAACAAAAAACAGTGCTTTCAACTCTTCAATGTCTATTTCAACAGTCTCTCCATCGATCGGCTCGATATGGAAATATCTCTTGTTCGGAAAGAAATCGCTGGTTTTACCTTTCATCGTATCCCCGCTTTTGAACCTTGCCACAACCTTGCTTACCGCCATATCCACCCCCCTTTATCGTTATTAACGAGAATACTATACTCTATGTTCCAACTTTACTTCAAGGGAAAGATTGCGGGGGTCACGGGGGTCTCTCAACGCAGCTTGGATTTTGACGGCAGAGGAGACCCGGCAAACCAGGATGCCGTGTTACTCATCGGAGGCATCAATCTGCCTGAATGCATTTTCGGGTTAAAATTCTATAACTTCTATACTGTCTTCCCTCAGATTGTCTTCTATTGTCCAGAAGTGCGCCCTGCCGTGTGAAAGTCTCAAGAGTATAAATCCCGGGTCGTCAGCTTTTCCATCCGGTATCTCTTATCAGGTCATTTTTCTCAGGCGCTGATATTCGTCCAGAGATCTTGATACGCAGTCTTCAATGGCGATGCCGCCGAAATAATTCCCTGTCAGTAAAAGCCGTCCGCCTCCGAGCAATCCGTCAATTTTATTAACGAGCCGGTGATGACCGACTTTGATTGAAGGAAGCAAATTATCTTTACCGACCGTAAAATTCAACTGATCACGATGGACGCCAAGCAGATCGCCTATCCGCTTCAGTTTTGCCTCCCCGTCCATAATACCGGGCTTGAAATGAAAGGTAAATCCGCGGAACCTGTCATGACGGACGGTGTCTCTGGATACAACGGAATAGAAGCTGTTATTGGCCGGAATAATGCCGGCAACCGGTTCCAGCGAGACCGCGTCTTTTTTTACCGCCACGCCGACTGATTCAATCGCTGCAACCTGGATTTCCGACAGCAGCCCTGAAATATCCGGAAACGCTTTCCGCAGGAGTTGCGCGGCCGCCGTTGGAGGTATGGCAGACGCCAGAAAGGCGGACTCATAAACAGCACCATCCGTGGTTTTGACTGAAAAACCATCTTTGCCCGGCTCTACTGCATCCACTTCCTTCCCTGCAAGTATCTCAACGCCCTGCTCTGACACAATCGAGTCGGCAACCGACTGTATGCCTCCATCGAATGTAAAACTTTTCATGATGTCCTTCCGGCGGGGTCTTTTCTTAAAGAGTATTTCGGCCGGGAAATCATTGGCCTTCTGGGAAGGCACGGCATTGAAAAAAGGTTCGAACACCGTCCGGAAATTCCGCTTTCCAACTATTTTTGAATAGTAGGATTCAATGCTCTGCCCTCTCTTTTTGAGGGAGAAAATGCGGGGCGCGGAGAAAAGGAGCTCCAGAAAGTTGATCTGTGACGGAATCGATTTAATCTGCTTATTAATCAACATCTTAAACGGGACTTTTTCTCTCTTCCGCAGCCTGTCAAGCATACGGCGGTCTTCCAGAATCCCGATGAGATTGCGGTAAGAGTTGTAACAGGTATGGGCGCCCAGCTCAATCCAGAAATCCGAAGCCTCGCCGTCAAAGCGATGTGTGTGAAAAGTACCGCCGGCCCTCTTATCCTTTTCGAGCACCAGGGGCTTAAAGCCTTCGCCAACGCAGTAATGCGCAAGGCTCAACCCGCTGATCCCGGCGCCGATAATAATAATATCGTATGTTTTCATTGCAGGCCCCTACCCGGTTTTCCCTTGGGACCGGTGTCCCCGGGGGACCGCGTCTATCTGTCCGATGTTAATAATAATCCGTTATTTGGCGGACAATGTTATATACAACGAAGATCCTCCCCTGTAAATAAGCAGCAGGATATCTTCATCTCTTTCTATTTCTGGAACGATCTTCTGGTAATCTTTAACACCATTTATCTTTTTCCTGTTTATTTCCTGGATCACGTCACCCTTTAGCAGTCTGTCCGCAGCCGGGCTGTCTTCATCAATATCATTAATTATGACCCCTTTTATCCTGCCGGGAATACCCAGTTTCTTGGCTATTGCAGGAGTTATATCCTGCACGCCGATCCCCCTCATTGCGTTTTCATATTCACCTGTTACCGCCCGCTGCATCTTGACCGGCAATTCCCCTGTTGTTACATCAATGGTCAGCCTTTTATTATCTCTCAAAACAGTGACCTTATGTTCTTCGTCGGGCGCGGTATTCGCTACCATATTCCTCAGCACATAGGGTTCGGATATTTTCGCTCCATCGTATTCGATTATTATATCTCCCCTTTTCAATCCCGCCTTTTCCGCCGGACTGTTTTCGACTACGTCACTGATAAGTGCGCCGTTTTCATCGTTAAGCTTGAACTGTTTCGCAAGTTCCGGTGTCAGCTTCTGTATTGAGACACCAAGCCAGCCCCTTATGACCCTGCCCTTTTTAATCAGGCTGTCCATAACGGTTTTCACCATATTACTTGGAATGGCGAATCCTATCCCCTGATAACCGCCGCTAGTGCTGTAGATCGCCGTATTTATCCCGATCAGCTCCCCCCGGGCGTTAACAAGCGCGCCGCCTGAATTTCCAGGGTTTATCGCGGCATCAGTCTGGATGAAATCTTCATAGTCCGCGATGCCGACATTCGCCCTTCCAAGAGCGCTCACAATCCCCATCGTTACTGTCTGGTTCAGCCCATACGGAGTTCCGATCGCCAGCACAACTTCTCCGACCTGAAGCCTGTCTGAATTACCCCAAGGTATTGTGGTAAGGTCTTTCGCGTCGATTTTAATAATAGATATTTCAGTCTTGGGGTCGGAGCCTATCACCTTACCGGTGAACTCTCTTTTATCCGAAAGGAGCACCTTTATCTCCTCGGCACCCTTTACAACATGATAGTTTGTGATAATATATCCCTCCGAAGAGACAATAACGCCCGACCCAAGCCCGGCTGACTTGCGTTCTTTCGGCACCCTCTGCCGGCCAAAGTTGTCACCAAAAAACCTCTTGAAAAAAGGGTCATCAAGAAAAGGATCCATGGTCCCGGAAATATTTACTGTTCTGGTAGTCGATATATTGACGATAGCCGGCTTAACGGCTTCTGCGATTTCGGCCATGGCTTTGCCTGTCTTTGTTAAAAAATCAACGGACTCCTCCGAAATCTTTGAACTCTGGGCATATATATATGAAGGATAAAGCAATTGAGATGCAGCCGCTATCCCAATGATTAGTCCGGCAATAACAAACAGCTTCGATATATATAGTTTTTTCTTTTTTAAAGTCATGTTATCCTCCTTAAATATTTTTTATTATTATAACTGATTTCTACTAATTTACTCTTTGATGATCATGTTACATGTAAGTTTCGTTTTTATTGACTATGAATTCGTTATATATGAAAAACCCGGAGAATACGGCCTGAAATTCCGGGGCGCGGCCGGCATATCCAGGAGAAAAACCATTGATACCAGAAAAACATGGCGCAAAAGGATGTAATTTGAGTAAAATTTATAGTGTGGCCGGGAAATGGCCACGGAGGCTTACAGGATACTGAAATCATTGGAGGCAATAGTCATTTATGAAAGATAAAGTGATAATCGGGACGAGAGGCAGCAGGCTTGCACTCTGGCAGGCGGAATGGGTGAAGTCCCAGCTTTTGAAAATCAACCCGGGAATTACTATAGAGTTAAAAAAAATAAAGACCACGGGGGACAAAATACTGGATGTGCCCCTCGCGGAGGTGGGTGGCAAGGGTCTTTTTGTTAAAGAGATAGAAGAAGCGTTGCTTAATTGCGAGGTCGATCTCGCCGTGCACAGCATGAAAGACGTGCCTACGGAGTTTCCCGACGGATTGCATCTTCCGGTCATCTGTAAAAGGGAAGATCCCAGGGATGCCTTTATCTCACAGGTTCTGGCCCCCCGCCACGGCGGATCACCCGTCGATATAAAGTTCCGGATTCAGAGCATAAAAAACCTGCCGGACGGCGCCTGTATAGGCACAAGCAGTCTGAGGCGGTCATGTCAGCTCCTGCATATATTTCCCGGACTGAAGATTGCTCAATTAAGGGGAAACCTCGACACAAGAATCAGGAAACTCGATGAAGGACAGTTCGACGCGATAATTCTCGCTGTTGCAGGGATTAAAAGACTTGGATGGGAAAAACGAATAACCGGAATCATTGATCCTGAGATCATACTCCCCGCGATAGGACAGGGGGCGGTAGGCATCGAATGCAGGATTGATGACGAATTCACAAACAGACTCATTGCGCCGGTGAATCACGCGGAGACTTCCATCTGTGTCAAAGCCGAGAGGGCATTGCTGAGAAGACTTGAAGGCGGATGCCAGGTGCCTATAGCAGCTCACGCGAAATTCATGGATGAGCCGGCAGCCGGTTCTTCCGGCGCGTCACTCGTGATAGACGGTCTTGTCGGGAGCATTTCAGGAGACAGGATCATTAAAGGGCGTTCATGGGGAGATCCCGAAGATGCCGGAATGCTCGGCATCCAACTGGCCGAGGATCTGCTGTCAAAAGGTGCGGACAAAATTCTGGCCGAGGTTTACAAACGATAGCTTCCGGCATCCAGGTCATCCATCAGGGCGCGCTGCTTTCCCTATGCCGATACCTCCGGTGATTCCTTTATCTCTTCGATTAGGAGCAGCACCTTCTCCTCGATCAGCTCCCGTACCTTCCTGAATTCTTCAGCATTCATGTTTTTAGGGTCGGGGATTCCCCAGTCCTTCCTGTATTTTGCCTGGATGTATGGACACTCGTCCCCGCAGCCCATTGTAATTGCAAAGTCATATTCGATGCCCGGCAGATCATCAAGAGGTTTCGACTCGTGTTTATCTAAATCATAGCCAGTCTCTTTCATGGAATTCACAGCTTTTTCATTCACCTTTCCTGACGGGCGTGAACCCGCGCTATACGCGTCTATAACTCCCTGTCCATGAATATTTGCAAAGGCCTCCGCGATCTGACTTCTGCAGGAATTTTCGACGCAGACAAACAACACTTTTTTCATTTTAAGTTTTCTCCTGTTTCATCAGGTCTCGCCCGATTTTTTCAGTCGGAAACGGTTCTATTGCTGAACTTCCCACTGCGGCTGTCTCTATAATTTTCTTTAAACCCCAGCCCGGGGTGTCAGTGACCCCATTCGTTTCTCCGCAATTCGCAGGAACTCATTGAGAAGGGATTCCCTTTTTCCTGTAAGATGCTGTATAGATGCTGTAAATTTGCGGTAATCCGCGGCGGCACAGCACTGGATATGTTCCAGGAGAGGGGCGCAGAAATACCAGTTACAGCGGTACGGCCTTGCAGTGCGCCTGATCGCACAACCTTGCCCGCCCAGAAACTGGCATGGTTCCGTATCCCCGACATCTTCGTTATATGACGGCAGTTTTTCTCCCAGCGCGTAAATATACACTAGGTCTTCATGCTCATGATACGAATGCCTGTTGACACAGCAGACTTTCCGGCAGTCCGGGCATACGACTTCCGTATGCTGTTGTATGAAAGGATCGACTGATTCAGTCAATTCACACACTTCCCAGGCAAGTTCTTTTAATCTTTTTATGCCGTCCGCATCAGCCTTCAATATATCTTTAATAAACCGAAGGATCTCTTTCCGATTTTCATTATTGTTATAATGTAGCTTAAAAGCAGCTATATCTCTGAAGTCCATTTTTAAAAAGCCCTCACCTCAATCTGTCCGCGATATCTTCCGCTAAATCCGAAAGCGAATCATCCCTTGCGCCGAATACAACATAGCTATCCCATCCGCGAAGCAGGTCAAGGACCTTGCCGCGGTCTTCGATGACCTCAGCCGATCCACCTTCCGCCTGTATCGCAACCGCTAAGTCTCGGCTTGATATCTCTTTTGAGGCCGTCCCGCCCGCGTAATAGACCGGCAGAAGGACAAGGTGGTCGGAGGCCCTTAAGTTTTCCGCAAATACCCGGATATATCCATCCTTCATAAGTCTTGTCGGGCCGTATCCGTGGGGCTGAAATATATAACAGACTTTGTTGCTGATCCTCTGCATTGTCCGCATAAGGCTGAGAATCTTGTGGGGGTTGTGGGCGTAATCGTCAACAACAAGATATCCGCCGTTGTTCAGGTGCAGATCGAATCTCCTCGCAATCCCAGAGAATTCAGGCAGGACTTCCGAGATTCTGCCGAGAGGAATACCGAATTCAGCAAGAAAGGCGATGCATGCCAGCGCGTTGTAAAGATTGTGCCTGCCGGGCAGTGAGATTTCAAACTTCGATCCGTTGACTTTGAATAGTGTTTTTAGGGGGTGATATTCAATGTCCCGCGCCTGATATTCCGATCTGTTGTCGATCGAAAATTTTATGGCCTTCCTTATATTACATAAAGCAAGATTTTTGTCGTCGCTCCCCGTGATGACATATCCCGATGTATTCTCTGAAAGTCTCGAGAACATACTGGCGGTCTCTTCGATCGAATGATGGTCCAGATCCAGGTTGGTGATAATTGAAAAAGCCGGCATATAGTTTACGATCGTCCCGTCTGATTCACATGCCTCGATAACCAGGATATCCGAATCCCCTGTTATATAGTTACCGGCATTCCTTGAAGTCGTGAACTGCCTGACTCTGCCGCCGCCGATGTAATTCGGCTCCATGTCCATCTTTTTCATCAGGAAGGCGAGCATGCCTGCAACAGTCGATTTCCCGCTTGTTCCCGCTACGGCAATTGTTCTGTATTGAGATACTATTTCATTAAGATAATCCGGTCGCGTTTTAATCGGAACACCGAGGCCCTCCGCAGTCCGGAATTCAGACGCGTCTTTTTCGACCGCTGTGCTGAATATGGCAAGATCGAATCCGTCATCTATACCGCCGCCGTCCTGTCTGACAATCGAAATCCCATTTGCCTTTAACTTCCGGCTGACCGGATGATCAGGGTTTAGATCGAACAGCCGATCTGAGCCGGCGACATAATGTCCTTTGTCAGCGAGAAAACCCGCGATTGCGGAAACACCGCTTCCGCCTATACCAGAAAAAAATACCTTCAACTTTACCCCGGTGCGGCATAAAATTCATTAATGTAAAATGCAAACAGACATTCGGGTTTAATTAGAGTCTGTCCGGAAATTGCCGTTTTTTGTTTCTGCCCTGCCCAAAGCCTGCCCTCGACTCCGATCGGGGGTCTCGGGCATCCAGAACCTGTTGAAAAAACTGGATTCCCTATACAAGTCTACGCAAGAGTCGCTTCGACCGGCTTAAGGACTGCCGGAATGACCAGGGGAAACCTTCTTGACTTCAAACAAAGGTCCTAATGACGATAAATAAAAGATAACATGCCTTCCTGCTGAAGGATAATGCGGGCATACTCAAGGGCTTTATCTCTGTCTTTAAACTTCCCCACCAGAACCCGGTGGAGGGTCTTGACGCCGGACTTGGAATCTTTGAGAATAAAGACATTATAACCTTTCCGTTTCAGGCGGTCAGCCAGCGCAACGGCATTTTTCTTGTACCTGAAAGCGCCTAAATGCACTGAATAGATCTTCTTCCCCAGAGCCTTTGTCTCTTCCCGCGGGTCTATTGGTACTATCGAAACGGATTCCGTCTTGCCGGATGTTCCATTGGAGGCTGTCTCTCCAGACTTCTTCCCTGTCGCCGGCAGCGTCTCTCTGATCGTCTCCAGTGGTATCGGTCCTTCGTCCTCGGATTCGTTTAAGACAGCGGATGGAGCTTCTCTCTCTGTATCCGTAAAATAAATTTTCCTGATATACAACGCGCCAAAAACAAGTCCCGCAATGATTAATACAGCCACAAAGGTCGGAATAATTTTTTGAGCGGGGTGCTTTTCCATGTCATCGGAGAATTCTTCTTCACCGTTCTCATCTTCATCAATCCCCTTCTCTGTATCATCGGCATCATCTCCGGACCCCATTCCTCCGTCGCCAATCTCTTCCCTTGGCGGCGCGACTGAAGCATCTTCACCTTTGAGCAGTTCAGCCTCTTCCCCTGCCGAAGCATCGCGCCCCTCGTTAATCCTGAGAGCATCATCCCCGGAAGAGCCCTGTGTTGCATCCTCAACACCGGATGCAGCCCAGTCTTCGCCTAATATCTGAATGGTCTTTGCGAGAATCTCTTCCGGCCTGAAGGGTTTTACGATCACATCGATGATTCCTAAAGTCGACGTATACCTGGGATCCAGCTCACCGGCATAAGAGATCAGCATAATTACAGGCACATTCTTCAACTCATCAATAAAATGTAGCGTTTTGCTTATCTTTAATCCATTGGAACCATGCAAAAGGAGGCTGATAAAAACAAGTTTCGGCATGGTTTCCCTGGCCTTGTCAACAGCTTTTTCAGGATCTGTCGAGATAATTACTTCGAAACCGGCAGCCTGAAGCGCCTCGGCAACCCGCATACATACGACTGCGTCACTATCAACAACAAGTATCTTTCCTCTTGAATTCATAATGTTAAAAGCGGCGTTCCGGCGCAATAAATTACTATGGACATATAAAATCATACAATATATTTATGCTTCTGGCAATAGCTGGCAAGTCAACTACTGAATATTGATGTCAGCAGATACGGTCGGGGTCGAGAAGGATGCGGCAGTCCGCGATGGAACATCCCGAGCCCTCTTCATGAACAATAAGGGGATTGATATCCAGTTCAGCGATTTCCGGATTTTCAGTGGCCAGGGCCGAAAGCCGCATAAGGCATTTTTCCAGCTCCTCTATATCACGTAAAGGGGCGCCCCGGGCACCTTTCAGCATTGGATAGGCTTTAATTGAACGCACCATGAATTTTGCCCCGTTATGCCTGATCGGTGCGAGTCTGAAGCTGACATCCTTAAAGATTTCCACGAATATGCCGCCCAGGCCGAACATCAGAAGCGGGCCGAAGACTTTATGCCGGTTGATACCGAGAATCACTTCAATCCCCTCGGCAGCCATCTGCTGAACATAAATACCCTGTATCCGAGCCTCCGGTACGTTCTTGCGGACCAAAGCCATGATGGACTCATAGGCAGCGACTGCTTCCTCTGGATTCTTGATGCCCACTTTAACTCCGCCCACATCGGACTTATGAATAATCTGGGGTGAAACAATTTTAAAAGCGCAGGCGCCGAGTGATTTTACAGCCTCGGCCGCTTCCTCTGCGGTTGTTGCAAGACGGGCCGGCAGTACTGGAAAACCATATGCGGCAAGGATTTCATTCCCTTCCACTTCCCCCAGGTATTTTATGCCGGAGGCCAGTGACTCATCAATCACCTTCCTGGCCCTGGCCCTGTCGAATGTCAGTTCAAATTCCCCGGCATGATGGCGGTGAATCCAGTTGGAGTGCTGGTACAGGGCGCCCATGACCCGGGCCGCGGTCTCGGGAAAGGGATAGTGAGGGATTCCATTTTCCTCAAGGATTGCAACACCCCTGGAGACATCCATCAGGCCCATAAAGGAGGCAACCACCGGCTTTCCGCTTTTTCTGGCCAGGTCCGGAATGATGGATGCTGTCTTCTCGATTTCCGTCATGGATTGCGGGGTGAGAATAAAGATGACACCGTCAACATTCTCATCGTTCAGCACGGCTTTCAGCGCCGCGCGGTATCGCTCTGAACCGGCGTCTCCGATAACATCCACAGGATTGTGAATGTTTGCCGTGCTGGGCAAATGGCTTTTGAGTGCTTCCGTAGTCTCATCGCTGAACCGGGCAAGTTGCAGGCCGGAATGAATGGTGACGTCAGTGGCAATAATGCCGGGGCCACCGGCATTGGTGATGATGGCGATCCGGTCGGATTTGGGCAGGGGCTGACAGCCGAAGGCAAGGGCGCAATCGAACAACTCCTCAATTGTCTGTACCCGGAAAACCCCGGACTGCTGGAAGAGGGCGTTATAAACCGCTTCAGTGCCTGCAAGCGAGCCGGTATGGGAACTGACCGCCGCCGCCCCTTCAGCCGTTCTGCCGGATTTGATGGCCAGAATCGGTGTGGGATTATCGCCTCCGGTAATCTCACGGACCGACTTAATAAACTCAAAGCCGTGGCGCAGTTCCTCCACATAAAGCATGATGACTTTTGTCAGAGGGTCCGCATGCAGGTAGCGGATCAAGGCCAGCTCGTCCACATCGGCTTTATTGCCCACAGAGATGAATTTGGAAAAGCCCATATTTCTCTTTGCCGCAAAGTCCAGAACCGCTGTGCACAATGCACCTGACTGACTGATAAAGGCAATGTTCCCAGGATGGGCCTTTTGCCTGGCAAAACTGGCATTGAGACCCACGGGACCGTCAGTATTGATTACCCCCAGGCAATTAGGTCCTACAAGCCTGATGTTGTTTTCCCGGCAGACAGACAGGAGTTCCTGCTCTATTTTCGCCCCAGCCGGACCGGTCTCCCTGAACCCGGCTGAAATCACGATCAGTCCCTTTACCCCTTTTTTTGCCGCCTCCCTTGCCACGGCAGGGGTGGATGCAGCCGGAACAATAATAACTGCCAGGTCCACCGGATCAGGTATATCAGAGATAGATGGATAGGCCCTCACCCCGCAGACCGATTTCGCTTTCAGGTTTACGGGATAGAGAATACCGGAAAAGTCTCCCTGAAGAAGGTTTTTAAAAACAGCAAGACCTACACTTTCCGGTCGGTTTGATGCGCCGATAACCGCCACGCTTGAAGGACAAAAGATGACGTCCAACCCTTCGGGAAATGCGGATTCCCTCTGTTTGCAGGAGTTAAAATCAGGAGATAGAGGAGAGGCTGTCATTATTTATCACCGTTATTCATTAGTCAATTTACCCTTTTCAGGGTTTAACCGGGCCATTGATTACAAAGCCGCGCACCATGTCATGTACTGTTAAAAAATAGATACTTTCATATAGCCAGGTGATCTGATATGGGTCTGTTTTTTGTTGAATAGCTTAATGTTAGCATGAGAAATGAAAAAACTCAACAACGCTACCCGGCGGAAGGGTTCTTCCTGTTTTAATCCCCGCATCATGATATGGCAGTGCCCTGAAACCTGGGCTGGATTTGTATATTTAATGGTTTGCAACTTCTGATTGCATCCTACTGTGTTGAGCAAAAATCATGGTTTCACATCAAAGAAACTTAATACTATACGAAAAATCATTTATAATACTACAATATAGAATAGTGGGGGGCATGGCATGAGCACCGCAAAGAAACTTCATCAAGTAAGAATTAAGGATACAATAGTAACGGACGAAGCAATTACAACATCGTTAGCTGATAACAGTAATATACGAGAAATCATAAAAAAGGAGGTTTCAGCTAGTGAGTTATTTAATACATCAAAAGAAAATAATTAATATCAGCCCTGCCGCAAAATCGTTACCACGGACCGTTATGTTGCTCCTTATGTTTTTTGTGATTGCCTGCTTATCGATTCCCCAAGTGGCTGCTGCTGCTTCAGCCGAAAAGATAGACATAGGAGTTGATGC
>VAPF01041232.1_pt1 | contig 17710 bp, 16 predicted proteins | sample 3393931 | NCBI WGS metagenome assembly VAPF01 (sample SAMN08290437, study PRJNA428436) | hydrothermal vent metagenome | isolation source: Deep-sea hydrothermal vent chimney | place: Atlantic Ocean: South-mid Altantic Ridge | depth 2773 m m | reverse complement strand
GGAAAAAACATGCTGGCACGACATCGCATGGTTTATGATGCGCTGGGCGATGCCATGAATACTGACATCCATGCCTTGAGCATCAAGGCACTGACACCTGAAGAATCGAACAATTAAAGAAAGGATATAACGTGAAATCAACTCCTCGCACATTGGCCATTATTTTTTTTGCCGCCACCACTGTTTTTGCAGGCACTGCCAGCATCGCATTGGCCGCCGATAAAGACATCGTTGCTATTGTTAACGGTGCCAATATTACCGAATGGACACTCAAGCGTTATGCCGGTCAACGTGGTTTGCCACCCACAATGCCCAAAGGTCAGCAACGTACCGCATTAATTGAAGAGCTGATCAATCGCGAACTGATTTATCAGGATGCCGTCAGTATCGGCATCGACCAAACGCCTGCCATCACCAACGAAGTCGCACATCAGCGTGTCAACCTTATCGCCAGCAGCATGTTGAATCGTTCATCAGATAGATTTGCGGTGGGCGATGAAGAACTGAAAAAAGAATACGAAAACCGCAAAAGTGAATTGGGCGGCAAAGAACTCAAAGCCCGCCACATCCTGTTAGAAAATGAAGATGACGCCAAGGCGGTGATCGCCGAACTGGACAAAGGTGCAGATTTTGCCACTCTGGCCAGCAAAAAATCCACCGGCCCCAGTGCCGGAGATGGCGGCGACCTCGGCTGGTTTTCAACCGAGCAAATGGTCAAACCTTTTTCAGATGCCGCCAACAAACTTGAAAAAAGCAGCTACAGTAAAACACCGGTAAAAACCCAGTTCGGCTGGCATGTCATCCTGCTGGAAGATACGCGACTGGTAAGCCCACCCTCGTTTAACGAAGTCAGAGAGCAAATCCGTGTGGGCCTGCAAAACGAGCTGATCAAAACCTACATCAGCAGCCTGCGTGAGATAGCAAAAATCGAACAGAAAAAATAGTCATTTAACCGAGCAGAGGGGCGTAGCAAATGCCGGATTAATTCCGGCTAAAATAGACGGGAACGACGACATTTATAGTGGGCCGTAGAGAATTGAGGCTCCAGACCCAAAACAAAAAGAGGAACCATCTAGTGCTTAACAACAAAGCTCTTCATCCTGTATTGAAATGGATCTTGCTGTCGTTCGCTCTACTTGGCATCCTTGGCGGCTGCGGTGGCGGAGACAAAAAACCAAATCCGAGTAGCAACAACTTACCCACCGCTCGTTTTACCGCCTCCCTCAACAGCGGTGTGGCACCGCTAGCCGTGAATTTCAATGCCTCAGCCTCATCAGATAGTGATGGCCAGATCATTAGCTACCATTGGAATTTCGGTGATGGTCAGACAAGCAACAACATCACTGCCAGTCACACTTTCACCAATCCCGGCAACTACACCGTCACCCTCACTGTGATTGATAACAATGGGGCCAAAAACAATACGAGCCAAGCCATTGTGGCCGTGAGCAGCCAGCAAAACAACACCCTTAGTGGCACAATAACCAGCGCCGCAGGTTCCATAGCTGACAGTGACATCAATGACCCCAGAGCCCTCTATGCAGCCAACGATAACCCTGACCAAGCCCAACCAATCCCCAACCCTGTGATGCTGGGCGGTTACGTGAATGTAGCCGGAACGGGTTATACCGGCCGGTCGTATTCATCCGGTGATCGTGTGGACTTCTTCAGCATCAGTCTGGCCGCAAACCAGAACATCACTCTCAACATCGCCGATCACACCACGGGCGACCTGGATCTGTACTTATACAAGGACGATGACAGCATTGACCTGGACAATCCTGACAATATGTCGAGAGGTACCGGCAAAACAGAAACCCTCACCGTTACCGAAGCCGGAAACTATATCATCGAAGTGTATGCTTTCAATGATACTGACAACCCCAATGACGGTTACTCGAATTACGCCCTGGTGGTAGGTCAGAGTGTGCAAAACACAGCAGCACACACAACCGGCAGACTGGTATTAACAGACCATTTTGTGCCGGGTGAAATCATCGTGCGCTTCAGGGATGACGCCCTAAACTCAAAAGCTAACCAGACTCCCACAACCCGGGCAGCCAGCCTTGGTTTGCAGGCCAAAGCCGGTGCCAACCACCGCGCCATGCTGCTGGGACTGGGAGACCTGCAAGCACGCCAAGCAAGCTTTCGCACCCTGGGCATCACTGCAAAACAGAAGAATGCTGACCCACTGAGACAATTCCGCTCGGCAGACCCTGAAAAACAGTTGAAAATGGACACTCTTCAAGTCATCAAAGCGCTGCGCAAACGCAACGATGTACTATACGCTAGACCTAACTACCTCTATCAAGCCCAACTGGTACCAACCGACCCCTACTACAAATTCCAATGGCATTATCCGCTGATCAACCTGCCCGGAGCCTGGGATGTCAGCACGGGCGATGCCAATGTTATCGTGGCGGTCATTGATAGCGGTGTGCTGCTCAATCACTCCGACCTGTTGGGACAATTTTCCACCGATGGCGGGTATGATTTCATCCAGAACAACACGATTTCTCAGGACGATGAACCCGGCATCGATAACAACCCGGATGATCCCGGCGATCAAGCAGCTCCCGGTGGCAGAAGCTCTTTCCATGGCACCCATGTGGCTGGCACTATTGCGGCGGCAACCAGCTTTGGCGGCGGTGGAATTGGTGTAGCCGGTGTAGCCCCCGGTGTGAAAATCATGCCCTTGCGTGTTCTCGGTGTTGGTGGCGGCACGGGCTACGACATCTTCCAGGCAATACGTTACGCAGCAGGTCTAAGCAATGACTCTGGCACGGTGCCTGCGCAAAAAGCCGATATCATTAATCTCAGTCTTGGTGGTGGCCCTTTTATCCAGGAGATGCAAAACCTCATTACCCAGATCCGCAATGACGGCATGGTCATCGTCGCCGCCTCCGGTAACAGCCGTACCAGCACACTCTCCTATCCCGCCAGCTATGACGGTGTGATATCTGTCAGCGCAGTCGATATCAATAAACAACTGGCTGGATACTCTAATTTTGGCTCTGCCATTGATGTCACCGCACCAGGTGGCAATACCGGTCGGGATATTAATGGTGACGGTCGCCCTGACGGCGTCCTCAGTACTGTTGGTGATGATTCCGGCAACAGCATCAAACTGGATGTCTACAGCGAATATCAGGGAACCTCAATGGCGTCTCCCCATATGGCCGGTGTCGTGGCATTGATGAAATCGGTTTACAGTAACCTGACACCTGCCAATGTGGACAGTTTGTTGAGTAGCGGCAAAATCGTTCAGGATCTAGGCACCCTTGGCTGGGATAACCAGTTCGGCCATGGCCTGATTGATGCCCGCAAGGCCGTGGACGAGGCCGCCCTCCTGGAAAGCCCTAACAGCAATCCAGACACCCCGTTCCTCAACGTATCCCCCCTCTCTCTGAACTTCGGCAACAATGAAACCAGCCTCTCTCTGTCAATGGTCAATGGTGACTCTGGTGAGCTCAGCGTTACCTCAGTAGACGACGATGCCACCTGGCTGACAGTGACCGCCAATGCCGTGGATGCCACCACCCAACTCGGTAGCTACCAGATTACGGTGGACAGAACAGAACTGGCAACAGGTACCTATACCGCCAACATCACCATCGTTTCATCCGCCAACAGCGTTACGGTACCCGTCATCCAACAAGTCGGCGGCGCTGGCATCAGTACCGATGCCGGTTATCAGTATGTTTTGCTGCTCAATGCCGACAACGGCGATCCAGTCCAGCAATGGGCAGGCAGTGCTCAAAATGGACGTTACAATTTCCAGTTCAACAACGTTGACTTCTCTGCTGAGCAAAACTACCTCATTATTACTGGCACTGACCAAAATAACGACAACATCATTTGTGATGCTGGTGAAGCCTGCGGTGCTTACATCACCCAGATTCAACCCAAAACCATTGCAGCTGATGACCCGCACAGCGACCTGGATTTCACCACAGGCTTCAACGTGGGATTACAAAACCAACGTCTATCGACAACAACTGGCCCGCTCCGCGGCATCGCCATCCGTCGCTTACCCGATAAACAAACACCGTGACCATGTCCAACAATATACGATTTACTACCACCATCGCATCTGCCTTGCTGTTGCTGCCATTGGTCGCCGCTTGCCAACCAAAAACGCACCATCTTCAGCAGCAAGACAAACTACCTGCGGTTGAAACACTATACACAAGCCAGCAATGCGGCCGTAGCCAGAGCACGCCCTCCATCACCTGGATTGATAATGCCCAACAACTGGAAGCCAGCATCAAACAAATTCAAGGCACAATACTCGGTGGCAAGCCCCAGGCACTACCGAAACTGAATTTTCAACATGAAATCGCCCTGTTAGTCGAAATGGGACAACGCCCCACGCTCGGCTACCAAATCACACTGAGCGGAACCGATAACCTGCACATCACACAGGAACAGGCCCATCTGACACTGGACTGGATACAACCCCCTGCCGATGCCATGGTTGCACAAATGATCAGCAGTCCCTGCCTGCTGCTCAAACTTAAACGGGGAAACTATACCTCAGTGCAGATTCTGGACAGGCAGGGAACGATTAAAGCAGGCAGCTGAATTGCATTTCCTCAGCTCGCATACTCAATACACCCATCAGCTTTTCCTTGTACAAACGTAGGGTGGGCACGTTCTTTGTGCCCACGCGGGCATAACAGTATTTTTGAAACTTGACGTTCCCTGCAAGCATTCAATTTAGGTTAAATGGCCCCGCGTGTTGACGGGCTTTTTGATAGGCCGGGCGACAAACAAACCACAGACATTATTCGGCAGCTGGCTATCCCATTAAAAAAACCTATATTTAGGTCGCATGACACTGTCGAATGTCTACGAAATTACAGCACAAGGTAAAGATGATTTTTACCTGGACACAAAAAAGCTAAAAATTGGGCGTTTTTCCGATCGGGATAGTGTGATTGGAGCCTGCCTCAGTCATCACTACCCAGTTTTTTGAATATTTTTGTGATGTGCGTGAACGTATAGGGTTGCTAATTCTTATGTTTCAGAATTTGAGTGCGTGCAAGACCATGGTGGAACCGCTGCGCTTGTTCCACCCTACAATTTTACCTTATATTGAATAAAACGGAACAAAAAACCCAATGGAACCCCAACGTACCATTAATTTGGGATTCCACTCTCTATCTAGGTAGTGGAACCGCTGCGCTTGTTCCACTCTACAATTTTACCTTGTATTGAATAAAACGGAACAAAAAACCCAATGGAACCCCAACGTACCATCGATGTGGGATTCCACTCTCTATCTAGGTAGGGTGGAACAAGCGCAGCGGTTCCACCAAATGGGAAAGAGACATATTAAAAATACATATCAGAAGATACGGCTGTCTTTGAAGATCTTCAGATAATTGATAAAATGTATTCAGTGCAACCATTCAGAATGGTGCGATAACCATCGATATTGCTCATTAACAACTTCAATTTATTTATCAGACTCCGGTGGCCTTCTCCAAGATAAACATGCTCAATTTATTTCAATAGTGCCTTATCAAAATCAAGAAGAAGTCACAATTACCGTTAGACAAAATACGAACACGATGTTTTTACAACGCAATAAAAACCTCTGGGTGGAGCAAGCCTTCTCGCTTAACGCTCGACTTTTTCGTTTCTCTCGAAAGCAGGGTATTCAACTGAAACTTTGTTTGTCTATTTTTTCGCCCCAAGGGGCGGGAAATAAAGCCCAGAGAGATTGAATGATAAAAAACTCTGAGAATTAACATTCTTTATTCCCTCACAGGGTCCAAACAATCGTAAAAACACATTACCGCCCTGCCCGCACCAGCCCACCCAGCCCTGCATCCTCCAGCGCTGCATTGAGGAAATGACGCACCAGATGCGCATATTCAAAGGTCAGCGCTTCTTTCAATAACATACGTGCTTTCCGCCGGGTAAACGTACGAATCACCCATTTAACGCGCGGTAAGTTGGCGGCGCTCATGCTAAGATTATTGACCCCCATACCTAACAATAAAATAACGGCTGCGGGATCACCGGCCATTTCACCACAAACACTCACTGGGGTTTTTTCATCTTTTGCGCCTTCGACAATTTGCTGTAAGGCGCGTAACACAGCAGGGTGCAGCGAGTCGTATAAATCAGCCACACGGGCATTATTACGATCTACGGCTAACAGGTATTGAATGAGATCATTGGTGCCTACGGAAATAAAATTAACCCGTCTCGCCAGTTCTCGTACTTGGTATACCGCTGATGGCACTTCAATCATTACACCAACATGGGGCATGTTGATACTGACACCTACATCAATCAGTTCTTGATAAGCACGACGCAGCAGGCGCAGGGCTTCATCCACTTCGGCAACGCTGTTGATCATCGGTAATAACAGGTTCATGTTACTCAAGCCGACACTGGCGCGCAGCATCGCGCGCAATTGCACCAGAAAAATTTCCGGGTGATCAAGACTGATGCGGATACCTCGCCAACCCAGAAACGGATTGTCTTCTTCGATGGGGAAATAGGGCAGCATTTTATCGCCACCAATATCCAGAGTACGCAGTGTCACCGGCGCAGGTGAAAATGCTTTCAACACCTGCCGGTAAATTTTGCATTGTTCATCTTCACTGGGAAAACTGTCGCGTATCATAAAAGGAAATTCAGTACGGTACAGCCCTATGCCTTCCGCTCCACTTTTTAATGAGGGTTTCACATCCGCCAACAGGCCGCTGTTGATGTACAGTGGAATCCCCACATTGTCGGGAGTGATCGCAGGCTTTTCGCGCAATTCGAGCAGTTCTTTTGACAGTTCTGCTTCTTCGCGCAGCAGGTGTTTGAATTCACCCCGCACCGTAGATGATGGGTCGATAAAAATACGTCCGGTGTAACCGTCCACAATAATGCTGCGCCCATCGATATGGTTCACTGGCAATTTGTCCACACCCATGACGGCTGATACACCCATGGCTCGCGCTAATATGGCGACATGCGAAGTTTGTGAGCCGCGCCGGGATACCACGCCTGCCAAACGTTTAACCGGTACTTCGGCCAGCATGGATGCGGTAATTTCATCCCCCACCAATACGGTACGAATCGGAAATTTTTTCGGTTTTGGCGGTTCCTGGGAGCGCAGTTTTTCAAGAATACGACGGCCCAGGTCGCGCACATCTTCTGCACGTTCGCGCAGGTAATCATCTTCCATGGCATCAAAGGCACGCATATGCTCGGCGATGGTTTCACGCAAGGCACCGGCAGCCCAGTTACCTTGTTTAATACGTTGAATCACTTCATCGGAAATACCGGGGCCTTCCAGCATTAATAAATAAGCATCAAACAATGCACGCTCTTCAGCGGGCAATACTTCGGTCATGCGCTTTAACATGGACTGGATGTCTTTGCGCACGTCTTTGACGGCTTTTTTAAACAGACTGACTTCGGCTTTCACATCATCTGCAACACGGTCGGGGATGACTTCCAGGTTTGTCGATGTAAAGTTGACAACGGCTGTACCAATGGCGACACCGGGTGCTCCCGGTTGCCCTTGCAGAGGGGCGGCACTTTGCGAGCGGGAGCGCAAGCCGTCAATACCACCACTGGCTTCAGCGTGAGCAATGGCTCCTGCCAATTGTGCTGCAATGGTCACCAGGAAAGTCACTTCATCTTCACTGAAATATTTTTTGCCATGGCGTTGCACCACGAGCACACCCTGTAATTGACGATGATGAATAATCGGCACGCCTAAAAAGGCGTGATAACGCTCTTCACCGGATTCGGGAAAATATTGATAACGTGGGTGCATGGGGGCATCATCGAGATTCACAAGTTCTTCCCGCTCACCCACCAGGCCAATGAGTCCCTGGTTTTTTTTCAGGCGCACCATACCGACGGCTTCATCATTCAAGCCATCACTGGCCATCAAGACATTTTCGTTCTGCACTTTGTCTGTCATGTACACTGAACACACATCAACCGCCATGGCTTTTTTGACGCGCAACACAATCACTTCCAATGCCTGGTTCAAATCTCTGGCAGTGGTGACTTCCTGGATAATACGCCGTAACGTATTCAGCATGCGTGGCTCCTGATGGGCATTACTTCAGGTTAAACAATCAGGTTAAACAAAATGAGTGGGTCGGCCTGCACAGAGGGACGATACCAGCGGAAATCTTCCACAGGTGTGTTAATGCTCCGCCGCCCCAGGTATTTTTTTTAATGTTTGTTGTGCTGTATTTTGTTTTAAAGACAACAAAAAAGGCTCAAGTTCTTTCAATGCCTTACGGTAAACATCCCGTTTAAATGACACTACTTCTTCCAGTGGAAACCAATAATCCACCCAGCGCCAACCATCAAACTCCGGCTGTTCGCTGACATCCAGGCGCACGTCGTCATCCTTGCCGATAAGTCGCAGCAGATACCATATTTGTTTTTGACCAATGCACAGTGGCTTGCTGCCATGGCGTAAAAATCGTTTTGGCAAATCGTATCGCAACCAGCTCCGGGTCGAGCCCACCAGCTCGACATTGTCTGATGTCAACCCCACTTCTTCACGCAATTCACGAAACAGTGCTTCCTTGCAGGTTTCGTTGACTTTGATCCCTCCCTGTGGAAACTGCCAGGCATCCTGTCCTATTCGACGTGCCCATAGCAAACGACCCTGCGCATTGCACAGGATAATACCCACATTTGCCCGGTATCCTTCAGAATCAATCATCGGTCAATCAATAACTTAAGTTCGAAAATGGTCTTGATTGTTCCACATCCCCCACATACCGTGCAAGGGGTGTAAATTTCCCGCCATGACATGCATTCGTTATTATGGCCTCCCGTTACATCATGCGCACTTATTTATCCGGGAGATTTACACCATGAGTCTGGCCATTTTTGATCTGGACAACACCCTGCTGGGGGATGACAGCGACTACCTGTGGGGCCAGTTTCTGGTACAACAGGGGCTGGTGGACGGCGAGTTTTATACCCGCGAAAACCAACGCTTTTATAATGACTATCAAACCGGTGAACTCGATATCCTCGAATTTCTGGCCTTCAGCCTGAAACCGCTCAGCGAGCATCCCCGTGAAAAGCTCGATGCCTTGCATCGGCAATTTATGCAGGAAGTAATCACCCCGGTGATGTTGCCCGCTGCTCATCTGCTGTTGGAAAAGCATCGCGCCCAGGGCGATATTCTGCTAATCATCACTGCCACCAACCATTTCATCACCAGCCCCATTGCCACTGCGCTGGGAGTGGAAAACCTGCTTGCCACAGAACCGGAGATTATTGACGGGCGCTACACGGGACGGGTCAGCGGCACTCCCTGTTTTCAGGCAGGCAAGGTAGAGCGGCTGAAAACCTGGTTACGCGACAACCAACAAAATCTAGCCAATAGCTGGTTTTACAGTGATTCACATAATGATTTGCCGCTACTGGAACAGGTCACCCATCCCGTCGCTGTGGACCCGGACGAGACGTTGGCAGACCACGCCAGCGCCAAAGGCTGGCCGGTTATCACTTTGCGAGGCGAGTCTCCTGCCTCTATTGAAACATGAGTGCCATCAGTTGGGGTGAAGCACGAACCCCAACAGCAGGGATGAATTTGACGCCGAATTGTTGGGGTTCGTGCCTCACCCCAACCGACGCATTGAAATGAACCCCAGGTTCATCCTCCCCCTGCTGATCCTGCTCACCCCTCTAAGCCTGCTGTTGGCCCTATCCATCGGCAGTGTGCCCGTAAAGCTGGCCGCACTCATCAACGGTAGCGATGCGCTCGGCCGCAGTCTGATTCTGGAGCTGCGCCTGCCCCGCGCCCTCTCTGCCTTTGCCGTGGGTGGTCTGCTGGCACTGGCAGGCACACTGATGCAGGTATTGTTACGCAATCCGCTGGCTGATCCGTACATCCTCGGTATTTCCGGCGGCGCAGCAGTGGGTGCTCTGCTATCCATGTTACTGGGGCTCGGTGTCGGCTGGACCACGGGTAACGCCTTTGCCGGCGCGCTATTATCCATGTTGCTGGTATTCAGCCTGGCCCACAGCCGTGGCAACTGGAGTGCCATGCGCCTACTGCTCACCGGGGTCGTAGTGGCCGCAGGCTGGGGAGCCATGATCAGTTTTATTCTCGCCATTTCCCCGGAGCGCAGTCTGCACGGCATGTTGTTCTGGCTCATGGGAGACCTCAGCCATGCTCCGCCGCCCCTGTGGGGCTTGATCATCACCGGCACGGGCCTGCTGTTCTGCCTGCCCTTTGCCCGTGACCTCAACGTACTGGCACGCGGCGAACTGACCGCTGCTGCGCTGGGTGTTTCCGTGCAACGTCTGCGCCTGATACTTTATGTGGTGGCCAGTCTGCTCACTGCCACGGCAGTCACCATCGCTGGCAGTATAGGGTTTGTGGGATTGGTGATTCCCCATTTATTACGCCTGCTAGGACTCAGCGACCACCGCCGCTTACTGCCCGCCGCCGTGCTGGCCGGTGGCTGCCTGCTGGTGCTGGCCGACACCGTGGCGCGTAGCGCACTGGCTCCACAACAATTGCCGGTGGGCGTGATCACCGCCCTGCTGGGTGTGCCCGTATTTCTGTATTTACTGCACCGCCGTGGGGGCAGTTTATGAATACAGCCCTGCTATGTACAAAAGAACTCGGCGTGGAAATCGGTGGTAAAACCGTGTGTCGGCAACTGGATGTGACAATCAACGCTGGTCAACGCTGGGGTTTGCTGGGCATCAACGGCGTGGGAAAAACCACTTTATTACACACACTGGCGGGATTACGCACACCAGCACAGGGAGAAATCAGACTGGGCGATGCATTGCTCGGCGCGCTGCCGCGTCGTACCATCGCGCAAAAAATCGGCGTGTTATTACAGGCCGATGACGATGCTTTTCCTGGCACGGTGATGGAGACCGTACTCAGCGGTCGCCACCCCTGGCTAGGACAATGGCAATGGGAAGGCGAAAATGATCGAATGCTGGCGCTGGCCGCACTCAGTGATGTGAGACTGGATGGCTTCGAGCAGCGCCAGGTCAACACCCTCTCCGGCGGCGAACGCCGCCGTCTGGCACTGGCCACCCTGTTCACTCAAAACCCGCAACTGTTTCTACTGGACGAACCCACCAACCACCTCGACCCTCATCACCAGATCAGTCTGCTGAGGCTACTGAATCAGCGCGTGGCAGATACGGTGAACCAACAGGCATCAATAATGATTCTGCACGATATCAATCTGGCCACACGCTTTTGTGATCACCTGATATTGTTATTCGGCGAAGGGGAAGTGCTATGCGGGCCTGCGGAAGACATCCTGACGGTCGAAACACTCACGCGCCTTTATGGACACCCGGTGATTGCCGTGGAAGGGCCGAACGGGCCGGTGTTCTTACCAAAATGAGAGCTACCGGGATAAAAATTACCGAGCCACACCCGCAATGGGCACAACTCCGGCAAGCTGATTCGAAAACGGCCGACTCGGCAATGCATCGGCCACCTTATCCAGCCATTCCACCAACGGCTCCCAGCGCTCCCGATCCGGGGCTGCGCGACCGCCCTCAAGCTCATGAATACCCACTCCCTGCTCCGCAGCGCGGATGTAATTCTGGCTGTCGCGCAACGTCGCCACCAACGGCAATTTCAGGCTGGAAAGAAAACGCTCCAAATCTCTGAAAATCAGCGTATTTTCCCGCACCCGATTAGCCACCACAGCAAGCCGGATACCGGCAGTACGAATCTTGCCCACCAATAACAAATCCTGAATAAAGTGCGCCGCAGCATGAATATCAATCGGTGATGCCAATACCGGCAATAAAATGGTATCCACGCGCTGCACGTATTCCACCAGACCCAGCCCTGTCACCCCGGCTGGCACGTCCATAATCACCCGCTCCGCCTCCATCGGCACACGCATCTGAAAAGCGCGGGTCACATCACGACGGCGCTGAAAAGCGGCAATACCGTGAATCGCGGGATGTTCGGTATCACGCAGGCTCAGCCAGCGCATACTGGAACCCTGAGGGTCATAATCCAGCAGTGCCGTCACACGCCCCTGCTGCGCGTAATAACTGGCCAGGTTGATGGCCAGCGTAGTCTTACCGCAGCCGCCCTTGGCATTGAGAATTAAAATACGATGCATACCCTTATTTTACGGCCATTGACCACCAGAACCTGAGACCATTCTCTCACTACACATTGCCAGAACTCGCCAACAGATCTTGACCCCCACCCATTCAATCCATACAGTACGCGCCTGTTTCAGGTGTCCTGCAAACTTTCGTTTATGGGATGAAACGGAAAGCTGGTGCACCTTTTTGTCAATTATTGACAGAACGGTTATTCCAGCGCTGCCCCCGCAACGGTAATTGAGTACGCGGCAGATAACACGCCACTGTGTTTTTGTTTTGTAAAAAACAAACATGGGAAGGCATCTGCCGGATCAGCATGATCACTCATAAGCCCGGAGACCGACCTGATGCAATCGTTAACAGTTGCGGTGGGCAACGGTGGCGGGTATTGACGCACCAGCACCATCATTGCCGATTTTCCCCCACAAAACCTCCCTCACAAAAATAATACGTGCGCAGGTGTGCGTGCATCACTCCAGGAAATTTTATGAAGTACTTCAGTTTTGTTCCATTAAGCCTTCTGGCAGCCGCCGGATTTTCGCACAATGCCTTTTCACAGACCTACAGCTTATCGCCTATAGTGGTCACCGCCACGCGAAATGCGCAAACCGTTGATGACAGTCTGGCCTCAGTCACCGTTATTACACGAGAAGAAATTGAACGTAGCCAGGCCGAAGACCTGCTAACGCTGTTAACGGGAAAAGCGGGTATCGATATTACTAACAACGGTGGCAGAGGAAAAACCAGCAGTCTCTACTTGCGTGGCACAAGCAGTGAGCATGTACTGGTACTCATTGATGGCGCAAAAATGGGCTCGGCAACGCTAGGCTCTGTTTCTTTTCAACATCTTCCGCTTTCACAGATCGAACGCATCGAAATCGTACGTGGGCCGCGCTCCAGCCTCTACGGTTCTGAAGCTATCGGTGGCGTTATTCAAATATTCACCCGAAAAGGTAAAAAAGGCTTTAATGCCAATGAAAGTCTTACTCTGGGTCGCTATCACTCAACACAAATCACCACCGGCGCATCCATGAACAACGCGGATACCACACTGAGTGTACAACTGGGCTACGATGAGACCGCCGGATTCAGTTCACAAAAAGGTAACGATCCGGATGATGATGGTTATCAAAACACATCATTCAGCGCCAGATTTGGACATAAATTCAACAGCCAGATATCACTGAATACGAGCTTTTTTCGGGCAGAAACAAAAACAGAATATGACAGTTGGGTACCAACAACAGACTATGAAAGCGAAGGTGTTCAACAAGCTGCCACGGCTAGACTGAAATATACCCCAACCCCGGAATGGGAAATGATTTTTGGCCTGGACCAGGGGCGTGACGAAAGTCAGCAAATTGAAGATACCCTGAAAACAGATCGCTTTGATACCACTCGAAACCGGGTTTATCTGCAAAATGACATAACCCTGAATGACAATGTATTACTCGTGCTCGGTTTCGACCGGCAAACGGATACGATAAACAGCAACATCGATTACGCTGAAACATCGCGCGACAATACGGGAGTCTTTGTGCAACATCAGTGGTTTATGCAAAATGCAGATATCCTTTTTGCCGTCAGAAATGACAACAACGAGGCATTTGGTAAAAAAACAACGGGTAATATAGCCTGGGGTTATCACCTTAATAAAACAACAAGACTTTTGGCCTCCTACGGCACTGCGTTCCGGGCTCCAACTTTTAATGCCCTCTATTATCCTGTGTCCGGCAACACTGGTCTATCACCGGAAACGTCCGCCTCTTCTGAAATTGGCATTTCAGGTACTCCAGACTGGGGAAACTGGAATCTCAATCTTTATCGCACCGACATTACCGACCTGATCAACTGGGCATGTGTTATCGATTGCGGTGGTCCTGATTTCTTCGACGACATCTGGAAACCCGTTAATATTGGCAAAGCACGCATTCGTGGACTGGAAGTCGGCGTGACAACCCACCTTCAAAAATGGACCATTGCATCTTCATTAAGCCTAACAGACCCGAAAGATGTCAAAACCGGAAACAAACTTCAACAGCGCGCATTCCGTACGGCACGCATAGACATTGACAGAAATACCAAAATATTTTCTGCCGGCATCAGCATTTTTGGCCAAGGCTTCCGCTACACTGACACCCTGAATTCAGGCAGACTGGATAGTTATTACCTGATAAATCTGCGCGCCAGTTATTCTTTTTCAAAACACTGGATGCTCCGTTTGAAACTCGACAACATCGACAATGAAGATTACGAACTCAAGGAAAGCTATAACACCGCAGGGCGTAGTGTCTTTGCAACCATGTCTTATTTCAGCGACTAAATAGACCATCATTGCATTGGCATGACCAGCATCATCGTCATGCCATACAATATCTCGACAAACCCTATAGCTATAATGCAATTTCCATCATCTTTCAACTCATCAGAAGAGGCTTGATTTAACAGATATTTATGCTCTATGCTGGACTCCAAATGCATTGAGTAAAAACACTTGGATGTTGTGTATAGTCAAAATTCAAAATAAGGAAATTATAAAATGAGTTGGGAATTCCTAGCCTTATTTCGTAGAACTTATCACGGAAATGATAATTGGGGAGAATTATTTACAATGCAAAAAAATGGTGCATATGAGTATTTCTCCTACTCATATGAACTACCATGGAAAACATTTGATTCTGGCTTACAAAAAGGAAAATCGAAAAACAATAAAAGCAGGATAGCGATTGGCAGATATCAAATGAAACCTCGCAATGATGGCCCAAAAGGCTGGAGACTTGAATTAGAAGATACAGGCCACCGATCAAACATACAACTTCATAGAGCACATTCGTCCATGTTCATTGAAGGTTGCATTTTACCCTTAACCTTCAATGACAGGTCCGGCGATATATTATCCAAAGGCGATACCAAAATTCAAAATCAGTCAGTTACATTAATGGCGAAATTAAAAGAAAAATATGACGCTATGAAAATAGGAAAAACGGGAAATCCTGAAATATTAATCGCAGCGACATTGCCAGCATATGAATCTACGACCGGGTCAAGATATGCTTAATACCATTGCGCGTTCACTAATATTAATATTTGTTCTTGCATCTACTGCTAACGCTGAAGAAAAATATGTAAAAAATATTAAAAATATCGGTATTCTAAATATTTATATAGAGCCATTTAATCTAAAATCACACAAAATATCACCTTGTGGTGATTATATATGTGCGATTGATGGTTCCCCATTTTTTGGGACTGATGGAAAAATTCCAACAAAAACCCTCTCCAAGCTCACATTTTCGATAAATAACACTTTGATCAATCTGGATGTTAGTGCAATGTATGAACCAGGAATTACAAATGATAACCTCAATGAAAGAATATCCGTTCAACATTATTGGGGAGATTTTTATAAAATAATAGGTAAATTTTCTGATGGATCAGGCAGCTATGTAAGCCAATGGCTTGTTTCTAAACATGGCGCGATCAGAACTAACATCAGTGATATCGAGCTGTTATCTGACTTTCACTCTATAGTCACCCAACAATAAACCGATATTTTAAGTAGAGATAATGAATAAATAAGCGCTATTTCTCTAAAAATAAGACAGCTAAAAGATGAAATACTATCGCTTCACACCACTTCAGCGCACCGTTTCAATCTGTTGACACAACACCGCCGCGCCTTGCAAAATGCGTGGTGTATGTCGTTGGATAATATCCGGGTTAACGTAAAATAAATGGTTATTTTTCACTGCCCGCAAAGCAGGCCAGCGCCGCCAGTCATCTTTCCAATCGGAATGATTAAGCGCCGAATTACCCGCCACAACCACCTCAGGATCTTTACGCAGCACCGCTTCCAAACTGATTTTAGGAGCTAGTGTTGGCAGACTTGCAAACACGTTACGCCCGCCACACAGCTCGATCACCTGACTAATGATATGCTCGCCGTTAATCGTCATTAACGGCTGGTGCCAGACCTGATAAAACACCGACACTTCACGAGCCTCACGATACTGATTACGCAATTTTTGCAGCTTACGCCGAAATGCCGCACTGGCTGCATCAGCAATAACTTCGTTCGCCGTCAGCTTGCCGAGACGTTCGAGATTGCCAGCCACATCTTCCAATTGCCGTGGCTCACTAAAAAACACCGGAATAAACAGAGCTTGTAACTTTTCCAACGCAGCCGCCGGATTGGCACTCTGCCAGGCAACAATCAAATCCGGTTGCAAAGCCACAATGGCTTCCAAATCAAAGGCATTATAACTACCGACCCTCGGCAATTTTTTTGCCGCCGCAGGATAGTCACTATAAGATACTGTGCCAACGATGTATTTTCCGGCACCTGCGGCATACAACAGTTCGGTGACGTGAGGTGCAAGACTAACGATGCGCTGCGCAGGTGCGGCCAGCGTAACCGTACGGCCAGCATCATCCACCACGCTGACATCGGCATAACTGCGATTAGCGACAAAAAAAACAAACAGGATCAACAGACTCAAATGCAAAAAAATCGAACGTCTTCGAGACACACGCACTCCTTTAGTTTCATGCACAAAACAGTCCGCAGTATACCGCGATGAGCACAGAACTCATCCTCGGCGGCGCACGCTCAGGCAAAAGCGCACTGGCGCTGCAACGCGCCCAGGCAAGCGGCAAAGCAGTAACGTTTATCGCTACGGCCCATGCGGGTGATTCAGAAATGGCCGCGCGTATCGAACACCACCGCGCTGAGCGCCCACCACATTGGGCGCTGGTGGAAGAACCCATCGCATTGGCAGATGTACTTTTGGCACATGCCGCACCGCAACACTGTCTGTTGGTGGACTGTCTCACCCTGTGGCTGAGCAATTTGCTGGGCAACGAGGACGCTGACCATCAACAATTCGTCAGCCAGCGCGATGCTCTACTCCAGGTTCTGCCCCAACTGCCAGGACATCTTATTATGGTCAGCAATGAAGTCGGCCTGGGCATTACTCCGCTGGGAGAAATTTCACGCCGCTTTGTAGACGAAACCGGTCGCCTACATCAACAACTGGCCACCCTCAGCGACCAAGTTACTTTCGTTGCCGCTGGCCTGCCACTTACCCTCAAACCCCAACACCCGGAACAAATTCCTTCAATCACGCCGTAAAGTATCATCATTGAAATCGCAGCTATCCATATCGCAAAATACACTAAAATGTGAATTAAGGGCTAAATTGCCAATGTCATTAAGTTAACAAAAAACGATGTACCGTAGGTTGGTGGTGAGCTTGCGAACCCCAACAACCTGCAACAGGCCGGAAGTTTGGCTTAACTTAATGACATTGGCTAAATTGCTCTGATAGCCCTTTTTTACTAAGTATGCCGTCATTCCGAGCTGTTTTTGACCAGAATCCAGAGATTTGCATCCCCCTGCGTCTCTCTGCGTTAAACCTAGAATCCGCAGTTGAACGGCTTGTAAAGTGCGTTGAATGTTGTGACGGGCAAGGCGCGATGAGAACAAGGCCATGGATGGCCAAAGGTAGAACACTGACGTGGTCTAATTGATTGATACACCTCAGTTAAGGATAATTAACTTAACTGAGGAAATCGAAATGGTAACAAGAAAACAGTATTCAAAAGAATT
>VAPF01037607.1_pt1 | contig 17718 bp, 17 predicted proteins | sample 3393931 | NCBI WGS metagenome assembly VAPF01 (sample SAMN08290437, study PRJNA428436) | hydrothermal vent metagenome | isolation source: Deep-sea hydrothermal vent chimney | place: Atlantic Ocean: South-mid Altantic Ridge | depth 2773 m m | reverse complement strand
GAAGTATGCCCTTAAATATCATTGTTCAGGCAGAAAGTTTCATGAAACTTTCTATTCAAAGCAAGGGATTGCATTTTATACCTGCCTTGAGTAGAACAAGGAGTGCTGCCACTCAGTTATTAAAAACCCTGCCATTGCTCTTTCTGTTTGGATCAGTACACGCATCCACAGGAATGACTCTAAACTTTAATGTTGGACCACATAACAATAGCTTTGCTCCTGGGGCATGCGATATGAGCAATGCACCATCCAGCGCCATCGACTCTAGTTTGTGTAGCATCGGAAATATGATGACGACCGCAGATCCTGATAATACACGTTTTTTCCATGGTACTTACACTGACCCAGATACATCCGTAGCATACTGGCACACAATTGTCGGCGACCCAAGCACTGGATTCGCCATGGAGAGTTACATCCCTAAAGTCAATAGCTTTGAATCTACCAGTGGCGGCAAGCCCTCTGCAATCATGGGATGGAATAGAACACTAGAAGAGTACAGTGGTAATGGCTGGGATCCGCTTGGCATAAACCCTTCCAGGAATTTTGATTACACTGGCAACGGCACTGCTGATCCCACGAAAGTCATCGTACGCCAAGTGATGGGAGGCTCCTGGAATTCAGTTACAGGCAACTGGACTTGTGAAACTTCAGATGAGTATTGCTCAGAATTTATAAAAGATCAGTTTCTATTCAAGCCAAAAATTACTCAGAAAATTAATGAAGCCGATATGACACAGAACTTTGTTCTGGACATGAGTTCAATCACTTACAGTGATGATACAACCGCAGGTAATATTATAAATACACTTACGATAACTGACCCTGAAATGCCTGATTTTGACCCTGCAGCGGGTAACTTTCAGATGATTAACGGCACCATTACAATCAGCAACCCAGCCTCTGGTTCATCCATTTTCAATCCTAACGTCACGGGTGGACGATACACCTATACAGAGTGCACCAACCCAACGAACTACAATGGTGTAGACCATTGCTGGCAAGATAATGATATCAACAACTGGGATTATGAAGAAGGCTCATACAGCTATGTAAATGGTGGTGAAGCCGATGTGATGAATTATGAATGGGATGTGTACTGGGATCCATCACAAAATGGAGGTATCGCTGGCAATGAAAGCAAATGTTTAAATGGTATGTCCGCGAATAGCTGTTGAGTATAGTTACGACTTCCACAACTCAAGCAACATATCTAATAGACGACCCACATGATCTTTAGTATGCGTTGCACATAGTGTTACACGCAAACGAGCCGTTCCCTTTGGCACGGTCGGCGGGCGAATTGCACTGACTAAAATACCTCGCTTTAATAGTGCTTCACTCAACGCAATAGCTCGTTTGGAATCGCCCACAATCAACGGTTGTATCGCTGTTTTGGAATTTGATAACGGCAACCCCGCTTCTGCGGCTCTTTGACGAAAATGGGCAATCAGCATTTGCAGGTGGTCACGCCGCCAATCATCACGTTTCAATAATTCTAAACTGGTCAGCGTCGCATATGCGACCGCAGGTGGTATCGCTGTTGTATAAATATAGCTTCGAGCCTGTTGAATGAGTGTTTCGATGAGCAGTTCACTGCCTGCGACAAAAGCACCAAAAGTGCCGAATGATTTGCCCAAGGTTCCGACTAAAATTGGAACATCATTATTATTCAGCTTAGAATGATCCACCACCCCACGCCCTTGCTGGCCAAGCACCCCAAAACCATGTGCATCATCCACCATTAAAACGGCATCATGCATTTTGACAAGTGCAGCTATTTTAGGCAAAGGAGCCACATCACCATCCATACTGAACACACCATCACTCACTACGAGTGCTGACCCATGATATTTAACCAAACGCCGTGCAAGTGCATCACTGTCGTTATGAGCATAACGTTTTAACTGCGCTCCAGACAACCGAGCACCATCAAGCAATGATGCATGATTGAGGCGATCCTGTAGCACTAAGTCATTGCGTTGACAGAGCGCTGAAATCACGCCAATGTTCGCCATATAGCCTGATGAAAATAGCAAAACTCGCTCACGCCCCGTCCATTTTGCCAATGCATTTTCCAGTTCGTGATGAGCACTGCTGTGCCCTGTAACCAAATGTGATGCACCACTTCCCACACCATAAGTCGTCGCCCCCTCTTGCAATGCTGTAATAACGTCGGGGTGATTAGCCAATCCTAAATAGTCATTACTGCAAAATGATAGTACAAACTGACCATCAACAACTATTTCAGCGCCTTGAGGTGAAGAGACAATGCGTCGATGGCGATAAAGACCTTGTGATTTTTTTTGCTCAAGTGATTCGGATAACGAATCAATGAGTGACATGATAAAACCTGCTCAAGCGGCATCCGAACAAGCAGATTCACGACGCTTTTGCGTATCCCCGCGAACGACTACACCAAGATCCTTCAGCATTTGCAAGTCATCTTCGACCTGTCGTCCATTCGTGGTCAGATAGTCACCAATCATCACCGCAGAAGCCCCTGCCATGAAGACCATCGACTGCAAATCACGCAGGAAAGGACGGCCACCGGCAATGCGAATTTCTGCTTGGGGCAACATAAAGCGGTATACAGAGATCGTTTTCAAAATCTCCATTGGAGCCATCGGCGTGATATTTTCCAGTGGTGTACCCTCTTGTGGAACGAGAAAGTTCAGAGGCACGGAATCAATACCTAAATCACGCAGTGTCTCAGCCAGTTCAACACGTTGATCGAGACTTTCACCCATACCCAAAATACCCCCTGAACAAACTTTCAGACCTGCATCGCGGGCATGTTTGAGCGTATCAACATTTTCCTGAAAAGTATGTGTGGTGCATATATTGGAGAAAAAGCTTTCAGCCGTTTCTAAATTATGGTGGTAATTTTCCAACCCCATATTTTTAAGGTCCGTGGCAGTCTCTTTATCCAGCACACCTACACTCGCACAACGGCCAATATCTGAGCTGCCTTTAAGGGTGGTTAGATATTCATGCATCTGCTCACGCTCTTTATCAGAGCGAACGCCCCATCCCTTGGAAACAATACCTAAATCCGTTGTTCCCCAGCTGCGTGCTTTCTTAGCTTGAGCGGCCACATCTTCAACAGGAATATAGTTATAAGTAGGGGCTTGTCCATCATGGTGGGCGCTTTGAGAGCAGAAAGTACAATCTTCAGAACAATTTCCAGAGCGAATATTTGAAATTGCACAAGCTTCAATATCATGACCGCGAAATGTACGACGCAAACGATCCGCCCCCGCCATCAGTGATGACAGATACTTTTCATCCAGGCGAATCATCCAACGCCCCTCTTCAGCCGACATCTGTCCACCGCCCAATAAACGCTCTGTCAGGTCGTTAATGCGTTGATAAGTTTGGTCTGCCATGCTGCGCTCCGACTTGAATTTCTGGTATTGTAAAGCAGCCAACTATGCAAGGAATGCAAAACGCTGTCAACCAAGGAGAAGGGCTATAGTTTACAACTGGCTAAAAAAACTACAAAACAATGTTTTACCACCCCGCTGCCTGCTCTGCCATGCTGACTCAGAAACGGGGCTTGATCTCTGCGGTGGTTGCTATGACGACCTTCCTTTTCAACATTACGCTTGCCCACGCTGCGCGCTGCCATTACAAACAAGCAGCCTTTGCGGAAAGTGTCAACTACAAACGCCTCCTTACACCCAATGCACCGCCCTATTCAATTATGAGCCTCCGTTGGACTACATGATTCAGCAACTGAAATACTCAAAGAAGCTCACTTACGCACGTTTACTCGGAGAACTCATGGCTCAACATCTCAAACAAACTGAAATCACCAAGCCCGACCTCATCATCCCCGTCCCCCTGCACCCAAAGCGAACTCGTGAACGCGGCTTTAATCAAGCACTTGAACTGGCTCGGCCTGTTGCCAAGTCACTTGAAATCCCTATTGACTATCATTCATTACACCGCATCCGGCATACTCCAAAGCAGGCCAATCTGACCGCCAGTCAACGCCATGAGAATCTAAAAAATTCATTTCACATCCGAAAAAAAATCAAAGTGCCTCATGTCGTACTATTTGATGACGTAATGACAACAGGCACAACCGTTGGGCTATTGGCAGAGGAGCTTATAAAAAATGGGGTGAAACGTGTTGACATCTGGATTTGCGCGCGAACAAGATAACACCTGAACAAGACTCAATAACACCTACACTTACTCCGTTTTTAATCCATTAATAAGCAGGTATACTCCAATACAACTTTAATCATCAGCTTAAAAATATCAAGAGGTTATTTATGGATACCATGAGTCAAATAAAACAACTAGTCGAAAGCAATGCGGTTATTATCTTCATGAAAGGTACGCCACAATTTCCTCAATGCGGTTTCTCCAGCCGCTCTTCTGAAGCTCTCAAAGCATGTGAGGAAAAGTTTGCATACATTAATATTTTCGAAGAGCCAGAAATTTACAAAAATCTGCCACAATTTTCTGACTGGCCCACATTCCCTCAAATCTATATTGATGGCGAACTCATTGGTGGCTGTGATATCACCATGGAACTTTATCAACGTGGTGAATTAAAGAATATGGTTAAAGACGCGGTGGCCAAACACACACCCAGTGAAAGTTAAGCGAGTATTTTTCAGGTACATTTTTTCTTGTCATGCGCTAGAATTAAGCAACAAATGCCAATCGCCACAGAAAATATACAGGTATGTAAAATATGAGCACTGAAAAGCACCAACGTTTACTCATTTTAGGTTCTGGCCCTGCAGGGTATACCGCAGCTATTTATGCCGCACGCGCCAACTTGAACCCTGTCATCATTACGGGCATACAGCAAGGTGGCCAACTGACCACGACCACTGATGTTGATAACTGGCCGGGTGATGCTGACGGCGTAGAAGGCCCTGAATTAATGGCACGAATGCAAAAACATGCAGAACGTTTTAATACCGAAATTATTTTTGATCATATTCATACCGCTGATTTAAGAAAACGTCCTTTCACCTTGACAGGAGACAGCGGCACTTATACCTGTGATGCCTTGATTATTGCAACGGGTGCGTCAGCCAAATATCTGGGGCTTCCATCTGAAGAGGCATTTCAAGGGCGTGGTGTATCTGCTTGTGCAACTTGCGATGGTTTTTTCTACAAAAATCAAGATATTGCTGTCATTGGAGGGGGTAATACCGCCGTTGAAGAAGCACTCTATCTCTCCAATATTGCCAAACATGTGACCATCGTCCATCGTCGTGACCGCTTCAGCTCTGAAAAAATTCTTTCTGCTAAACTTTTGGAAAAAGCCAAAAATGGCAATATTAGTATTGAGTGGAACAGCACCCTTGAAGAGGTGCTGGGTGATAACATGGGCGTAACGGGCATACGTATCGTCAATAAACAAGACACTAAAAAAGAGATCGACCTCAAAGGTGTATTCATTGCCATTGGGCACTCACCGAATACCGACCTGTTTAAAGGACAGCTGGATATGAATAGTGGCTATTTGAAAGTTACAGGAAGCTATGCTGGAAATGCAACAGCAACAAGTATCCCCGGAGTTTTTGCGGCAGGTGATGTCGCTGACTTTACTTACAGACAAGCCATTACGTCAGCAGGCTCAGGTTGTATGGCCGCACTGGACTCAGAACGCTACCTCGACAACCTTGATACAAACCAATAAATGACCGATACCCTCACTACAAATAATTTTTTTGCAGTGAGTCTCAAACTAAAAGTGTAAAAAATATCAGTAACATATTGAAAGGATGCACTATGTTAAACAATAATGAGCGAAGAAATTTCCCCAGAATGTCCGCCAAGTGTGACATCACTTATAAAAAAAACAATGAATCAGAAACTTTAAAAGGAGATGTCATTGAGTTAAGTGCCAGTGGGCTATCATTTCAGGCAAAGCAACCTCTCTCTATTGGTACTACACTGGATATTTCAGTGATTCCAGAAACAAAAATAACGCCTGCCCTCAATGCTATCATTGAAGTCAAACGCGTTACTCCAGAGAGCAATCAGTATAAAATTGCAGCAGAAATCAAGAAAATAAAAAACAATTCCACATAACAGTCAACTCTTTATATTTTCATGTGAATAATCAAAAACTTTACTGGCTTGAACCCAATACGATCATCGACAACCCATTTCCACCTGTTGAGCATGCATTTAAAGAGCCCAATGGACTTCTTGCGGCAGGAGGCCAATTAACACCTGGCTGGCTTATTCAAGCCTACCGCCATGGCATTTTCCCCTGGTTCAATAAGGGTGAGCCCATTTTATGGTGGTCACCTGACCCTCGTGCTGTTCTACTTCCTGATGACTTGAAAGTTTCTCGCAGTTTACATAAAACACTCAACCAGAAACACTTTAAAATCACTTTTAATAAAGCCTTCACGCAAGTTATGAAAGCTTGTGCTGAGCCCAGAAAAAATACATCCGGCACATGGATTACGCCAGAAATGATTCATGCTTATAACGAGCTTCACCAATCAGGAATCGCTCACTCTGTTGAGGCCTGGCAAAATGATGAGCTGGTTGGAGGTATCTATGGTATAGCATTAGGTCAGGTATTTTTCGGTGAATCCATGTTTCACCGCACGCGTGATGCCTCAAAAGTTGCTTTTGTAAAGCTAATTGAACGGCTTCAGCAACAAGATTTTAAATTAATTGACTGTCAAATACGCTCTGATCATTTACAAAGTTTAGGTGCGACTGAAATACCACGTTCAGAATTTATAAAACGCTTAGACCTTCACTGTAATTACAGGAAATTTTAAACATCGTGACATTAATAAATGAAATATTTTGATAAAAACGGCACTTTCAGGCACTATACGCCTCTTTTATAAACTGGTAAGAGACCTAAGCAGGTAATCAATGGCGAAAGAAGAACATATCGAAATGGAAGGCACTGTGATTGACACCCTTCCGAACGCGATGTTTCGTGTAGAACTGGAAAATGGCCACGTCGTAACAGCACATATTTCAGGAAAAATGCGAAAACATTATATTCGCATTCTGACAGGTGACAAAGTCACTGTTCAATTAACTCCTTACGATTTATCAAAAGGCCGCATTACTTACCGAGGCCGCTAAAAGATCGCCAGAAGCCCGACCCTGAAAATACCACGGGCTTCCTCTATCTCTATACGATTCGGCTAACTTTCTACGGGCTCTTCAGCCTCATTAATCTCAAATGATAATTCATCACCTTCCAGACTAATACTCAAGTGCCCTCCTGAAGCAAGGCGACCAAATAGCAACTCTTCAGCCAAAGGCTTTTTAATACGATCCTGAATCAAACGCTCCATCGGGCGAGCCCCCATCAAAGGATCATAACCTTCACTTGCCAACCAGCTCCGTGCCATATCATCCACATCCAGAGTGACACCATTTTTCTCCAGTAGCACCTCCAGTTCAAGAAGAAATTTATCAACCACATTAAGTGTGGTGCGTTTTTCAAGTGATTTGAACTGCACAATAGCATCCAGACGATTTCGAAACTCAGGAGTGAATGCTCGCTTAATAGCCTCCATACCATCTGTTATATGGTTTTGCTTGGAAAAGCCCATAGAGGAGCGTGACATCAGCTCTGCGCCCGCATTACTCGTCATAACGATGATCACATTACGAAAATCTGTTTTACGGCCATTATTGTCCGTCAATGTGCCATGATCCATGACTTGCAGTAATAAATTAAATAAGTCTGGGTGCGCTTTTTCAATCTCATCCAGCAACAGTACCGCATGAGGTGTTTTGTTAATCGCTTCAGTCAACAACCCACCTTCATCGTAACCCACATAACCTGGAGGAGCTCCGATCAATCGAGAAACTGAGTGCCGCTCCATATATTCAGACATATCAAAGCGCACCAGCTCAACACCCATAAAGTGCGCGAGTTGACGTGTCACCTCGGTTTTACCCACACCCGTTGGACCTGCAAACAAAAATGATGCGATCGGTTTTTTTGCATTCCCTAGCCCTGAACGTGACATACGAATCGCAGAGACGAGTGTGCCAATCGCTTCATCCTGCCCATAAACGACCATTTTTAAATCACGATCCAGATTACGTAGCTTATCTCGATCTGAATTAGAGACACTTTCCGTCGGCACCCTAGCTATTTTGGCGACGATCTCTTCAATCTCCTTCACACCCATGGTTGTTTTTCGTTGCGCAGGCGATAACAAACGTTGATTTGCACCCGCCTCATCAATAACATCAATCGCCTTGTCAGGCAGGTGACGATCTGTAATATATCGTTCCGATAATTCAGCCGCAGACTCTAAAGCAGCCTGGGTATATTTGACATTATGGTGCTCTTCAAACCGTGACTTCAGCCCTGTCAAAATCTGAATCGTCTCTTGAACTGAAGGCTCATTCACATCAATTTTTTGAAAGCGACGCACCAGCGCATGATCTTTTTCAAAAACACCTCGATACTCCTGAAACGTTGTAGACCCCATGCATCGTAGATCCCCATTTGCCAAAACGGGCTTGATTAAATTTGACGCATCCATCACACCACCAGACGCAGAACCTGCGCCAATAATAGTGTGAATTTCATCAATAAACAGTATTGATCCTTGCTCTTTCTTAAGTTGACCTAAAACAGCTTTCAAGCGCTTTTCGAAATCCCCACGATATTTGGTGCCTGCCAACAAAGCCCCTAAATCCAGCGAATAAATGGTACTTTTCGCGATCACGTCAGGAACTTCACCATCAACAATCATTTTGGCCAAACCTTCGGCAATGGCTGTTTTACCCACACCGGCTTCACCCACAAGCAATGGATTATTCTTTCGACGACGACAGAGAATTTGAATCGTGCGCTGCACCTCATGCTCACGACCAATAAGCGGATCAATTTTACCCAGCTTTGCTAATTGATTCAGATTAACTGCATAAGCCTCAAGTGGTTTTTTAGCTGTCACCGCACCTTTTCCCTCTTTATCAGAAGAAGTATTATCGAGCGTGTCTTTTATAGGGTTTGAGCGCTCTTGGCCATCCGCTTCAGCTTTTGTAATACCGTGAGAAACATAGTTCACAACATCCAGTCGAGTCACACCTTGTTCATTAAGCAGGTAAACCGCCTGTGACTCCTTCTCACCAAAAATTGCAATCAGTACATTAGTGCTTTCGACCTCTTTCTTTCCTGCTGATTGAACATGAAAAACTGAACGCTGCAAAACACGCTGAAAACCTAGTGTAGGTTGGGTTTCTTTTTCCTCTTTTTCAGGAAGAACGGGGGTATTTTCTTTAATATAGGCTTGAATATTCTTTTTTAGTTTATCGATATCAACACGGCATGCTCTAAGCATGGTTGCAACTTTAGGGTTATCAAGCAAGGCAAATAGAAGCTGCTCTACTGTCATAAATTCATAGCGTTGCTCTCGTGCTTCATGGAAAGCCAGATTAAGCGTAAATTCGAGTTCTTTGCTTAACATAAAAACCTCTTAAATAATCATTCAAACATTAACTTTTTTCCATAGCGCATTGTAGTGGATGCTCATTTTCCCTCGCAAACCCATTGACTAATGATACTTTTGTTTCCGCAACCTCGTACGAAAACGTACCGCAAATCCCAACACCTTTAGTGTGCACCTGCAACATAACTGCTGTCGCCTGCTCCATCTCCATAAAGAAAAAACTCTCAAGCACATGCACTACAAAGTCCATTGGTGTGTAATCATCGTTCAGCAACAACACCCGATACATAGAGGGCTGCTTTAACTTTGGCTGTAATTCAGATACCGCCAAATCATCACTAAAATGATCCGTTTCATTTTCCATAATACTTAACCAGTATAACCAAAACCTAATAGAAATAATCGAATATTTTTTCATAAAACCACGGAAGATAAAAGATCATGAAAGTGCACTGACCTATCTTCATGTTTTGTAAAATAATTACATATGACAAAAAAACATGTAAAAAAACTTGACACATCATAACCTAGTAGTTGTATCATTAGCATGGACAATCCAATATATTCGCTTTAATATTACTTTTGAATATTTTTGGGTGTGCAGCACCATAATTTTAATAAAAATATTCAACTATCTGATTTTCGAGCCGAAAACAAGTTTGAATGGTGTTATTAAGCTATTCTATTTTAATTACAGGTAAGTAACTAACAAAAGAGGTAAATGACTATGGCAAAGGGAGTGGTGAAGTGGTTCAGCAACGCCAAAGGTTACGGCTTTATTGAGCAGGAAGAAGGAGGCGGGGATGAGGAGGTGTTTGCACATTTTTCAGCCGTCACGATGGAAGGCTACAAAACTCTAAAAAAAGGACAAAAAGTAGAGTATGAAATAGAAACAGGCCCTAAAGGCCTCTTGGCAAGTGAGATACGACTCGCATCGTAGTCCGCTTCCAAATCAAAAAAGGGGCGAAGGTAATCGCCCCTTTTTTGTTACATATGGGAAATTACTGCGTCACCAAAGTCAGTACAACTCAAGCATACGCCCTCAGCCATCAATGACGATAAATCCTGGGTCACCGTACCCGCAGAAATTGCACCCGCAACGCCGTTCATAATCAAATCAGCCGCATCAACCCACCCTAAATAGCGAACCATCATTTCCGCCGAAAGAATCAACGAGCTTGGGTTTACACTATTTTTGCCAACTAAATCAGGTGCTGTGCCATGTGTTGCTTCAAACACACCAACGGTATCGGAAAGATTGGCTCCAGGTGCAATGCCAATTCCACCGACCTGCGCTGCCAATGCATCTGAAATATAATCCCCATTTAAATTCAACGTTGCGATCACACTAAATTTTTCAGGCCGCAGCAAAATTTCTTGAAGAAAAGCATCCGCAATAACATCCTTAATAACAATTTGACGACCCGTATTCGGATTTTTTATCTGACACCAGGGTCCCTCATCTATCTCTTGAGCGGCAAACTCTTCTTTAGCAAGATGATAACCCCATTCCTTAAAACCGCCCTCGGTGAATTTCATAATATTCCCTTTATGAACAAGGGTCACCGAATCCTGATCATGATCAATAGCATACTGAATAGCTTTACGCACCAAACGTTCCGTACCTTCGCGGGATACAGGCTTAATGCCGATTCCAGACGTTTCAGGAAAGCGAATTTTGCTAACGCCCATTTCATTTTGCAGGAAGTCAATCACCTTCTTGACTTCAGGCGTACCCGCTTGCCATTCAATACCCGCATAGATATCTTCAGAGTTTTCACGAAAAATAACCATTTCAGTTTTTTCGGGTGCTTTCAATGGACTCGGCGTTCCGGGGAAATAACGAATGGGGCGCAAACAGAGGTAAAGATCCAGCGCTTGGCGTAATGCCACATTCAGGGAGCGCATACCTCCACCCACAGGTGTTGTTAAGGGTCCTTTAATTGCAATTCCATATTCACGAATCACTTTGAGTGTTTCGTCTGGCAACCAGATATCCCCCCCATAAAGTGAGTTTGCTTTTTCGCCCGCATAGATCTCCATCCATGAAATGCGGCGCTCGCTACCATAAGATTTTTTAATCGCCGCATCGACAACTTTACGCATCACAGGTGTGATATCAGCCCCCACTCCATCACCTTCAATAAAAGGAATCACTACTTGATGTGGAACATTCAGACCAAGACTCTTATTTACAGTAATTTTTTCACCGGACTTTGGAATGACGACTTTTTCGTAACTCATGTGTACCCCTTAAAATATGACCCAAACACACTTTTATTCATGGATAAAAAACGTACAAATCATAGCACATATTGAATAATCCTAGAAAAATCAAAAAAAGCATACATGAAGCTGTCATATTTATTTGTTAGAATAAAAAAATTCTGTTATTCGCCAAACAAAAACGAAGAGAAAACAATGAGCAACCTCAACATCAGCCAACACACACACAAACAATTCAATGCTGAACTTAAAGACCTTCACAATCAGGTTCTTGCAATGGGTGGGCTCGTAGAGCAGCAATTAACCGATGCATTGGTCGCACTAACGGATGGTGACCGTGTACGTGGTGATGCTGTCAACAACAATGATTACAAGGTCAACGCAATGGATGTAGCCATTGATGAGGAGTGTGCGCAAATTTTAGCATTAAGGCAGCCCGCCGCAAGCGACTTACGTTTTATTGTTTCCGTGATCAAAACAACCACTGATATGGAGCGCATTGGTGACGAAGCTGCAAAAATTGCTCGCATGGCCGTCCAGCTAGCCGACCAAGAGCGCCCCAAAAACAACTATGCTGAAATTGAGCATTTAGGTCAAAAAGTCCAACAGATGGTTCGTGACACTCTAAATGCTTTTGCTCGCACTGATGCTGAAGCGGCTCTTGAAATTGCACAGAAAGATGTCAAGGTCGACCGTGAATATGAAGCCGTACTAAGGCAGCTCATTACACATATGATGGAAGACCCCCGCTCTATTCGGCGAGTGCTTGATGTGATATGGGCCGCACGCGCATTAGAGCGTATTGGTGATCATTCCAAAAATATCTGTGAATATATTATATATCTCGTTAAGGGCAAGGATGTACGCCACACCCACCCTGATGAGATGGCAAACAAACTGAAAAGCTGACATATTTTTGTAATATTCAGTCGTTATTCTAGCTGTTCACAACCAAGACTGATTCTAGATAAAATCTCAGATAGAGGATTTTAAGTATGTTAAAAAAAACTGCCTTAACTGCACTGACTTCAATTGCTTTACTAAGCACATCCCAAGCATTTGCTGCCCGTGACTATGTAACAATTGTGGGCTCTTCAACTGTTTACCCATTCTCAACTGTTGTTGCTGAACAGTTTGGAAAAACCAGTAAATTCAAAACACCCAAAGTAGAAGCCACAGGCTCTGGTGGTGGTCTGAAGCTATTTTGTTCGGGTGTAGGCATCAATACACCTGATATTACCAATGCATCACGCCGCATCAAACAGACTGAAGTTGATATGTGCGCCAAAAATGGTGTTAAAGAAATAGTTGAAGTCAAAGTTGGCTACGATGGCATCGTAATCGCCAACTCTAAAAAATCCAATCCATACAGCCTGACCCGCAAAGAGATATTTCTAGCGCTCGCAAAAGAGGTTCCAGACCCTAAAGGCAGTGAAACATTAGTACCTAACCCTTACAATAAGTGGAAAGATATTAATAAAGATCTACCCGACACTAACATTGAAGTATTAGGCCCACCACCCACCTCCGGCACACGCGATGCTTTTGTTGAACTGGCAATGGAAGGTGGCTGCAAAGAAATTGCATGGATTAAAGCCATCAAAAAACAGGATAAAAACAGATATAAATCGATTTGCCACACAGTTCGTGAAGATGGAAATTATATTGAAGTGGGAGAAAACGACAACCTGATCGTGCAAAAACTGGTCGCCAACCCCAACGCCCTAGGTATATTTGGCTTTAGCTTTCTTGATCAAAACTCTGACAAAGTCCAGGGGGCTAGAATTGATGGTGTTTTGCCTGAGTTTGAAGAGATCGCTGATGGTAACTACATGATCTCACGACCACTTTATTTCTACCTTAAAAAAGCACATGTTGGCAAGATACCGGGCTTTAAAGAATTTCTCTCAGAATTTACCAGTGATAAAGCATGGGGAGAAGAAGGCTACCTGATTGACAAGGGAATGATTCCAATGCCTGAAGAAGAGAGAGCAAAATTTGCATCCGATGTTAAACACCTTAAAAAATTCTCTTTTGAATAAAAGGCTGGCATTATAAGCACCATTCTCGGTGGCTGGATTTTTTCAGCTACCGTTTGTTTTTATATTATCTCAGTAAACAATCAATGCAAACCACAACTCTAATTTTGTTACTGCTGGCTTTCAGTGTCATTGCTTACCAATTTGGCAAGCGACGCTCTCTTGTTATTGTCAGTGGAAAGGTCAAAGAACTGCACTCTTTACCCAGCTACTATGGCTATCTAACAGCAATTTGGTGCGGCATCCCCGCACTGATTATTTTTGGACTCTGGAGTGCATTTGAATCAACAATTATTACTCACTTAGTAGTATCTCACTTACCCGAAACACTACAAAACCTCTCAAGCAACCGTTTAAGCCTGTTTATTAATGACATAAAAAACCTGGCAAATGGCGGCATTATTTCGGGTGAAGTGGATGCCGTCACTACGGCCGCTGCTGAGCACTATAATAATCTACGGTATATCAGCAATGCGGCTCTAACTGTCTTTGTCTTGGGCATTGCTATCGCCTGCGCCGCTTTTACAGCCAAGAGTATCAGCAAAGAAAAGCGAGCACGCAATGAAGTTGAATTTGCGATTAAAGTTTTTCTAATCATCTGCTCCACTATCGCAATTTTTACCACACTAGGTATTGTTTTATCTGTGCTGTTTGAGGCCATTCGCTTTTTTAGAGTGGTACCCATTACTGAGTTTCTATTCTCCGCAGAGTGGAGCCCTCAAATGGCCATTCGAGAAGACCAAGTAGGCTCATCTGGAGCATTTGGCTCGATTCCTCTGTTTACCGGCACCTTGCTTATCACCGTCATCGCGATGTGTATCGCCGTACCGATCGGTTTGATGTCTGCGCTCTACCTCACAGAATATGCAACACCGAAATTTCGCACGGTCGCCAAACCTTTATTAGAAATACTTGCAGGTGTACCCACAGTTGTTTACGGCTTTTTTGCTGCACTGACGGTGGCTCCAATGATTCGTGATTACGGTGCTTTTTTAGGATTGGATGTCTCATCTGAGAGCGCTCTGGCTGCGGGCATTGTCATGGGCATCATGATTATTCCCTTCGTCTCCTCACTTTCTGATGATGTCATTAATGCTGTCCCTCAATCCTTGCGTGATGGTGCTTATGGGATGGGCGCAACCAAATCTGAAACCATTCGAAAAGTCATTATTCCAGCAGCACTGCCCGGCATTGTCGGGGGAGTATTGTTAGCGGTATCTCGCGCCATTGGTGAAACGATGATTGTAGTCATGGCAGCCGGACTCGCTGCTAATCTCACCGCAAACCCACTGGAAACAGTCACTACGGTCACGGTACAGATTGTGACGTTACTTGTCGGTGATCAAGAGTTCGATAGCCCTAAAACAATGGCTGCATTCGCATTGGGGCTGGTTTTATTTATTATTACACTGACTCTTAATTTCATTGCGCTGTATATCGTCCGTAAATACCGAGAGCAATATGATTAATTTATTTGCGATTCTCAATATTAAGAAAAAACAATAAGCTATGAGTAAAAAAAACCCCAACATGCTCGGCAATAGCACGGCTACTCGCGTTCAAGCGGGTTTAAAGAAGCGTTACGCAAAAGAGCGACGATTTCGTTTTTATGGTGTGCTTGCAATCACACTCAGCTTATTGTTTCTCTCATTTTTATTTATTAATATCAGCAGCAAAGGTTATACCGCTTTTCAGCAAACCTTTATTCAGATAGAAGTTTACCTTGATGAAAACAGTATTGACCCAGAAGGCTCCCGTGACAGCAATACACTCTCTTCTGCAAACTATGGTGGACTGGTTAAAAGTAGCCTGCGTTCGCTATTCCCTGATGTAAAAAAACGTAAAGATAAAAAGAAACTCTACAAACTGATTAGCTCTGGTGCAACGTTTCAGCTTCGTGACATGGTTATGAACGACCCCACACTGATTGGTACGACAACACGCATGTGGGTTCCTGCGGATGATGATTATGACATGCTCATGAAGGGGCATATTGATCGTACACTTCCAGAAGATGAGCGACGTTTGAAAGATCAAGAGGTGGCCTGGTTTGACCACTTAATTGAAAATGACCAAGTCAAAAAAAGTTTTAATATCACATTTTTTACTGCGGGTGACTCCCGTGAACCCGAGTTGGCCGGCATATGGGGCGCACTCGTTGGATCACTATTAACACTGTTTATTACTCTAATCATCTGCTTTCCATTAGGTGTTGCGACTGCCGTCTACCTAGAAGAGTTCGCACCACAAAACCGATGGACAGACCTGATTGAAGTTAACATCAATAATCTCGCGGCTGTTCCGTCGATTATTTTTGGACTGCTTGGCCTGGCTATTTTTATCAATGTTTTTCACCTGCCACGCTCAGCTCCTATTCTCGGCGGACTGGTATTGGCATTAATGACTTTACCGACAATCATTATTGCCAGCCGCACAGCGCTCAAATCAGTACCGCCCAGTATCCGCCAGGCTTCACTTGCAATTGGAGCATCGAAAATGCAAACGATTATGTACCATGTGCTGCCACTCGCCATGCCTGGCATGCTCACGGGTACAATAATTGGCATGGCTCAAGCACTAGGAGAAACAGCACCACTGTTAATGATCGGTATGGTTGCATTTATTGTCGATATTCCAGCGGGTGTCACAGATCCAGCAACGGTACTGCCTGTACAAATTTTTCTCTGGGCTGATAGCCCCGAACGTGCATTTGTTGAAAAAACATCTGCGGCAATTATGGTGTTACTTGCCTTTTTAATCACGATGAACTCACTTGCCATTTTTCTTAGAAAACGTTTTGAGAAACGCTGGTGACAGATACGCAACAACCAAAAATACTAAAGGGAATTACCCTTTTGTTTACTACTTAAAGGTTTAAATATTCATGGGAAACTCCAACATAACCGAACATAACAACAATGAAGCTGGCGATCAGTCATACAAAACAGTCGGCCAGATTACTGTTGACAACCCAAGAATCAATTGTCATAACGTCAATGTTTATTATGGTGAAAAACAGGCCATACACGATATCACTATAGACATTGGCACCAATGAAGTCATTGCAATGATTGGCCCTTCCGGCTGTGGTAAATCTACTTTTTTACGCTGCCTTAATCGCATGAATGATACGATAGACACCTGCAAAGTATCAGGTGAAATTCTGATTGATGGCCAAAATATCTATGACAAAAATATGGATGTGGTCTTGCTCCGTGCAAGGGTTGGCATGGTGTTTCAAAAACCGAATCCTTTTCCTAAGTCCATCTATGAAAATGTTGCATTTGGCCCGCGCATTCACGGTTTAGCCAACAACAAAGCCGAGCTGGATGAAATTATCCATACAAGTCTGGAAAAAGCAGGGTTGTTAAAAGAAGTTAAAGATCGACTGGATCAGCCAGGCACTGCGCTCTCTGGCGGTCAGCAACAACGTTTATGTATCGCCCGAGCTATTGCAGTCGATCCGGAAGTCATTCTAATGGATGAGCCCTGCTCTGCACTTGATCCGATAGCAACAGCGATTATTGAGCAACTCATGGATGAGTTACGTGAGCAATATACTATTGTAATCGTTACTCACTCAATGCAACAAGCCGCTCGTGTATCACAACGTACAGCTTACTTTCACCTGGGTAAATTAATTGAAGTGGGCCCTACCGAACAGATTTTCACTAACCCCAAGCACAAACTAACGGAAGACTATATTACGGGGCGCTTTGGTTAAGCTCCACCCTGCTGAATAACAAAATCATAAGGGGCTGATTTTGTTATTCCCTCATTGCTGACTTACGCAGCAACTTGGAGCACTGTTCAATACCTTCCATGTTGCTTGCTAATATAGTTCGTCAATTCAACATGTTGAATATTCATTCGCAAAATTATTTCATGCATATCACGCATAATGGCTTTCATCACTTTATAAACAAGGCGCGGTTCCGTATCCATCAAGCTTTCGAAATCCATTCGTTCAAAGCTGTATACGCGCGATTCACCTCTCGAAATTATTGAAGCAGTATGTGGCTTTC
>VAPF01008303.1_pt1 | contig 17799 bp, 14 predicted proteins | sample 3393931 | NCBI WGS metagenome assembly VAPF01 (sample SAMN08290437, study PRJNA428436) | hydrothermal vent metagenome | isolation source: Deep-sea hydrothermal vent chimney | place: Atlantic Ocean: South-mid Altantic Ridge | depth 2773 m m | reverse complement strand
TTTATCTCTTCAGCATTTTTTCATATGACCGCAAAACATCCTCATGGATTTTTATATCCGCATCCGCCTTCAGCCTGGCAATATATGTTTTCATGAGGTTGTCCGCCTGCTCCCTGAAGCAGGCCCTGTAAATGTCATCTTTTACCTCCCCGAATCCCCTGACCTCGGCCTCGATCCTGTTCTGGACACGTATTATCCTGAAGAAAGAATCAACAGCGAATGCTGGACTTATTTCTCCGGGCCCGGTCCTGCCGGCGACCTCCCTTTCGGGCTCCGGCAATTGCCTGATGTCGAGCCAGCCGACATCGCCGCCGTTTCCGGCCGCGGCATCGACTGACTTTTGTCCGGCCAGCCATGAAAAATCAGCGCCGTTCCCCAGGCTTTTCAATATGTTCCTTGCCTCGTCCATGGTCTTTACCGTGATCTGCTGGATCCTGATCATCTCCGGACCGGTGAAATCCTCCTGATGTTTTATGTAATAATCCTTCAGTTCTTCATCCGTAACGACAACCCCGGGTATGATTACATTATTGAAGAATGTCTTTTTTAACAGTTGGTTTTCATAACGGCTGACCTTGCCTTTCAGGTCTGTATTGACTTCATAACGCCTGACAAGCGCTTCATGGTCTATCACTTTGTAATTAATCCAGTTGTCGATAACCTGCTTTTTCAGCTTCGGCATGTCTTTGTTTCTTTTGTACATGGGTAATGCCATTGATACAAAATCCCCCACACTCAGAACAGAACTGTATACCCGGGCCAGAGGTCTTTTATCTTTCGACCATTTTTCCGTTTGCTCTTTATTCCCGTCCAGCTTAATGTCGGCAAGAAGCGCTTCATCTATATCGATGACAGCCTGTTCGCGGAGCTTCTCCTGATAGCTCTTCTCCAGTTCCTTCTGCTTCTCCGCGTGAATAGTTTTTTCAATGCGTTTTCTGATATTCCCGAGACCCGCGCCCGGGGATTCTCCGTCACCGGGCAGATTCAGGATATAGTATTTACCTTCTACGTCCAGTATGCCGCTGTTTTGGCCGGGTCTGAGACCGGAAAGGGTCTCTTTAATCAGGGGTTTCAGAGAATGTATTGTATAAATGACTTCACCGCCGTCCTTGCCGGAGGCGTGGGTGGAAAGGGTTCGCGCGATTTCCCTGAAGTCGCCCCCTTTCCGGAGCAGGTCCAATATTCCCTCGGCGTCGGTTTCAGCTTTTGCCTCGATGATGCCGAACCGTATATAGTTTTTTTTATAATAATTTGCGATCTCTTCCCCGGATACCGATATCCTCTGGACGATCTCTTCATTGTAAAGCCTGGACACGGACTCCCTCAGTATGAAAGCCCGGACGGCCTCCCGGACTTCGGGGTACTGTTCCATGCCCATGCGCCGTGCTTCATCGGTGATCAGCCGGTCGTCTATCAGTTTCCGGATATACCTCGATATATCGAGGGCGCTGGCATTGGAGAGGTCCTCTCTTCTGTGAGCTACCTGCAACGCGTACTTAAGGTCGGCTTCCATTACAGGACTGCCGTCCACAACCGCGAATACATCCGGCTTATGATTCACCGGCGCGCAGCCCGGGAACAGAATAAATATGTATAAAAAGGCGATTAAAAAAGTCTTTGTTTGCATCCGTCCAGTCATCTTCCTGCCTTTCCCGCGGTTTTCATATCCATTCTAATTACTATTATGATAAAATCCCGCCGACTCCATTTTTTTTACTAATTCCGAAACCAGGTGTTGCGCCACACTATCAACGGACCTGATCCTGCCCCAGTCTAATACAGTAATATTATCATCGCCCCTTAACCTGCCGCTCTCATACCATAAGATACTGTTTTTTCGTGCATCGATCAATCTGGCGGTGATGACCGCCTCTGGTGGAGAAGATGTATCCTGTCCGTCCGAATAGAGTTCCACCGTCCCGACTAAAAAAACGTCCGCCGTCAACGGTTTTGAGAGGCCTTCGATGCTTCTGTAATCCAGCTCGCCTTTATATCTGACCCTTTGGTCCACTATCCATTTTCTGACCTCTCCATATTCTATCGGTTGAAATTTCCTGCTCTTGAATAACTCGGTTAAAAACATGTGGGAGACTATTATGCCTGCATCCTGTTTTCGGCTCTTGTTCAGAAAAGGCATGACGGCGACCTGGTATGTTGATTCCGTCTCTTTGTAAGCCGGTATGGCGCTGAAAGAGCTGAACAGTCTGTCAACTACCTTTGGAACCAGTCGTCCGATCGTCTTTACCGTGCCCAACCCCAGTATCCTCGTGAAATCCTCTCCGGTGGCCGAGGCGCAGTCCGCCCAGATGATCCGGTCGCCGGAGGTCCCAACCAGGCGGGCCATCAGCCCGAGCCCTGGATTTTCTTTTGTGTAAAAAGAACTGACCGAGCCCATCAGGACGGCGTCCACCTTCAACTCGTTTCGTATTTTCCGGGCCAGGTCCTTTGAGATATAAGCGGTGGTCCTGATCCGTTCTTTAAGCAGAAACCTGTTCAGGCTTTTCTCATCCAGCAGTACGTAACCTCTTTTTTTCAATTCGCTTTTTACAGCAGGCATGACCTGTGGCAGGACATCTATTGCATCGCTGTTGTTTTCGAACGGGAAGAGGGCGATCCTGCCATTAAAATCCTCTTTCGCCCGGGATTGCTGGTCAGCGTGGGCGGACCCGGGGGAAAAGAGCAGCCCGGCAAAGAGCATGGTCAACAGTGTGAAGAGCAGTAAACTCGCCCGGCCTCGCGGGCGGGGATTTTTTCTGATGGAGATGCGGTCCCGCCTGTTTACGCCGTGTTCCGGCGGACCGTCAATCTGTGTCGTTGGCGCGGGATTCTGATCTGTAGTTCCATGCATTGCTTAGTATTCAGTCAGCGTCCGGACGCATTCTCTCACCACCTTCAACATGGTCTCGCTCATTGTATCCGACCTGGCGCCGAAATGCCTGGACATGAAACTGTCTCCAACCGCTGTTTTCGTTACGGACCAGATGATGCTTCCTGAGTCTGTGTCCGCCATCATAAGGGTGATTGTCACCTCCGGCGCGGAAACATTTCCGGTCCTGACGACTTCGAACCTCTCGACCGAACCGAAGATCACGGCCTGAACATTGAGCGCCTTCCCTATAGTCTTTATCTGTTCCGCGTTCAGAGAGGTTACAGCCCTGATTCCCGACTTGTTGATTGCCGACATCACATCTCCCGGGACTACAACGTCCACAAGACCTGAAACCAGCAGCTCATGGATAACCACCTGCCTCACGGCTTCATCGGCGGACCTGTCGGCGGTAAGATTATCCAGCGGCAGGACGGCCACTTTTTTTATGAAGCTGAAGTCTATATCCTGCCGGATATGAAATGAAGGAGCGGGGCTGCTGCATCCGGAGATGATAAAGATTACAAGTAATAAACCTGTCCGAAAAAGCTTTTCTGGAAATTTCATATATTGATACCTCTCATTTATCTCTATGTTGCCGCCTGGCGGTCGCAACAGGCGATGGACCCGAAAATAACGTGTCTATGGATTTTCTAACAACCTTTCTGGCCGCCTCACTCAGGGAGAGGCCTTCCGTTCCAAAGTGCCTTGTCCAGAAGTCGGCGCCTCCCGAAGAATTCCATACCGACCATATAATCTCTCCGTTCGATGTATCGAGGAGCATCAGGTTGATCGAGACCTCCGGATAAGAGACTGAAACTCCCCTGCTGATGTTATAGGCCTCGACCGAGCCTGTCATGACCGTATCCACACCCAGTGTTTTCCCTATATTCTTTATATCCCTGCTGCTTATTGACCCCAGGTTTTTTATCTTCATATCTTTAAGGTGGCTTGTTACCTCTCCCGGCTCGATAACGTCGATTCCTCTTGAGAGCAGCTCGGTTATTACCATCCTTCTTACCTTCTCCCCCGCGTTCACGTCGTTTGTCAGGGACTCGAATGGAAATACGGCCACCCGTTTTATACCGGTGACATCAACTTCGGGCCGCACGTAATACTCAGGACTGTTCCCCGCGCAACCGTATGCAAATACCAGTAAAAGGCTGAAGATTGACAGCGCCATACCGAATATTCTAAAAGATTTTATGGTCCTGATTTTATCACCCCTGCGTCTTTCTGTCTATTATAGCAAATTGCGATCTCAAAACCGACAATTTAAGTTCGCGCCGAAATTATAAGTTTTTGTCTCATGCACCTCTCTGTTTTTTGTGAGGTTGTATGTAAGGCGGAGGTCCATGAACCTGGTTATATACCATATTCCGTAACTGCTGAGCGAATCGGTGACAGAAGGGCCGGGTTCCGAACGGCTGTGCTGGTAATTCAGGTTCAGCCGTATGGTCTTAAGGGGAAGCCAGTCGAGTAGCAGCCCCTCTGAAGTGTTTGTATCGCTGCCGATGTTTGAGATCCTGAAGCTGCCTGAAAAGTTGATGAACCTGCCCGGCCGGTAGGTTATGATCGTGGCGCCCTCGGTTGAATCATATGATTTATCCTCCGACGATATCCTGCTGAAACTATAGATAAGATTTCCCGAAAGCTTCCGGGTGAGAACGGCATACAGCGAACCGCTGACAAATCCTGTGTCGGAAACCGTACCGGTGGAATAGGATTTCGACTCTGTATATCCTATGTCCGTAATCATATTAACATCCCTGTATAGTCTTGACCCCAGGCTTAACAGGACCGAGCTGTTTCTTGACTGTTTGCTGCCGAAGCTGTAACTATCGCTGCCGATGAAGGAGAGGTTTGTGTCGAGCGTCGGCAGAGGAGAAGAGTTGAAAGAGAGTGAATAGGTGTTTGAGCTGATCTCCGTCACATCCTTATTGTCAAACGCTTCGTTTCTCTGGAGACTCAGGGTTGTTGTAAGCAGCCGGTGGGTCATCCATGTGGTTGTTATTCCATAGGTGCGTGTCAGGTTGCTGATCAGGTTCTCTCCGTTCCGGCCTACAGTCCTGCTTAATATGTTCGTAAAGACACCGCCCATGGAGTTCAGGATCGAGCCGGGATGCTGGTCCGCCCTGTTTATATGGTAATTCAGGGAAATCCTCAGTTCAGGCAGAGGCCGGAGGTCGGCATTTACACTCAGACCCTGGGTGAAGAACGTGGATACATCCTTGATGCCCTCCTGAGTTACGGTGTCCATACCGTACGCCTCGATCTCCGTTACCAGAACGTCTGTCAATCCGGCCGCGTTAACATTAACCATATTAACCGCCTTAAAATAAGAAGCGGTCTGCGGGGCGGAAAAAATCAGTTCATAACGGTATATATTATTAAAGGCGTCATAAACGGTTACCGCCACTCCCTGTACGCTTATCTGTGTCCATATGGTTCCGAGGATATTGGAATTGCTTGTATAAACTCTCCAGTTGGCGGCATTCGTGAGACTGGTGTCCTGGCTGACGTCTCTGTCCACATAAATATACAGCCTGTCCACGGTATTGCCGGATGATATCCAGACGCCTATATTATTGTATTGCTGAGTGCCGATATTGATACTGCTAATTCCTGTATTGTAATCCTTGTTAATCAGATTTCCCTCGGAATTTAGTACATTCACGTCCGGCTGTACGGCAGTCCCCTGGGCGTATAGTCCTCCAAACGGCGTTCTTTCGAAAAGCAGGCTGCCTGTTCCCGACAGAAACTGCCGACTCTTGTTCCGCGCGTAGCTGCCCTGATAAACCGTGGAAATATTTGCCTTGCCGTTCCAGAAGGAGCGGGAATAGGCGGCATTGTATGTGCCTGTGAGGTTGTCCCTGACTGTTTTAGTCGTTGTATCGGCGGGTGTCTCGTTAATGCTGTGAATGTAACCGAGGGTATATCCGAGTTTTAAACTCCTGCCGGAAAAGTTATAGCCGGAATTCGCGGAATATGAACTTTCTGTGCTAGCGGTCTCCCTTGGAGAGAGGTAGTCATGGTCCTTCTGCCTGTCAAGCTGAAGGGTGAGATACGGGAGATCAACAGGGTTTATATTCAGTCGCGAATAATAATAATCCTTGGTCTTCCTGCCCTTATTCCCCAGGCCTGCCGTAGACCAGCGTTCCTGACGGCGGTAACCGGCGTTAATCTCATACATCGGGTTTTTTATGAAAAAATCTATTGCCGGTTCCACCGACCGCCTGTAAGTTTTTGTGGTGTCACCCCCCGGGTCTGTAACCCTGGAGTCATAGATTGTCGTCCTTAAATAAATGTTATAGAAGATCATCGATGTGATCTCTTTATCCAGTTTCAGATAATAGTTCTGCGAAAAAGTATCGGTTGTTGTCTCCTGATTGTATTCAGTCTGTTTTAATGTACCGTATTTTATGTCGCCCCATCCGCTGAAGCCTTCTGCAGATGCGTCAGCGCAAAATACTACACTCAGCATGATCGAGATGGTGATGTTATATAAAAGTTTCTTCATGAATCTGTCAGTCATCCTTCTTAACCCCGGCAACAGGTCTCAAGTCACGGCTGGTACGGAAACATGGCTATGCCATAGGGATGCCGTCCTACCGGTATAACCCGGTCCACCTTTCTCGTGGTCTTGTCTATTACCGAAATATTGTTTGAGCCACTGTTTGCTACATAGATTTTCCTGCCTTCAGGATCCAGAATCAGCGCCCCCGGAGAATTTCCGACAGGTATGGTCCCTATAATAGAAGGCAGCGCCGTCCTGAGTGAGTCGAAACTCCCGAAAAAAGGCCTGATAACAACTATTTCTCCAGGCGATTCCCTTAAAAAATAAATCCTGTCAAACGCGGGATCGGCAACCACGCCTGTGCCGTAATTTCCGACATTGCTTATGGAGCTGACCGAACCCGAGTAGTTTCCTTTCACGATCTCAGGGATATCTATTACCGAAATATTATTGAAGCCGTGGTTGGCGACATAAACCTTGCCTCGCTGATAGTCTACTGAAAGTGCAACAGGGTCCCACTCCACGTCCAGGCTGATCACCTCTTCACATCTGCCGCTGAAGAGGTCCATCTTCAGCAGGGAGAGACTTTTGGAATTTTTATTGACCACGTATACATTGAGATATTTTTCGCGGTAAGTCCTCAATAAACTGATATCATCATGGCTCAGGAACCTGGTCCCCGTCAGGCTTTCAACAGGCGGATCTACGGCCACCGCCACGGGACCGTTGCCCACCTCGATCTTTTCTATCTCCTGAAAGGTTGAAGCGTCAATAACGGAGACATTGTTAGAGCGGTAGTTGGAGACGAAAACCAGTTCGTTTCCCCCTGCCACGCGGCCCACGGCTATGCCCACCGGCTCCCGGCCGAATCTGACCGGTATCTCGTTTTCTATTGTATTGGTAGTAGGGTCTATCACTGAAATACTGTCAGAGCCGGAATTTGCAACATATACCTTCATCAGATCTTTTCCGGAGCTTGTAGCTATGCCCCTCGGCTTCCTTCCAACCATTATTGTCGCCACTACTGTTCCGGTCTGCCTGTTGATGACGGAGACATTGTTCGAGTCCTCGTTGGTCACATAGACAAGCAGACTGCTCAGTTCAGGAGACTGGCCCCTGACGGTTATTAGAGGGCTGAACCGGTATCCGTCAACAATGGATGCGTCCGAATTCCAGCTCAGGAATAATGAAGTGTTCCTGTTATGGCTTACGGTAATATCCAGTGGTATCCTGATTACTCCACTGTCCACCGCCAGGTCCGCCATCGTCTCTTTTCTTTTAATGGACGCTCTGCTTACGTCCAGTATGAGTTCCCTGTACCCGCCTTCGGGCAGGGGCCTTTCTCCCAAAAGCATCTGGCGGCCCTTGCTCTCGATGGAATTTATCCTGAGTGGCGCGCTTCTTATCTCCCTGGAAGTTCCATCATCAGCCATGATTTTTACCGCCGAAAGATTAAATGTGATATCCAGCTTTGCGTTCTCAGGCCCGTTCAGAAAGACCGTAATCTGGCCGCTGTACAGACCGGAAGGTTCTTCAGGTTCAGTAAGCGTGGCGCAGCCCGTCAGGGCGACCAGGAGTATAAAGCATGTAGCAGCGAAAGATATTTTGTATCCTGCCGCCTTCCTGGTTGTCCGCCAATTACTCATTAATCGGACCTTCAGTCTTTGTCCATCGGTTTTTGACGAAGTTCATATACCTCAACCCTGTTATTGAATGTGTCCGCAACCAGTATCCTGCCCTTTCTGTCTACTGATATGTCCCTGGGGTACTGGAACCAGCCCTTCCCCCAGCCGAGGCCGCCGAATTCAGCCAGGTATTCGCCGCCCCTGTCATATATGTTTACAGTATGCCGCATATAGTCTACAACATACATAAGTCCGTTGCGGTTATCAATCCCGACTGCCAGCGGCCTGCTCAGTTTGGCGCTGCTGCCGCCCTTAACGCCGAATTTAAAGAGGAACTTTCTATCTTTATCATATACGTATACACGGCCTTCCTCCTCGCTGACGAGATATATTTTTCCCTCCCGGTCCAGGGTGACACTGGTTAACTTCACCTTCCGACCGTTTTCCTCCGGAGTTATTATTTCCGTTAAACCGCCTTTTTCGTCGAGAACCAGGACACCCGGGAAATAGGTGGCGGCCACATATATATTCCCATTTTTGTCGATGGCCAGACGGAAAGGGACAAACGAATCCGATCCCTCAAACCCCTGCATATAAATGTCCCGCTCCCACTTCAGGCATGCATTAAAGACGGAAATCCTGGGTCTCGGATTACTCACGCTTTTAGCCTGGGCGACATAGAGCCTGCCTTCGGCGTCAAGCGTCAAGCCCTGCGGCGCTTCAATGCCTTTCCGTTTATCGAGGGTAAAGAGGGCGAAAAGATCGGATGTATATATAATGATCCTGCTCTTGCCGTCAATTACGTAAATTTCGTCCCTGACCGGCTCGGCGTAAACAAAAGAAGGAAAAGACAGCCTTCCGTCTTCTTCATCGTAAAGTATGCTGTCCAGATTATTCACGGGACCGGTCCGTGTCTGCGCGTTAACCTGACGGCCAGGGAGAAAAACAGATAACGCGAGCGTGATAATTACAGCAAGGGTTCGAATCATACTCCTCCCCAATCAACCTGAATTAACCTTGAAAATCGCAGAAATTCATGCAAATCTTCAAATTAATCTATAAGATATTGCATTTATCAGCGTATTGTCAAACCATTTTGCCGGCCTGTATCCCCCCGCCTGCTCTTTATGTGACTTTAAGGTAAAAACAGGACAGGCCGGCTAAGGCCGGCCCGTCCTGTTTTTACCTGCTTTACTGAATTTGTTGCTAATCCGCGTTTTTGCTGGTGTGGCATATAAAACAGCCGTTATCTGTGGTGCCTTGTCCCGCCTGTATAGTGGAATAATCCCACCTCAGAAGGTCGTCCTGTGGAGAGCCGTGCGCCCTGTGGCATGACAGACACATTACTATGTCGGTTCCGGGTGTAACCGTAGCGCTGCTGGTAGCTGGGACTGAAGCTCTGGCGACCGGCGCTTCAAGGCTGTATGCATTGCTGTTGTCTGGGTTATATGTGCTATACTCGCCGCTTGAGGGCAGAGCAATATCCGTCGGGTGTCTCCGCCATGGAGACGCGCCCCCGGTTGTATCATCGATCCTGCTATGGAAATAACCGTGGCATTCAGCACAGAGGAAGCTGATTGTGGTTTTATCACCATAAGTTGTGCTTGCCAGGTCCCTGTTTGTAGGACTGTCAACACCAAAATATTCGTTGTGAGCCGTAGTTGACTCGCCATAATTCCAGTTGGAATCCTCCAGACCGTAGATACCTCCCAGGAATCTGTAACTGCTTCCTACTGATGTTCCCCCGTTCGTACCGTCGGACTGAGTGGCGGTTCCACCAGTATTTCCATGGTGGGCTCCGGTAATGCCGGTAGAGTCGTGCTGTCCATGGCACCCATACGTCCCGGCGCATGTGACCTGGGTGCCGGAACTCCAAGTGCCGCCTCCAACCTGTCCATAAGTGAACCCTGACGTGGCGCTTGCATCCCATCCGGGAGGTGTGGTCAGTTGTGCATCAGCCGCCGCAACACCCGACACATTGTGCCCGCGGGCGTCGGTTGCGCCGAGGCCTGTTGCGACCCAGTAAAAGTCGCCGCCGGCCAGTGTGTCGCTGCCACCCTGGCCAGTTGGAGCAGTCGTATGTAGTACTATCGGGGCGCCAAAACTGTTTGTCTGGGTGGCGGTGTCGCCTGAGTGGCAGCCCAGGCAGCTTCCTTTAAGCAGGTAATCCTGGGGATTGGTTCCACCCGTAGTCCTGGAACCGCCGGAAAAGTCAGTGACCTCGCCTGCTCCGTTCTGGCTGTTGTGCATGGTGTGGCAGTTTGAACATACACCTGTGATTGCAGATCCGGAACTGGATACAAAAACAAGTGATAGTAATGCTAAGGAAATTATTAGCAGTATATTTCTCATTGTACGACCCCCTTAGTTATGTAAATTTGTCACTTGTGTCGTTAATACTCGTATCTTTTAGTACCCATTATAGTATTTAAACCGCAATTATTATGCCAAACATCTAAAGTGAATTCCGAAAAACTACTGATACATTGTATTTCAGACGATACCTTTTTTGCAACAATATTTTCAATCACTTTTCCTGATTAATGATATATCCGTGAGACCCTGTAATTTCACTGCTGAAAGGCGGTCTTGGTAAAATGGGCCATCCCTGATATCGCGACCCTCATTACCCATCTTCGCTGGTTTTAATTTTTAATGATAACACCTTGTTTACCATGGACGGACAAGCGCCCGTTTCCGTTTATGTGTCGTAGATTACACAAACTATGTGTTGTCTTACATACTATCCAGGGAAGCCTTGATTTATTTTCGGCTGAATTCCGGGGGTCATCTCCCCTTCCGTGAATGGCAGGTGAGGCATCCGGTTCCCTGGACACCACTCTCAACAACCATCTTGTCATAGTCCCATCTCAACAGATCTGGATAGGGACTTGCATGGGCCCTGTGGCAGGAGAGGCACATCACAATGCTCTCCATATTAACAACCTCCTCTCCGCCTGTTGGCTGGATATACGCCACCGGCGCTTCAAGGCTGTAACTGATATAGTTCTGATATTCAGACCCTGTGTAGCCGCCCAGCACGCTGCTGAACGCGATATCTGTGGGGTGTCTGATCCAGGGGCTGCTGTTATAAGCATACCCCACCTCTCCAGCGCCGCCGAGATTCGGGTGCGCATGGAATTTCCCATGGCATTCACTGCAGAGGTAACTTATGGTATCCATCGTGCTGTGGCTGATATCGCCTTTGTACCCGTTATGATTGTCGATTGTGGCCTGATATTCCCAGTCTTTATGCTCCTTGCCTTTTATCCCGTAAAGAAAGCGATAACTGTCGCCTACTGTCTCGCCCTCAATAATCCTGTCGTCCGCGTGATGAGCTCCTTTAATGGACTTATAGGGATCCTCTATCGTTCGGTTTCCATGACAGCCCCATGTCCCGGCGCATGTGAGCTGCTGTTGCTGCGGCCATTCCGTCGGGCCTGTTCCGCCGGGGACCGTAACTCCCTTTAAAAACCCGGGGGGTATATTCATGGGCGGCGGCTCCTGAAGCGATATCCCGGCGACATTATGCCCCTTTGAGTAATCGGGATTGTATCCATCCGCGACATAATAGAAGTTTCCGCCGGCAAGGTCTCCATCAATCATATGATGCAGCACCTGGGGTGTTCTGACCTTGCCTTCGGTAATTATATTCCTGATCCCGTCAGGCTCCCGGCCGTGGCATCCCAGGCATCCGCCCCTGGTCAGCGCGGGGAACGGTTCCGCGGCGTGCATATTATGACAATCCCTGCATTTCCCCTTCACCCTGGCATAAAGAGGTGTCGACATTGCGTCGCATATAATAAAAAAAAGAATCGCGATTAAAAAAACTTTTCTCATTGTATAGTTCCGTTTGATCCCGTCTTCAGGGCGTCTGAATCATTATCCGGCACGGCCTGGTTCTTTATATTAATGCCCCGCACTTCTTATTCTCCCTTTTCCGTATGGCAGATAAAACATGCGCCCTTGCCCGCCTCTCCGGCGGTGACAGCATCATAATCCCACCTTAAACTGAATTTATAAGGACCGGCATGCGCCATATGGCATGACAGGCAAAACACAGAGTCCGAGCCCGGCCTTACTATTTCGCCCAGGTCACTGGTGAGGCTGCCTCTGGCGACCGGGGCCTCCGTACTGTAGATTCTTTCGCCGGTTTTGCCGGGAGGGGGAGGGTCGTCAGGGTTATATTTTAGATATTCTCCTCTTTCCGGCAGAATAACGCCGGTCGGGTGCCTGAGCCAGGGGCTCTCTTTGCCTGTATTGTCGCTTCCATGCAGATCACCGTGGCAGTTCGCGCAGAGCCTGTTTATTCCGGATGTATATTCATTATGTTTTTTGGGAGAACGGTTGCGTTCCCACTCATCATCCTCTATGCCGGTAACACCCTTTTCCTTGCCGGTAATCTTCAGAAATCTGTAGCTCCTGGCTGTTGTACTTCCGTCGATGGGCCGATCTTCAGCATGATGGTTTTTCATGATCGCCTTAAACGGATCTTCTATGTTGCGGTCGCCGTGGCAGCCATTGGACCCCGAGCATGCCAGTGTTTTCCCTGGATTATAGCCGATCACGGAAGGGTCTGACTGTCTGTCATATCCCGGGGGGGCGCCATTATGTTTCCTGTCCACGGGCGCAATACCATCGACATTATGTCCGTACCTGTCGCCGAAATCCCTGGAAACATAATAGAAATTTCCGCCTGCCAGAGGCTTTACGGGTTCAACATGGTTGAAGACAACAGGCACATCGACTTGACCGATGTGTTTTAACGTGTCCCTTGTGCTGTTTGTGTGGCAGTCCACGCAGAGGGCGTTCTGGAGCACAAACTTCAGCGGTCCGCCTGGAGCGGACTCCAGCATTCCGGGATAGAGACCGTGACAGGCCTCGCAATCTCCGGTGATTTTGGCCTCTGCCTCCCGGCAGGCCAGCGCCGCGAATGCAACAAACAGGAAGAAGGCCCCGAGTATGATTATTCCATTTTTTTTCATAACCTGATATTTATAAACTAGCATAAATAATGCCACTATTTAATGTCAAAACTCTGATTAACCTTAAATATCGTATAAAATTCATGCAACATTCGGGTCAGGTTAAGCATAAAGATCTGTCTGAACACCCCCAGTTCTGTAAATTCCGGCGCAGTAGCTTATTTTTTGTTATACGAGTGACAATTAAGACAGAGTTCAAAGGGTTTCGTCGCCTTGTATCTGAAGAGCTTCATGTATTCGGAGCTGTGCGGATTATGGCAGCTGGCGCATGAAAACTCTCCATACCTGGCCTTCGGGTCTTTCCTGTCCCTGAGCGGATGACCTGCCTGGGTAAAACCGCTTGCGGCATGTGGCGACTTTGCTATCTCCGGGTGGCACTGCAGACAGCCGTCGGTCGTCGGAAGCCGGAGCAGAGACGTATACGGTGACGCATGGGGTTTGTGACAGACCGGGCACATTCCCGCTGAAACAGGGGGATGCTGGTTCTTCCTGTTGAACTCTCCCTTGTCGTGGCAGTTAAAACAGAGCGTTGGTATATCGGCGATGAGGAGTTTTTTTGCATCGCCCTGATGTGGTTCATGGCAGCTCAGACACATTCCAGCCTCAACAGGGGGATGTTCGTATTTGTCCTCGAACTCGGCCTGGATATGACAGGTAAAGCATATGCCGGGAACCGATTTCAGAAGCAGCTTTTCGGCAGCGGATGCATGCGGATTATGGCAGCTCAGGCACTTACCCTTCAGTACCGGCGCATGATGTTTCTTCTTTGTATCTGAAATATAGAGATCTTTCTCATGGCAGATAAAACATAGGTCCGGCGGCTTCGAGACAAGCAGTTTCTCTATATTACTGCTATGCGGATTATGGCATGATGTGCACATTCCGCCGGCCACGGGCGGATGAGTGGATTTCTTCTCGAATTTTTCCTTGTCATGGCAATTGAAGCAGAGGCCGGGCGTTGCCGTGATGAGAAGATTAGGGTTGTCCGATTTATGCACGTCATGGCATGAGAGACACATGCCCTGGGCGACGGGCGGATGCTGGATTTTCCTTGTGAATTTTTTCCTGTCATGGCAGGTAAAGCAGAGGTCCACTCCCGTCGCGAAGAGAAACTTTTGAGGTTTCGCCTCCATCTCATGTGGTCTCGTATGGCAGGCCACGCATCCGCTTTCTTTGATAATCGGATGGACCACCTTCGCATCCGTCTTTCTCTTGTGGCATAATAAGCAGTCAGGGAATTGCTTGGAAAATGCCGGTCCGGGAAAGCTGAAGACAAAGGCTGTAGCAATCAAAAAGGATAAAAATATGGCGCGATATATATTCAATTGTAATACCTCTCAGGCACCACCGATTCTCCTGAAAAATTTGTATATTTGCGATACATTAGCAGAGCATGGCTTATATGTCAATTATAGAAGACGCCGGCATGCTTTCCTGTATTGTATACTATACAGCAATGTCGCCGCTGTTATGTCGGTCGGAAAACTTATTCCGTTGTCCGTAAAAGATATGCTGACCATTAACAGAGAAACGCGAAGATGGGGATATATAATATAATGCAAGCGGCGCTGGTTACGGGAGCAGCCGGGGGGCTGGGAAAGCATATAGCGCTTGCCCTCACGAAAAACAGATACAGCGTGGTGGTCAACTACCGTTCTTCAGAGGATGAGGCCCGTTCAATTCTCCGGATGATGGATAAGGATTCTTTTTCAGTAAAAGCGGATGTCCGAAGCTCAGGGGATGTGGAGGCGATGGCCGATCGGATTGATTCCAGGCTTGGCAGGCTTGATGTCATAATAAATAACGCGGGGGTCACAAAAGACAGCCTGTTACTGAAACAGACGGAACGGGAATGGGATGAGATAATCGGTACAAATCTGAAGGGTTGTTTTAATTTAATTAAAATAATGGCCCCCATTATGATAAAGTCCGGCGGAGGACACATAGTTAATATCTCATCTTATTCAGGAATAAAAGGGAAATCCGGCCAGGCGGCGTACAGTGCTTCCAAGGCCGCGCTTCTCGGGCTCACGGTTACTGCCGCCCATGAACTCGCGGAGTATAATATCAGAGTGAATGCCGTGCTTCCGGGATACATGGCGACCGGTCTGGGCATGAAAGCAGGCAGGGCTATGGAATCGGCAAGAGAGAGCAGTATCATAAAGAGATTATCGGATCCCGGAGAGACGGCGGAATTCATACTGTATTTACTGAAGACGGAGAATATCACCGGCCAGGTATTCAGCCTTGACAGCAGGATTATTTAATCGGGAAACCTGAATGCAGCGAAAACAGCAGTCCGGGGGGCTGGAAACTCCCTGTCCGCGGATGGATTTCAGACTTCGTCCGTTTTTATATGCAGTTCTTTGAGCTGTTTCGGTTCGACCAGTGCAGGGGCGCCGGACATCATGCAGAATGCCTTCTGTGTCTTTGGGAATGCTATTACATCCCTGATGGACGTTGCGCCGGTCATCAGCATAACGAGCCTGTCAAGTCCCAGCGCTATTCCTCCATGAGGCGGCGCGCCATACTTCAGGGCGTCAAGCAGGAAACCGAATTTCACCTCCGCCTCCGTGTCGGATATATTCAGAACTTCGAACATCTTCTTCTGAACATCACGCCTGTGTATACGTATGCTTCCGCCGCCTATCTCATTGCCGTTTAACACAATATCATAGGCCATGGCTTTCAGCGATGAGAGCATCTCCCTGTCTCCGGCATCTCCTGCGAGCATCTTCTCCATATCTCCGGCTATCGGTGATGTGAACGGATGGTGCATCGCCTGAAACCTCTCCTCTTCCTCGTCCCATTCGAGAAGGGGGAAGTCTGTTATCCATACGAACTTATAATCGGGCTGAATCAGGTTCAACCTTTTGCCCAGTTCAAGCCGCATGCGGCTCAGGACATCGTAGACCACTTTGCTCCTGTCGGCGATAAAGAGCATAAGGTCGCCTTCTTCCGCCTGGAGTCTTTTGGCCATGCTCCTTAAAATCTCTTCGGGGAAGAACTTGGCTATCGGAGATTCAAACCCGTTTTTCACCTTTATCCAGGCAAGACCTTTTGCGCCAAATGACTGGGCCTCGGATGTAAGTATATCCAGTTCTTTTCTTGAGAGCGCGGCCATGCCTTTGCCGTTTATGGCCTTTACCATGCCTCCTGACTGAAGTGCGTCCAGAAAGACCTTGAAATTCCCCCCGCCGGCCAGGTCCGCCATGTCTTTCAGCTCAAGTCCGAATCTCATATCAGGCTTGTCATTGCCGAACCTCTCCATCGATTCATTGTAGCTGAGTCTCTGGAAAGGCGTTTCGATGTCTGTCCCCAGTGTTTCCCTGAAAATCGTTTTCATCATGTCTTCAATCAGCCCGAGGATATCATCCATGTCGACAAAAGACATCTCAAGGTCAACCTGTGTGAATTCGGGCTGACGGTCCGCCCTGAGGTCTTCATCCCGGAAACACCTTACTATCTGGAAATATTTTTCAAAACCGGCAACCATCAAGATCTGCTTGAAGAGCTGGGGGGACTGGGGGAGCGCGTAGAAATGGCCGGGATTGAGGCGGCTGGGCACAAGATAATCCCTCGCCCCTTCGGGTGTTGATTTTGTAAGCATGGGGGTCTCTATTTCGAGGAAGCTTTTCATATCCAGGTAGTCTCGGAACCCTTTAACAATACGGTGGCGCATCATCAGGTTCTGCTGCATTTCAGGCCTTCTCAGGTCAAGATACCTGTGTCTGAACCTGAGCGCCTCACCTGCCTCAGCGGCCTCCTCCATATTGAACGGCAACGCCGCAGCCCTGTTCAGCACGACCAGCTTATGTACGTACATCTCGGTCATGCCTGTTGGAATGGACGGGTTTTCGGTTCCGTCAGGTCTCTTTCTCATCTCGCCTGAAACGGATATCACGTATTCGGCCCTCAGGTCATGCGCTATTTCATGCGCGTCAACAGCCACATCCGGGCTGAATACTATCTGGCATATTCCGCTCCTGTCGCGGAGGTCTATAAAAATAAGCCCTCCGTGGTCTCTTCTTCTGAAGACCCACCCGGTGATAGTCATCACCGAACCGATGTCCGGCTCTCTTATATCGCCGCAATTCTTATCGCGAATCATGCCGCCTCCCCGATTTTCAATTCTCTGTTCAATTTTTTCATCTCGTCATCGGAAATATGCCTGATCGCGCCGGGACTCAGATCACCCATCTCAAGTCCGTTAATCCTCACCCTTATTAACCTGACCACCTGATGGTCGACCCTTTCGAGCATCCTTCTTATCTGCCGCTTTTTTCCTTCATATATTATCATCTCGATCCATGAATTATGCTCGGCCCTTTTGAGTCTTCTGACCCGGGCAGGCGCTGTCACTGTTTTATCGAGTCTGATGCCGTTCCGGAGTTTTTCTAATTCCTCTTCTTCGAGCACGCCCTTTATTTTTACGAGATATGTCTTGGATATCTTTTTCGATGGGTGCAGAATCGCGTGAGCGAAATCCCCGTCATTAGTAAGCAGAAGCATTCCTTCCGAATCATAATCCAGTCTGCCGACCGGGTAAACCCTCTGCTTTATCCCCTTCAGAAAGTCTTTGACAGTGGGCCTTTGCTGTGGATCACCCAATGAAGTTACCACCGCCCTCGGTTTGTTGAAGATGAGGTATACCTTCTTTTCGGGTCTCAGGAGAAGTTTTCCATTAACCTTTATATGGTCTTTTCCCGGATCCGCCTTCATCCCTATCGTGGCGATCTTTCCGTTTACTGTAACGCGTCCTTCCATGATAATCTCCTCTGCTTTTCTGCGCGAGGCGATTCCCAT
>VAPF01057560.1_pt1 | contig 17844 bp, 18 predicted proteins | sample 3393931 | NCBI WGS metagenome assembly VAPF01 (sample SAMN08290437, study PRJNA428436) | hydrothermal vent metagenome | isolation source: Deep-sea hydrothermal vent chimney | place: Atlantic Ocean: South-mid Altantic Ridge | depth 2773 m m | reverse complement strand
TGAGCTTCCAATTTGTTCAAAATTTATATTGTTTTTTGGCATAAAATTTATCCTTGAAACTATTTGTAGCAGATGAAAGTGGCATATTTTATATCTCATAAAAGGGTTTCAAGTTAGGTAGGGGGGGGGGGAGAAAAATTTTAAACCTAAAAAACCTACAAAGTCCGAGTAATTTCCCGCGTTCCTTCCAGTGCTTTAATTGCTTCATTTGCGCGCATAAACAGGGTTTGGCTGTTTTCTTCGCTGTTGCGTAGTTCGGTGATGCCTGCGTGGCTGGTTAGACAGGTGGTTATGTTGTCTTCGAGTTTGATGGTTTGGGCGGCGATGGTTTCTTGTGCCAGTTTGGCGATGCGAAATGCATCTACGGCCTTTATTTCGGGCAGTACGATCATAAATTGGTCGCAGCTTAGTCGGCCTATGTAGCCTAAATCATTAACGACATTTTTGATGGCGTGGGCGGTGCTTAAAAGGGCTTTGTCGCCCGCTTCGTGTCCGTAGGCATCGGTGATGCGTTTGAAGCAGTCTAGGTTGATTTTGATGAGCGAGAGCGCTTGGTTGTTGAGTCGAGCTTTGTTGAGCTCTTCGTCTACCAGTCCTAAAAAGAAGTCGCGGTTATAGAGGTCGGTGAGCGGGTCTTTGGAGGAGAGGTGTTCAATTTGCTCCTCCATGTGTTTGCGCGAGCTGATGTTGATGGCAAGCCAGATGGCGGCGGGTTGGTCGTAAGTGCCTTCTTTGATGGGGTACACGCGTGCTTCGTACCATTGTCCGCCTTTGGGGCCTTCGGTTACGCCGTCTATTTCGTTGTTGGAAAGTTGGTATTCGATCTCTTGCAGGCTGTTGGAATCAATGGCGCGTTGCACCACTTTTAAGAAGCGGTTGGCCATGCCTTCGGGCAGAACGTCATGGTAGTGTTTGCCGAGTAAGCTGGAGCCATCGGCGTATAAACTGCGCTCTTGTCCGCCAATAATATCCAAGTACGTGCCGTCTTGCCCCATAACAAAAATGGGGTCGGGCATGGCGTTGGCAATGGCCTCTAGGTGTGACAAGGTGGTGTTTGATTCTTGGCGGGTTGAGTCAGTCATCTTGAGTCCTTAATCCTTTGAGATCGGCTTGTATTTAATGCGATGCGGTTGTGCGGCATCGGCACCTTTGCGGCGTTTGTAGTCGGCTTCGTAGTCGGAAAAATTGCCTTCAAACCATTCAACGTGTGAGTTGCCTTCAAACGCGAGCATGTGGGTGGCGATGCGATCTAAGAACCAGCGATCATGGGAGATGACTACGGCACAGCCTGCAAATTCCAGCAGGGCTTCTTCGAGTGCGCGTAGGGTTTCGACGTCTAAATCGTTGGTGGGTTCATCGAGCAGCAGTAGGTTGCCGCCACTTTTTAGGGTTTTGGCAAGGTGTACGCGGTTGCGCTCTCCGCCAGATAGGGTGCCAATTTTTTTCTGTTGGTCGCCGCCTCTAAAGTTAAAACGGCTACAGTAGGCGCGGGAGTTGACTTCGATATTGCCGACCATAAAATTTTCTTCCCCCCCTGTTATTTCTTGCCATACGCTGTTGTCGTCATTGAGCGAGTCGCGGCTTTGGTCTACAAAGGAGAGTTGCACGGTGTCACCAAATTCGATGGTGCCTGAATCGGGTTTTTCTTGCCCAGTAAACATTTTAAAGAGGGTAGATTTACCTGCACCGTTGGCACCCACAATCCCTACAATGCCGCCTTGAGGCAGTCTAAAGGTGAGGTCGTCAATGAGTAAACGATCGCCAAAGCTTTTGGATAGGTTATTCACTTCAATAACTTTTTGGCCTAAACGTTCGGCAACGGGAATAAATATTTCGTTGGTTTCGTTACGTTTTTGGTGTTCGACACTGCTGAGTTCTTCAAAGCGTGCCATACGTGCTTTGGATTTGGCGTGACGACCTTTGGCATTGGAGCGCACCCATTCGAGTTCGCTTTGAATGCTTTTCAAACGCGCTACTTCGGATTTACTTTCTTGTTGCAGGCGTTTCTCTTTTTGTTCTAGCCAAGAAGAGTAGTTGCCTTCGTAGGGAATGCCTTCGCCACGATCGAGTTCTAAAATCCATTGGGCGGCGTTGTCTAAGAAGTAACGATCGTGGGTGATGGCCACCACGGTGCCGGTAAAGTCGAGCAAGAATCGTTCTAGCCATGCAATGGATTCCGCATCTAAATGGTTGGTTGGCTCATCGAGCAGAAGCATGTCGGGTTTTTCGAGTAGCAGCTTGCACAGAGCGACACGGCGGCGCTCTCCGCCTGAAAGCGTGCTTACGTCGGCATCCCAAGGTGGTAGACGTAAAGCATCGGCGGCGATTTCTAAGGTGCGTTCAATATTGTGTCCGTCTTTGGCTTGAATGATGTCTTCAATCTCGGCCTGTTTTTTGGCGAGTGCATCAAAGTCGGCATCGGGTTCGGCGTAGGCGGCGTATACGGCATCTAACTCGGCGAGCGCATCGGTGACTTCGGCCACGGCTTCTTCAATGTTGCCGCGCACGTTTTTGCTTTCGTCCAGTTGTGGCTCTTGCGCTAAATAGCCAATTTTAAGACCAGGTTGCGGGCGTGCTTCGCCAATAATATCGGTGTCTATGCCGGCCATTATTTTGAGCAACGTGGATTTACCCGATCCGTTTAACCCTAAAACGCCAATTTTTGCGCCCGGAAAAAATGAGAGTGAGATGTCTTTTAATATTTGACGATTAGGGGGAACCACTTTTCCAACGCGGTTCATGGTGTAAACAAACTGAGCCATGTTATTTTCCTGATATTTTTTAAAACATTTTTTAATGTGGGTCACTTTACCTAAAAACAGCGAACAGTTAAAGCGTTAAACAAAGAAGGGGATAAATTAGATGAAAAATTAGGGGAATAACATGAGAAAATTTCATTTTTCTGTTCCGTTTTAAATTGGTTATTTGGGCTGAAAACAGGTAAAATCACTTTTTTTAACCTTACCCCTATTTTTGAAACGGAGAGCCTGAAAAATGTTCACAAAATCTATGACGATTGCTGGTTATGATGACTTAATTGCGGATGCCATTAAAGATGAAGAGGTGCGCCAAGAAACGCACATTGAATTGATTGCATCTGAAAACTACACCAGCCCTCGTGTGATGGAGGCGCAAGGCTCTTATTTTACCAATAAATATGCGGAAGGTTATCCGGGTAAACGCTATTACGGTGGCTGTGAGTTTGCCGATGTGGTGGAGCAAGCGGCCATTGATCGTGCTAAAGCGTTGTTTGGTGCAGATTACGCCAATGTGCAACCGCATTCTGGTTCGCAAGCCAATGCGGCGGTTTACATGGCATTGGTTAAGCCGGGCGATACCATTTTAGGGATGAGCTTGGCGCACGGTGGGCATTTAACGCACGGCTCTCACGTAAGCTTTTCGGGTAAAATTTATAACGCGGTTCAGTACGGAATTGACTCTGTTTCAGGTCAAATTGATTACGACGAAGTGCAGGCGATGGCCAATGAACATCAGCCTAAAATGATTGTGGCTGGATTCTCTGCGTATTCGCAAGTCATTGATTGGGCGCGTTTTCGTGAGATTGCCGATTCGATTGGTGCGTATTTATTTGTGGACATGGCGCATGTGGCTGGCTTGATTGCAGGGGGCGAATACCCTAACCCAATTGAGCACGCACACGTTGTGACCACCACAACACACAAAACATTGCGTGGCCCACGTGGGGGGTTAATTTTATCGAAAGGCAATCCTGATCTTGAGAAAAAATTAAATTCAGCGATTTTCCCTGGTGGACAAGGTGGGCCGTTGGTTCATGTGATGGCGGCCAAAGCGGTCTCGTTTAAAGAGTGTTTGGAGCCTGAGTGGAAAGCCTATTGCCAAGATGTGATTAAAAACGCCAAAGCCATGGCAAAGGTCTTTATGGCGCGTGGTTGTGATGTGGTGTCTGGCGGCACTGAAAACCACCTGTTTTTAGTGAGCTTAATTAAAAAAGGCTTAACGGGTAAATTGGTGGACGCAGCGTTAGACGCGGCACACATTACCATTAATAAAAATGCGGTACCGAATGATCCTATGTCTCCGTTTGTAACCAGTGGAATTCGTGTAGGAACCGCCGCTGCCACCACACGTGGGTTTACCGAAGAAGATTGCACCAACTTGGCAACGTGGATGTGCGATGTGATTGATTCGTGTAACCAAGAAACCGAAAGTTGGGATGCGGATATTGTGGCCGATGTGTGTCAGAAAGTAACCAAGCTTTGTGCGGATAAGCCTGTTTATAAATAATCCCGAATTAGAATTTGACCTTACTTAATGTTAACCCGAACTGAAATCAGGCTAAATATTTTCTCTTTTATCTCGATATCAATAATGATACTATAGTTGGCATGTCAAATATTAACGATGCTGTAGCCAAAATGAAACAGTCGCCGAAAGGTATACGTTTTAATGAGCTAAAGAAAGTTTGTGAGTTCTATTTTGGCTTACCGAGGAAAAGTGGCAGTAGCCACTGCGTTTTTAAAACACCTTGGTCAGGAGATCCACGGGTAAATATTCAGAATCAAAAGGGAAAAGCAAAGGCATATCAAGTAAAGCAAGTCCTGCTTGCAATAGAACGAATGGAGTTAAATCATGAAGCATGAAAAAGATAAATATGCTTATCGTGTACTCTGGTCTGAAGAAGATCAAGAGTATATAGGGTTGTGTTCAGAGTTTCCAAGTTTAAGTTGGCTTGAGGGGACTCAAGAAAAGGCATTAAAAGGTATTCGTGAAGTTGTGTCAGAGTGTGTGTCAGATTTAGAGTCGAGTGATGAAGAAGTCCCCCAAGCAATTTCAGTGAGAAATTACAGTGGTAAGTTCATGGTAAGGATTCCTCCTGAGGTTCACCGTCAATTAGCAATTCAAGCAGCAGATTTTGGTGTGAGTTTAAATCGTGTTGCTAGTGCAAAATTAGCGCATTAAATATGCCTAATTTAGGCGAACTCTAGTTCGCACTTCTATCTGGAGATTAGGGTTTAACCTGAATAAAAACCATCTATGCAGGATTGCAAGGTGGTTTTTTCGTATTTAAGATTCCACTAGGGGGGGAGAAAAATGCATTGTCCATTTTGTAATGCGCCAGAAACCAAGGTAGTCGATTCTCGATTGGCTACGGAAGGCGCACAAGTTAGACGTAGAAGAGAGTGTATGGGGTGCGGAGAGCGTTATACCACCTATGAAACCGCGGAACTCTCTTTGCCACGTGTGGTAAAAAGCGATGGGAATCGTGAGAAATTTGACGAACAAAAAATTCGTAAAGGCTTAATTAAAGCCTTAGAAAAACGTCCCGTTGAGAGCGAAGAGATTGATCTTGTTGCGAGCCAAATCACCAAACGCTTAATGAGTGAAGGGGTGCGAGAAATTTCATCTCAAGTGTTGGGCGAGTGGGTGATGGAAGCGTTGCGTGATTTAGACCAAGTGGCGTATGTTCGCTTTGCATCGGTGTATCGTTCCTTTCAGGATGTGAACGCATTTCGTGAAGAGATTGAAAAGTTGGTAAAGGCCACCGCCTCTAAAAATGAGTACAAAGGGTAAGGTGTTCGCGTGTCTGTGAGTGCGTTTTCGAGCGTTGACATTGAGTACATGCAACACGCGTTGGACTTGGCAGAAAAAGGGCGCTACTCGACACGACCTAATCCCAATGTGGGGTGTGTACTGGTTAATAATGGCAAAATGGTTGGCTCAGGTTGGCATCAGCGAGCGGGAGAACTTCACGCCGAACGCCATGCTTTGGCGCAAGCAAAGCAGCTCGCTAAGGGCGCTACCGCTTATGTGACGTTAGAGCCTTGTTCTCATTTTGGTCGTACCGCCCCATGTGCCGATGGTTTGATTGAGGGGGGGGTAAAAAAAGTGTACATTGCTATGCTGGATCCCAATCCTTTGGTTTCAGGGCAGGGCGTTCAGCGGTTAGAACAAGCAGGCATTGAGGTGTTTGTAGGATTATTGGCTGATAAAGCACACGCACTAAACATTGGCTTTGTACGCCGAATGGAGCAGGGCTTGCCTTATGTGGTATTAAAAATGGCAAGCAGTTTGGACGGTCGTACCGCCCTAGCAAACGGTGAAAGCAAATGGATTACGGGCGAAGCATCGCGTTTGGAAGTGCATAAATTGCGTGTTGCCAGTGGTGCGATTATAACGGGCATTGGCACGGTATTGGCCGATAATCCAAGTTTAACGGTGCGATTGCCTGATGACGATTTAAGTGTTGAAAAATCCCCCCCCCCCCCTTCGAGTGATCTTGGATTCCAAGTTAAAAACCCCCTTAAATGCCAAAATACTTTCGCAAGATGCCCCAACCTTGGTGGTGACGACGCATGAAACCTATGAGGCACAAGCGGATTATGTGCAGGCGTTAACGGCTCAATCCAATGTAACGGTATTAAGTGTTTCAAATCAAGCGGGCAAAGGGGGGGGGGTAAATTTACATGCCGTGTTGCAACACCTTGCGCAAGCGTTGCAAATTAATCGCGTATTGGTTGAAGCGGGAGCGACCTTAGCGGGCGCCTTTATGAGTGAAAATCGTGTTGATGAACTGCATACATTCATTGCACCTTGCCTATTAGGAAATCAAGCCAAGCCCATGTTTGTACTGCCAGAAATTCAAGGCATGGCAGATAAAGTTCAGTTACAAATGGTCTCCATTAAACCGTTTGGGCAGGATGTAAGAGTCATTCTAAGTCGTCCTTAAAATCAAAAAGGTAACCTCGTTTATGTTTACAGGAATTATTGCGGCTGTTGGAAAAGTTGCCAAAATAGAATCACAAAATGGGGACTGGAAAGTCACCATTCATACGGGAAAACTGGATATGTCTGACGTACAGTTGGGCGACAGTATTGCCACCAATGGTATCTGCTTAACCGCCATTTCGCTGAGTGAAAACAGTTATGTTGCGGATGTGTCGGGCGAAACCTTAAAGGTGACCACCGCGGGCGATTGGAGCGTTGGAACCGACGTTAATCTTGAAAAAGCACTGCGCTTACAAGACCGTTTGGGTGGGCATTTGGTGAGCGGGCATGTGGATGGCGTGGGGGTGGTAAAGGCCATTACACAAGACGGTCGTTCATGGCGTTATGACATTGAAGCGCCGTTGGAACTGGCAAAGTTCATTGCCGCCAAAGGATCGATTTGCATTAATGGCATTAGCTTAACGGTGAATCAAGTGAAAGGCTGTGTGTTTGATGTCAACATTGTGCCACACACACGTCAAGAAACCACCATAAAACATCTTAAAGAGGGTACAAAAATTAATTTAGAAGTGGACTTGTTGGCGCGTTATCTTGAGCGTATGATGAGTGCGCCGCAAGCACCCGAAAAAGCACCCCTTACCTCACAATTCTTAGTAGAAAACGGATTTAAATAACCATGCAGTTAAACACCATTGAAGAACTTATTGAAGATTACAAACAGGGAAAAATGGTCATTCTTATGGATGACGAAGACCGTGAAAATGAAGGGGATTTGTTAATTCCATCCTCGTTGGTGAGTGCAGAAGACATTAACTTTATGGCGCGTTATGGCCGTGGATTGATCTGTTTAACCTTAACCCGAGAGCGTTGCCAACAGCTGCATTTGCCTTTAATGGTCAAAGACAACTCCGATCCACACGGCACCCCGTTCACCGTTTCCATTGAAGCCGCCGAAGGCGTGACCACGGGTATATCTGCCGCCGATCGTGCCGTGACGGTGAGAGCCGCCGTGGCACCCAATTCAGGCCCCGCGGATATTGTGACACCGGGGCATATTTTTCCACTGATGGCGCAACCGGGTGGCGTATTAACGCGTGCAGGACATACCGAAGCAGGGTGTGATTTAGCACGTTTAGCGGGGCTGGAACCTTCTTCGGTGATTGTGGAAATTATGAACGAAGACGGCTCCATGGCGCGACGGGATGACTTAGAAGATTACGCACAGCAACACAATATTAAAATGGGTACGATTGCCGATTTAATTGAGTACCGTTTGCAAAATGAACAGACCATTGAGCGTGTTTCAGAGTGTAAATTGCCCACCGAATTTGGTGAGTTTAACCTTATCGGCTACCAAGATATTTTGGAACACAAAGCCCACTTTGCATTGGTTTACGGGCAACTCAATGAACAAGAACCAACCTTGGTTCGAGTTCACATGCTGGATACTTTATGCGATGCATTTGCCGCCAAACGTGGCGAGTGCGGTTGGTCATTGCGATCCGCGATGCAACAAATTGCAAAAGAGGGCAAGGGTGTGATTGTGGTTTTGCGTAAACACGAAGAAGCCACTGAGCTGCTCGACAAAATTCAATCGTTTCATATGAAAGATTTAGGCATTAATGCCCCCGAAATGTGCCAAGAAGACGACATTAAAACGTTTGGTTTGGGCGCTCAAATTTTGTCAGACTTAGGGCTTAAACAGTTAAAAGTTATCGGTTCTTCGGCCAAAATGAACGGCTTAAGTGGGTTTGGCTTAGAGATTACGGAAGTGGTTGATAAGAATACATGATATTTTCAAACAGAAAATTTGGAACCATTGCATTGGTACTGTTTTGGGAACTGTTTTTTTTAAGCGGCAATGCATTGGCAGCTGAAAAAAAGGCGGCTTGTGTGACACAGCAAACCGAGGCAGGTTGGTCAACACCCACGGCAATCAATGCAACGGTCATGAGCGGCTCAAAGCTTAATGCAGTGGTCGGAGGAGACGCCAAGTTTCAACCCTATTCAAGCTATGCGGTGATTGTTAGGGAGAGTAATCAAGTCAATATATTAACGTTATCACCTCGTTCGATGGGGTTTTTGCCACTGTTTGAAACGCAAGTTGAAGATCAATACGGCAAAAAATGGACGATTAAATCGGATGGTTGGTTGTGTTATTGAGGGGCTTATTTAAAAGTTGAATTCTAGTTCTTATTTTCAGTCATGTAAGTTCACCTTTTTAAGCCTCTACCTTTGCATAAGCTTGGTTAAAATTCAACGTACAGATCGAAAATATGGCACAATATGGCACAATTAATCCGTGTATGAAAGAGATTGGAAAAATGAAGGTAATTGAAGGTAATTTAACCGCGCAAGATATGAAAATTGGGTTGGTTGTTGGGCGTTTTAATAGCTTTATTGTGGATCATTTAGTTAAAGGTGCCGTGGATACCATTGTGCGCCATGGCGGTGATGAAGCCAATATTGACCAAGTGCTGGTGCCTGGCGCGTTTGAAATTCCATTAGCGGTGCAACGAATGGCGCAGTCTGGAAGGTACGATGCGATTATTGCGTTGGGTGCGGTGATTCGTGGCGGTACGCCACATTTTGATTACGTGGCAGGTGAGTGCGTAAAAGGCATTGGTCAAGTGCAGTTAAAGATGGAAATTCCCGTTTCTTTTGGGGTGTTAACCGTAGACAGTATTGAGCAAGCGATTGAGCGGGCAGGCACCAAAGCGGGCAATAAGGGCGAAGAGTGTACACTTGCCGCGATTGAAATGGTTAACGTGATGAAGCAATTATAATGAATACATTAGCAGACATTCAGCCGGGTCAAGGCGAAGAGATCATTGAAAAAGAAGCGCGAGTAACGCCAAGAACGCAATCACGTCGTGTGGCATTGCAAGCCCTGTATGTGTGGGAGATGACCAACGAAGAGCCGAACACCATTATTAAAAACTTTAATGAAGATGAGTTGTTATCGGGTTTAGAGTTTGATCTATTTAAAGAGCTGTTGGTGAATATTAGCATGCAGGCGGTTGAGTTGGATGCGTTGTACGCGGGTTACTTAGATCGCTCGGTGGCAATGATTGATCCGATTGAGCGAGCCATTATGCGAATGGGGGTGTATGAGTTACAAAACAAGCCTGAAATTCCTTATAAAGTGGTGATTAATGAGTGCGTTGAGCTGGCAAAACGTTTTGGTGCCGAAGAAGGACACAAGTTTGTGAATGGTATTTTGGATAAGGCGTCTAAAGAATTACGAGCGCTTGAGTTTAACGCCAAATAATTCCCCCCCCCTTTTTTTTATTTATTTGAAATAGAGAGTCAAAAGAGCTTCGCAACGTATTGTTTGCGGAGCTTTTTTTGTTTATATCGCAGGACGTTAAAAGTGGCACTGGAATTTGATTTAATTGAACAATATTTTCTTCCTTTATCGCAAGGCTTTGATGGCGTTGAGATTGGAATAGGGGATGATGGCGCAGTGTTGAATGTGCCCAATGAACATCAACTGGTTGTGGTTACCGATACGTTGGTATCGGGGGTGCATTTTCCTGTGGATACCTTGGCGTATGACATTGCTTGGAAATCGCTTGCGGTTAATTTGAGTGATTTAGCAGCTATGGGCGCGGAGCCTGCCAGTTATTCGTTGGCGCTTACTTTGCCAGATTACGATGCAGTATGGTTACAAAATTTTGCAGAAGGGTTACGTGCGTTGAGTGCGCAATTTAAGATTCCTTTGATTGGCGGAGACACCACAAAAGGTCCCTTGACCATTACGATAACCGCTCAAGGTTGGGTGCCCAATAAGCAGGCAATATTGCGTTCGGGTGCGCAAGTAGGTGATCTTATTTGTGTTACCAATACTTTGGGAGAGGGGGCGTTGGGATTAAAGCTGGCGTTGGAATCTGAAGCAGATGGCGGTTTGCATGGATTGTCCAGTACAGAGAAAGTGCGGGCATTAAATGCATTAAATAGACCTATGCCACAACTGGCAATCAGCGCCGATTTAAGAGGGTTGGCAAGCAGTGCCATTGATATTTCAGATGGATTATTGGCGGACTTAACGCATGTTTTAAAGCACTCTTCAATTCGACAGGGGGGGGGTAAAAAAATAACGTCTTCCGTCATGCTTGGCGCAGAAGTTGAGCTAACGCAACTGCCTCTGTCATCAGGGGTTAAACGCTATGTTAAGCAGACAAAAGAGTGGGGATTGCCTCTGACTGGCGGCGATGATTATCAGTTATGTTTAACGGTCTCACCCAATAACTTGGCAAAATTAAGTGCTTTGCTGAGTGCAAAAAGGGTGCAATTAACGGTGATTGGCAAAGTGGTTGATCAGGCGGGAATTACCTGTGTAAAGCAGGGCATTGCTCAGAACATAGGGGGGGGAGAAAAAGGGTATTGCCATTTTTAGCTTCCCCCCTATTATTTGTAAGGGGGGGTGAAAATTGAGGTGTTATTTCGCTATTTTTAAGCTCTCTCTGCGTGCTTTTACGCCGTTTGAAAGCGTTTCTAGAACGTCTAAACTGTCGTCCCAATGGATGCAAGCATCGGTAATGCTTTGTCCATAAGTGAGCTGCTTGCCAGGCTCAATGTCTTGGCGACCCTCTTCAAGGTGGCTTTCAATCATGACACCCATAATGTTGGCATTGCCCGAGGTTAATTGTTGGGCGATGGAGTCGGCCACAATGCGTTGATTTTGGTGTTTTTTCTGACTGTTTGCATGGCTGCAATCAACCATGAGTTTATCTTCTACACCTGCGTTTTGCAGTTGCTCGACGGCTTGGTTTACAAACTGAGCTTCGTAGTTGGGGCCGTCGTTGCCACCGCGCAAAATCACATGGCAATCTTCGTTTCCATTGGTTTCAAAAATCGCTGAGTGGCCGTCTTTGGTCATGGATAAAAAAATGTGTGGGTTATTGGCGGCACGAATGGCATCCACCGCAATTCGAAAACTGCCATCGGTACCATTTTTAAAGCCAACGGGACAAGATAATCCAGAAGCCAGTTCACGGTGGCCTTGGCTTTCGGTGGTGCGTGCGCCAATGGCTCCCCATGCTATCAAATCTGCTATGTATTGTGGGGAGATAAGATCTAAAAATTCGGTGGCGGCAGGTACGCCCATGTTATTAATGTCTGACAGCAGTGAACGAGCTAAGCCCAACCCTTTGTTAATGTGAAACGATTCGTTTAAATCGGGATCATTAATTAAGCCTTTCCATCCAACGGTGGTACGTGGCTTTTCAAAATACACGCGCATGACAATAAGTAGGTCGTCTTTGTATTTTTCAATTTGACCTTTTAATCGGCTGGCATAATCACGGGCAGCCGCAGGGTCATGAATTGAGCAAGGGCCAATAACAACTAAAATTCGGTCGTCTCGACCCGCTAAGATATTGTGAATATTTTGGCGGGTATCGTAAACGGTTTGTGCCGCAGTTTCGGTTAAAGGATATTGCTCATGAAGCTCTGCTGGAGAGAGAACTTCTGTGATGTGCTTAATTCGTAAATCATCCGTTTGGTACTGCGCCATAAAATTAACCTGCTTGGGTCTCGTGCTTGTAAATAAGAGAAAATAATAATAGCTCGATATTATGCCATTTTATAGCGCAAAAAAGTAGAGAATTTTATGCCCAATTGAGTGGGTGTTCTATTTTATAAAACCTGATATTTACAGTGTTTATTGCTAATTTTATGCTAAAATAATCGGGTTTAAATTCACAAAAATGGATTGGTAATCTCGTGCACTGTAAATATATTATTGAAGGTATTACCGAAGACGGTCGTAAATTTAGACCGAGTGATTGGATTGATCGGATTTCCTCAATGGGAGCGACTTATCATAAGCAGCGTTTGGTCTATTCTGATTTATTGCATCCTGAGCTGTATAACGGCCAAAAATGTTTGATTATTGATACCGAACTGGAAATTAAAGACCCTGGTATGTTTCAGTATGTAATGAACTTTGTAAATTCAAATGGTCTTAAAATGTATAAAGTTTGTGAAGTTGTTGAGCAAAGTTTAGGAAGCTAAAACAAGACGTTAACGACCGTATTTACAGCGCGATTGTTTATAAAAAGGCACTTATATCATCGGGTATAAGAGCCTTTTTTTGTTTGGGCATTACGGCTTGTGTTTATAAGAAATTTATGTGGTTAAATAGGCTATAAAAATTTCAGTGAGTTAGGGAGCGGATAAATTAAATGACGACAGAGATTTATATTAAAAGACAGCTTAATCTTAATGGTCAAAACATTATGGAGGATGATCTGCTCTCCTCTTTGACGGTGGCCGTGGTGCTGGCAGAACCTGGCGCTGGAAAAACAAGTTTACTAAACAGCCTAGCAAAGGCGTTAAATGTTAAGCCCATACGTGCTTCTATTTTTAAACATAAGAGGATGGATGGAGAACTTGATACCTTAGTAATTGATGCGCTAGATGAAGTTGCAAGAATTGATGAAGATACTGTTATTTCGGTTATTGTTAAAGCTCAAGAAACCGGTGCAACCAAAATAATATTTGCCAGTCGTTCTGCTCAGTGGACTCATGCACAGACAACAATCATTAGGGATTGTTTTGATAATGAGCCTAAAATTATTCGTTTAGAGCCATTAACAGAAGAGGAGCAAAGACAGTTATTTGAAGCTTATAAACCAGAAGAGTCTTTTTTTAAATTCCAACATGCCATTCAAGAAGTTGACTTAGAGGGGATGCTTGGCAATCCTCAATTTCTACAAATATTTGCCAAGGCTTATGTAAACAATGAGGGAGGCTTTACTTCAAAAAGTAACATATTCAGTCGTGCGATTGAGAATTTGGCAACAGAACAAAACAAAGGTATATCACAGAAAGCATGCTTGCCTGTTTCAGACATAATTGCTTTTTCAGAGCAGGTGTTTGCTAAATTATTGTTGTCTGGTGCGACAGGCCTGTCCTATATTGATAGCCCTAATGAGAAAGACTTTCCCTTTATTAACACGCTTATAAAAAATAATGACAAGGTCAGGGGTATTATCAACACAGGTTTATTCAAACCATCACAAGATACCAATAATCATGAGCCAGTACACCGAATTATTGCCGAGTATTGCGCTGCCCAATATTTGGTTAAACGGCTTGAAAATTCCTCTGATCTTCTGACCATGAAAAGATGCCTTGCAATCATTGCGCCTAATACGGTTGTTCGTGATGATCTTCGCGGGCTTTTTGCATGGATGGCGGCAGTGGGGGGTAAAAAAATACAAGAACAAGTCATTAAATTAGACCCTTATGCCATTTTTTCTAATGGAGACCCTTCGCGGTTAGAAAACTCCTCAAAAAAAATGCTGCTGGAATATCTGGGTGAGCTAAATAAAGAAGCCCCTTATTTTAGAGCCGAAGACCGTTGGCGCACTTTCAGTACCTCAGGTTTTTTTACGGAAGAAACAATTGAGATCGTCAAAACGTTATTGACAAAAAGCAGTGATGAAAGCGATTTGAGAGCGTTATTGTTAGAGTTACTAAAAGGTTCTTTAGCCGTGCCTTCTCTTAAGAATGAATTGAGCACACTACTGTTTAATAATAGTTGTAACCAGTTAACACGTATGCGTGCTAATGAGTGTTTTCTTGCTTGTAAAGAGCATGACCATCGAGCGGATTTGAATACATTACTTACAGATAAATCCCCTGACTCTCTTGTGCTTGCCGCGCAAATGGTTATTAATTTGAAGGTTGAATATTTTGGGCAAGAGTGTGTGTTTGAGGTGCTTTTGTCTATCGAGAGTGTTTTTTACCCAATACCTCGTGAACGTACTGAATGCAAATTGGAACGTTATTTCATTCCTGAATTGATTAAATCATTTGAAGAAAGTGCTGTTGTTTTCTTTCTTGATAGTCTAAGTGAGAACTTGAGATGTACTTGTGAAAAAAGAGTCTATCAGTGCCAATGTCGAGAAGGAAAGAGCTACCTTATTGGAGAGTTACTTAATCAAGTATTTGAGGTGTGTTCGCATCAGCCAACGGCACAACAAATTTATGATTGGACAAAATCAGTTAACCTTTTTCGTTCTGTTAAAAGCCCTTATGACAGTGAGAACCTCTCATTCAAAAAACTGCAAGAAAATAATAGGTTAAGACAGGAAGTTCATCTCATTGCATTTAGCGGATTAAATGATGGAAAGGGAATTCGTGATCGTTTTGACTCCTTTAGAGTGGGGTGTAAAGGCTTATCATTTAGACAAGAAGATTTTTCTGTAATCATTGAACATGCATTTAATACAGATAATTTAGTTTTATGGTCATACTTGATTCGGTGTTATCCGCCACGCAATCAAAAGATGGATGTTTCTGGGCAACAGTTACGTGCCCATATGCGTGAACAAGCAATACAAAAACCAGAGTTTAATAAGGCTTGGGCACAGCATAACCGAGACTGGAAAAAGGAGTGTAAACGTATTTGGCAAGATGGGGAAATGAGGAGGTTCCGTAGAATGAAGAGAGTTGAGCGTGAAAAGCGTTCTATTGTTATTCAAATCCATTTTGACCAAAATATAAAAAAAATTGAAAGTGGATGTGACTGGGACTGGTTGTGTGCTTTTGCCCGTAATTATTTGTTTCAAGATACTAAATGTTATCCTTATTTTAAAGATGAAAAATTACCTGAAAAGGCTCTTCAAAACTGCTTTCCTTTGCTTAAGGATAAAGTGTCCTGCACTGTCCCTATATCGAATGAAATGCTTATCGTCTTACAGGCTGCTTGCTTAGTGCAGTTTAGAAATAAAGGGCATTTATCAGGTATTGATTTAGAACTTTTAAAAGAGGTGAAAAAAAACTCTCATATAAGTTTTGAGGAGAGTGATGAATCCGATAAAGAATTATTTGATAATGAAATTAACCGTCATCTATTTAAAACAAAAAAAGACACGGAGTTATTTGTAAGGGAGTGGATTGAACCACAGCTAGAAAATTCAGAAGCTCTGTGTAGCGATGTTGAATGGTTGCTAAATCGTCAAGAATTTTCATTTCTTAAGGGTAAGCTTTCGCTTGAATGGCTTGTGCGTTTTCCTTACATGGGTCAAAACTCTATAGGAACTCTTTTTGATGATGTTGTATGGCATGGTGATGTCGTTCAGTTAAAAGAGTTGATTAAAACCAACGTTGAAAAAATTGGAGCGCCACCAGAAGATGCAAAGTTACTTGTTAAATATAATGAGAGACGAGGTTTTTGGCTTTTACGGCAATTCTTTTTTATTGATGGTATTTGTAATGAATCAAGGGACTGGCTAGAAGAGAGTCAAGATCGTATTTTTCATCTTGAGCCTATTATAGGCTCATTTCGTAGTAGAGCAAGCACTTGGCCTTCCTTATCCGCAGAAAAAAATTACTTGATTTTGAACCTATTTATTGATCTATGGCCGAAAGTGTTGCTTCCTAATTCTTGGGGTTCAGGTGATCCGCCTGAAGAAACTGCATACCGTTTATTGAAAAGTATTATATGGGGTATTGGTAAAGACAAACCAAATAACTCTATTCCTGTTCTTGAAAAAATATTGCAAGATCAAAAGTTTCTTGATTATCACAATGATGCAAAGCACCTTCTTTATACCGAAAAAAAGAAACTCGCCTTGCAAGATTATAAAGTACCCAGTCCGAATACGATTATTGAGTTGTTAGATGGTTTAAGAATTGCCAGCGTTGAAGATTTAAGGGCGTTTTTGATTGAAGCGCTTGAGGGTGTTCAACAATGGATTGTTGGTGCTGAAACCGATGGACGTTCGTATTTTTATGAACAGGGCAGTCGTGTTGATGAAAATAAGGCGACCAAACGTATTGTTAACCAACTAAAATATAGGTGTGAGGCATTAGGGTTGTCAATTACGATTGAGCATCAATTAGCCAATAGTAAACGTTGTGATTTTACGGTAAGGTGCAATATTGACGGTTCTGAAAAAATGCTGGTTGTTGAAGTTAAAGGGCAATGGGATAGAAAGCTTTACACAGCGGCATCTGAGCAATTGTGTGAACGATATTCAATTCATCCAAGTGCAGAAGGGCAGGGCATTTTTCTTGTTTTATGGTTTGGAGGGAATGAGATAATTGCTGGCCGTAAAGATAGAATCATAACCACTCCGGAACAACTTAAAGATAACATTATTGCAGAAATGCCCTCTGAATTGCATGGTTTAATTGATGTATTCGTTCTTGATTTAGCTTGAATAGAAGGAGTTTTAAAACGGCACTTTAAAATAAATTATGCCCTAAAAACAGTACCACCCAACCGCCTAACGCGAGAAAAGGGCCAAAGGCCATGGGTGAGCTGGCACTGCGTTTTTTGAGTACAATGCCGATGACCGCCACGAGTATACTGGCCAGAGCGGCAATGAGAATAATTTGGGGCAGTGCTACAAAACCAAACCAAGCGCCGAGTGCGGCGAGGAGTTTAAAATCACCGTACCCCATTCCTTCCTTACCTGTGACTAATTTAAACGCATGAAATACAATCCATAACAGCATGTAACCAATCGCCGCGCCCCAAATGGCTTCGGTGGGGGTGGTAAAAACGGATTGGGTGTTGACCAATAGCCCTAGCCATAAGAGAGGCAGGCTTAGGTTGTCTAAAATCAGTTGATGTTCAAAATCAATGACGCAAATGGTGATTAAAATTAAGGTGAAGGCTAGGGCGACATAACCGATGGGGTTGAGTCCAAATTGCCATGCTATTAGCATGGTCGCTATGGCGGTGGTGAGTTCAATGATGGGGTAGCGTGCAGAAATACTGACCTTGCAGTGGTGGCACTTGCCACGACTGGCGAGCCAACTAAACAGCGGAATAAGTCGATACCACGGCAGTTCACTGTCGCATTGAGGGCATTTTGACCCGCCAACGCTAATAATTTTGAGCTGTTCTGATCCCTCTTGATCCATGATTCTAGGCAAACGCCAACTGAGCATCGAGATGAAGCTGCCAAAAATAAGGCCTAAAAATCCGCTAAAAACAAGGAGCAGGGGGAGTGAAATCGAAGTCATTTAAGAGCGGCTCATTGGTAAAGGTCTCATTCTGAATAAGTAACGCAATTACGGTCGTTTTCCCACACGGTAAGGCTGTGCATTTTTACGCCGTCGTCATTAATACGCGATTGAATCTCTTTAAACAGATAGATCGCAATGTTTTCA
>VAPF01054922.1_pt1 | contig 17875 bp, 10 predicted proteins | sample 3393931 | NCBI WGS metagenome assembly VAPF01 (sample SAMN08290437, study PRJNA428436) | hydrothermal vent metagenome | isolation source: Deep-sea hydrothermal vent chimney | place: Atlantic Ocean: South-mid Altantic Ridge | depth 2773 m m | reverse complement strand
TCAAAACTAAACAAGAGCATGCAACAGATTTTACGGCTGCTGCAATTAAATTTGTTTGAAAAACGCGATATGATGGCGTTACTCAGAGGTGACCCGGTGCCTGATCGGCTGCCTAATATTAATCAAATGACATTGCTGTGAAAGTTAACGGGACAGCAGTGCTTTTTTACCAATAATTTCAAGCTATCAGCAAAAACCATTGTCGATATTTATAAATCAAGGTGGCAGGTTGAGTTATTCTTTAAATGGATAAAGCAAAACCTGAAAATTAAATCATTTGATGGCACCAGTAAGAATGCGGTGATGACGCAAATATGGATTGCACAGTGTATCTATTTGTTTTTGGCTTTTATTAAATTCCAGTCAAAACTGGGCAGAAGTATGCAGCAGATTTTACGCTTACTGCAACTTAACCTATTTGAAAAACGTGATCTGATGGCTTTGCTTCGCGGTGACCCGCCATGCGCTTTAAAAATCAATGTTAATCAAAGGGCTCTGTTGTGAAAGTTAACGGGGCAGTAGTGATGTAATATGTAAAAAAACATAACACCAGCTACACTGTGTTAGTTATATTATTCGTGACGGGCAATATCAAAAATGAATTTGGGGTTTTATAGTTATCTGGGCGCAACCATTGCCTATAGCTTTTTTGCAATACTGCTGCTTTTTAGCTGGCGTGAGAGCTTGCAAGGTAAATTGCTCTTTATCGCAGTAGCTATCAGCGCATGCTGGTCATTGTTTGCGGTAAGAATTTCATTGCATCACGAATCAGCATTGCTGTTTTATCAGGCACTGGAAATTATTCGATATATTGCTTGGTATGTGTTTTTATTTAAATTATTTGAGGTGTCTCAGCCGGACGCTGGGTCGGAGAGCATAAAACAGACGGATATTGCCCAATATGCTGGCAAGGCCGTTGGCGAAGGTGGTCGACCGGAAAAAAACAGTTACCAGAAATTTGTCGGCAAAGCACAGCCTGTCGCTGTGGGTTTTGCTGCATTGTTTTTGGTCAATGATTATCTGGCGCAGACGGTTTCATTACCGGGTCAGTTTGTTCTGGGTATCGTTGGCAACGTTCTGCTTGCGCTCGCAGGGCTAGCGCTTATTGAGCAGTTATATCGTAATACCTCGGCACGATTTCGCTGGGCAACAAAATATTTATTCTTAGGTGTAGGTGGTATTTTTGCCTATGATTTTTACCTGTATTCTGATGCATTATTGTTCCGTAGTATCGATCAAAGTCTATGGGATGTGCGTGGTATCATACATCTGGTGGCGGTGCCTCTTATTGCCATTTCTTCTGCTCGCAATAAAAACTGGTCATTGAATGTTTTTGTTTCCAGAGACATCGTATTAAATACCTCGGCAATTCTTGCCGGCGGATTTTATCTGCTGGCAATGGCAGGTGCGGGTTATTATCTGAGAGAATTTGGCGGTAGCTGGGGTAAGTTCGGCCAGGTAATGTTTATTACTCTGTCGGTGGTTTTTCTTTTTGTACTGGCCTCGTCGGCCCGTTTGCGGGCACAGATTAAAGTTTTTATAGGTAAACATTTTTATAAGAACAAATATGATTACCGGCTTGAATGGTTGCGTCTGACGGAAGATCTTGGTGGTATTGAAAATAATAATAATCATTATAGAAAGGCCATTAATGCAATGGCGGATATTGTTGACGCACGTTCAGGATTACTGTGGACCCGTGATGATAAAGGCATGTTTGTTAATACGGGTGTCTGGCATCACCCAATGTTTGATGCTGTATTAGAGAAAGACAATTCACTCATCAACTTTTTATCGGCAACCGGGTTCGTGATTAATTTGCGGGAGATGGAAGCCCATGCTGATGAATATTCAAACCTGATTCTGCCTGATTACTTAAAAGAAATAGAGCAGGCATGGCTGATTGTACCGCTACATAGCGCAACAGAATTAATCGGTTTTGTGGTACTGGCCAATCCACTGGTGCTGCGTGCAATAAACTGGGAAGACCGGGATTTATTAAAAACAGCCGCAAAACAAATTGCGAGTTATTTAATGGTCATAATGACCTCGGTACAGCTTGCGCAGTCCAAACAGTTTGAAGTGTTCAGCAGGCTTTCAGCCTATATGGTACATGATTTAAAGAATATCGCTGCCGAGCTGGATCTGGTAGCCATTAACGCTAAAAAACACGTTGATAATCCGGAGTTCGTTGTAGATGCTTTTGAAACAGTTGAAAATGCAGCCGGCGATATAAATCGTCTGCTGGAGCAGTTACGCAATAAACGTGTGCAGGATGAAAAGGAAGTGCAGGTAGATCTGGAAAGTATCATTGGGAAAGTAGTAACACTAAAGCAGCATGAGCAGCCGGCACCAGAGTTTAAAGTCACATCAGAATCAAGCATAGTGTCACTTGACAAAAGACGATTATCAAATGTGCTGGCGCATTTGATTGATAATGCTCAACAGGCCTGTGACGATGATGGTGAAGTAATTGTAAGTTTGTCTGCAATAGAAAATATGTCTGCGATAGAAATAAAAGACAACGGTCACGGTATGGATGAAGAGTTTATCCGGAACCGTTTGTTCAAGCCCTTTGATACCACAAAAGGTAATGCCGGTATGGGGATTGGTATGTATGAGAGCCGTGAGTTCATGCGTCAGCTGGGAGGAAATATTATAGTACAGAGCAAACCCGGAAAAGGGTCTATAATCACTTTGCGCATTCCATCAGTTCAGGTAGTGGCATTAAAGTGAGAAGAATAATTTCAGGAGAAATTTACTTTTCTGATGTTTTTTACCGGCTATGACAAGAAGTCTAGATTGAATAGAACACTCTATAAAACTTTTGATGGCTAAATTTACTCAAAGGAACTATTAATCAGGTTATGGTTGATAATAAGTTAAAACCACTGCTGGTTGTTGAAGACAACCTGGGAATACAAAAACAGCTTAAATGGTCATTTGAAGGGTATAAGGTGCTAATTGCTGGTGATCGTACCAGTGCTATCGGGCATGTGCAGAAAAATCATGCCCCGGTGGTAACACTTGATTTAGGTCTGCCACCAGACCCGACAAATGCCAGTGAAGGATTTGCTGTATTACAGGAAATATTAAAGCTTGCGCCACACACCAAGGTTATCGTGGTGACAGGTAATGATGACCGGGAAAATGCTTTAAAGGCAATTTCCTATGGCGCATACGATTTTTACCAGAAACCGATCATCCCCGATGTTTTAGGTTTGATCGTTGATCGTGCCTATCAGTTATATGAACTGGAAGAAGAAAACCGGCGTTTAGCGACACAAGGCAGCGACTCTCCATTTGACGGTATTGTTGGTTCCAGTACACAGATGTTGGCTGCCTGCCGGCTGGTTGAAAAAGTTGGCCCTGCAGAAGTAACGACATTGGTACTGGGTGAAAGCGGAACAGGTAAAGAGCTGTTTGCCAGAGCGCTTCACGATTTGAGTTCGCGCAAGGATAAATCCTTTGTCGCACTCAATTGTGCGGCGATACCGGATACGCTGCTGGAAAGTGAGTTATTCGGTTATGAAAAAGGGGCTTTTACCGGTGCGGTAAAGCAAACCAAAGGTAAAATAGAAACCGCCAGCGGCGGAACGTTGTTTCTGGACGAAATTGGTGATATGCCAATGCCGCTACAGGCTAAAATGCTTCGCTTTCTACAGGAAAGAGTAATAGAGCGCTTGGGCGGTCGAAATTCCATCGAAGTTGATGTTCGAATCATCTGTGCTACGCATCGGGATCTTGATCAATTAATAAAAACCAGCGAGTTTCGTGAAGATCTTTATTTTCGCATCAGTGAAATAGTCATAAAAATTCCTGCTTTGCGGGAACGTGAGGGGGATAAGTTATTACTGGCACAAGTGTTTCTGGACAAGTTCAGCGAAGACAATGGCCGCAGTTTCCGTGGTTTTTCCGAGCAGGCGCGCGCAGTTCTCGATACTTATGAATGGCCGGGAAATGTACGTGAACTGGAAAATCGCATCAAGCGTGCAGTAGTGCTTGCTGAAGGTAAGCAGATTTGTGTAGAGGATCTTGGATTTGATGGTGCTGATGACCTTATGAAATCATTGGATCTTCGCCAGGCAAGAGAGCAGGTCGAGCGCGAAATAATTCTGCGAGCACTTTCTGTTTATGACAATAACGTTACCCACGCTGCTGATGCGATGGGGATAAGCCGGCCTTCGCTGTATCAACTGGTAAAAAAACTTAAGCTGCCGGAACCTGGTAAGTCGTGATGCCGGTAGATAATGGAATGTCGGTATGAGAATACAAGATATCAAATCCGGCTGGCCTCTGGCAGCAACACTAATGGCATTTGTGTTGTTGTGGGTAATGGTTCTCTATCAGCAAACGGTTCTGTATTTAGGTAGTAAGTGGAATGAAGTGGTCGTCGGGAATTACGCACATGGATACCTGGTGCTTGCAATAAGCATCTATCTGATCGCCTATAATCGAAGAAAACTGGCACTACTTGATCCTTGCCCGAGTTATGCAGTACTGCCGCTGGTTTTTCTTACGGTTGTATCGTGGTTGGCGGCTGTTCTGATTGACGTGGAAATGATACAGACCATCAGTTTATTAGGCATTGTGTTCGCCATAACATGGGCGCTGTCTGGTCATCAGGCAATGAAGGTGCTGGCCTTTCCGATAATATTTATTGTTTTTGCTATACCGGTCTGGTTTCCGCTTTCACCATTGCTGCAGAATATAACAGCTGATGTAGTATTCTGGTTTATGCGGGTAATTGAGGTGCCTGCGTTTCGTCAGGAAAATTTAATTTCTATTCCTTCCGGGGTGTTTAGTATCGAGGAAGCCTGTAGCGGTTTACGTTATTTGCTGGCGGCGTTAACACTGGGTTCATTGTTTGCATATCTAAATTATAAATCCCTGCCAGCGAGAATTACGGTGGTGCTCATTGCCGCTGGTGCAGCTTTATTGGCGAATATTATAAGAGTGATAATTGTTGTTTATCTTGGTTACACCACCGAAATGCAGCATCCCTGGGTCAATGATCATCTTATGATGGGCTGGTATCTGTTCGGTGGTTTGATGGCAGTTTTATTATTTATAGATGCGGCCGTGTATCGTTATGGCTCGGCAAAACATGACGCTGTAGAAGAGGTTTCAGGTGCGGGCACTGAAACTGGCGCTAAACATTTATGCAAAAAAAGACCGTTGCAATATTTTATTATTGCAGGATTATGTGTAATAACAGTATCGATTGGACCGGTAGTGGCGTACCAGCAGAATAATCAGCAGCAAATGACGGGCGTGGAGGTCAGTGATATTTTACCAGTGCGTATTGAAGGTTGGTCAGTTCCGATGACGAGCAAAAATGACTGGATGCCGCAATATTATGGTGCGGTCAGTGAAAAAAATGATTATCTGGTTGAAGGTGAAAATATATCTTTATTTATAGCTTATTATCCGTTTCAGAAGCAGGGTGTAGAAGTAATTAACGATCTGAACAGAATTAGTAATAAAAAAATTTGGGGTACAGCCTATTCGCATTCACGGGTTAGACGTTTGCATGTACATGATGTTATGGAGCAGATGGTAGTAAATGGCCAGAATAATAAGCTTCTTATTTGGTACTGGTACAATATTGGTGGTCAGACGACAGTAAATAAATATGAGGCAAAAGTATTGCAGCTGCTCGGAATGTTATCAGGCCAGACTCAGGCTTATATGATAGCTGTTGCTGTTCCAGTTGATGACGATGTTGAGCAGTCACGTGAACTTATGCAGAAGCTTATTAATGATTTAAAAAGCCCTCTTGAAAATCTTAAACTTGCAGGCAGTAAAAATAAATAATCAAAAAATTTAACCTGAAAAATGACCTGGCAATAAAGTTGCCTGGTAAGGAAAAAAGTAATAATTATGAAAATGCTATTAAACAGTCGTATGGTTTTGATTCTTTCCGTATTTTTATTGTTTTCCTGTGCTGAGGTAGATGATAAAAAATTAGTTACGGTAGCAAAAAAATATATTGAGAGTAATTTGCTCCGTGAAGCTAACCTGGAGCTGAAAAACGCACTACAGGCTAATCCAGAAAATGCTGAGGCCAGGTATTTATTGGGGCAAATAAATATAACGATAGGTGATATGGCCTCTGCCGCCAAAGAATTTCGCAAAGCTCAGGAAGCTGGTTGGGATGAGGCACAGGCACAGATAGGCTTGATGAAAGCATTAGTGTATATGCGAGATTATAAGAAAGTGCTGGATACTATCAATATCAAGGAGGATTATGCAGTAGAGGATCGTGCAAATTTATATGGATTAAAGGCATTTGCAGAGGCGGCATCAGGTTACGCAGGGCTGGCTAAAGAATCGATTAAGCAGGGTGCCGCGTTAGACAAGGATGCTTTTCATGTTTTAAAAACAGGTATTCAGCTTAATATAACAAGCGGTAAATCTGATGTTGCAGCAAAGCAGATTAAACATGCCTTGTCGGTTTATAAAAACAACGCCGAGTTTTTATTGTTAAGCGCCTATTTGGCAATGCAAAGTAAAGATAATGCGACAGCAAGTCAGCAGTTCCAGAAAATTATTTCCCTGGAGCCAGAAAATTTTGTAACTTATAATGGCAGAAAAGCACGGCTGGGGCTTGCTCATTTTGAAATTCTTAATAAAAAACTCGATAAGGCGAAAGATTTATTAGCGCCGCTATTCAAACAGAATGCCAATGACCCGGAAACAAATTATGTCGGTAGTTTGTTATCGTTTGAAAATGCTGATTATGAGCTCGCAGAAGAACGTTTGTTAAAAGTTCTGAAGCTTGCACCGGAGCATGCCCCGTCATTGTTAATTTTTGGTTCGGTGAATTTTGCACAAAAAGATTTTGAGCAGGCAGCGTATTACCTTGGCAAGTACCTGTCGCTGACCCCGGGAAATGTGCATGCGCGTAAGCTTCTGGGCAGAACATATATACTTATGGGGCAGCATAAAGAGGCGGAGGCAGTTTTGCGTCCGGGGTTGCAGGGCGGCGGTGAAAATGATGCTGAATTACTGGCACTGGTCGGTTTGTCTCAATTACAGGGCGGCAATGTCGCATCTGGAATAAATGATTTAAAGCGGGCAGTAACTGCTGCGCCGGAAAGTAATGTTTTGCGCAAAGAATTGATAAAGGCCTACATCTCTGTTGGTGAGACAGAAAATGCTATCAAGGCATTAAATACGATACTTGCCGAAGGCGGCGATAAAAAACAGACAGAAGCTTTATTGGTGGCTGCACATCTTAAAGCAGAACAATATGATCAGGCCATTGATGTGGTACTGGACATGGTTCAGAAAAACCCTGACGATCCGGCGGTGTTGTCACTGGCAGGTAATGTATTTGTGGTGAGTAATGACAGGCCTGAGGCACGCCGGTATTTTAATAAAGCATTACAGGTAAAACCGGACTATGTGCCGGCAACGATGTTGCTGGCCAGGCTGGAAGAGCTGGATGGCTCTCCTGAAAAAGCCGAGGCATTGTATAAAAAACAGGCGCAGGCCAATACCAGAGAAATTGCCCCGCTGATTGAGTTGGCGCGCCTGGCAGGGACTCAAAACCGGGCAGAGGAAATGCTTGAGTGGCTTGAGCTTGCTCGCAAGCGATCACCACGTGATATTAAACCACTTAAAATTCTTGCTGAATATCATCTAAGTAAAAATCAGTTCGACAAGTCTGCAAGCCTGATTGATGAAGCTATTGGTATTGATCCTCATAACAGGGGGGTGCTACTGCTACGCGCCAGATTGCAGTTAGCTGAAGGCCAGTACAATAAAGCTCTGTCTTCACTAAATGAGCTCATTATCAAAATGCCAGACTCAATATATGTTCGCACAATGTTGGCTGAAGCATATTATCATTTACAGCAAAACACGGATGCGCGTAGACAATTAGGCATCGTGCTGGAAAAGCAGCCCTACAATTCATCAGCACTAGTGTTAATGACAACCCTTGAATTACGTTCAGCTAACTATGGTCAGGCCCTGAAATACGCGGCACAGATTCAGAAAGCCTGGCCTGATTTATATTTAGGTTATGAGCTTGCAGGTAATGCATTAATGGCGAAAAAAGATTATGCGGGCGCTAAAATCAGTTATGAAAAAGCCTGGCAGTTAAAGCCGCTGGCAGATCTGGCGATAAAACTTTCGGAGGCGTCAGTGCGTTCCGGCAATTTGGAAGCAGCCACCAGGCCCTTGCTGGCATGGCTGAAAAATAATCCTGATGATGCCCGTATTCAGCAGTTTCTTGCAACGGTATATCAGAACATGAAACGTGATGACAAAGCGATAGAAATGTTTGAAAAAGTATTGACGATACAGCCGGATAATGTGGTTGCACTAAATAATCTGGCCTGGCTGTATTCACAGGCCAATAATCCTGAAGCGCTGGCATTAGCCGAAAGGGCTTATCAGCTCAGCCCTGATGATAGTGGTGTTCAGGACACCTATGGCTGGGTATTGGTGCAGCAGGAACAGCAGGCGCAGATAGATAAAGGCCGGCGAATACTGGAGCAGGTAATGAAGGATCTGTCGGAAGTGCGCGAGGTTCGATATCATTATGCTGTGGCGCTAATGAAGTCAGGCGAAAAGGTAAAAGCCCGGAAAATACTGATCAAGCTGGTTGAAGAAGGAAAGCCTTTTGAAGGCCGCAATGAAGCCGAAAAACTTTTAAAATAAAGCTGCACTTTAGCTGCTACACAGTACAGCGATACATAAAGACCTGCAAAACATCCTGAAGAGCAGGTTTCAACGTGTTAAATCTGATAATGATCTCGCAGAGACGCAGAGACCGCGAATTAGGGCAGGAAGCCCGTAAGTAGAATAACGCATATGTACAGGATGTACGGTAGTAGAGCAATGCAGGAGCAATTGCCGATATGTACAGGATGTACGGTAGTAGAGCAATGCATATGCCCATGGATGGGCGGTAGTAGAATAACGGAGCAGTTATCGAGGAGCAATTGCCGAAGGAGCGGTTATCGAGAAAAGCATAAAAAAGGTTTTTCTTAGCGTCTTTGCGCCTTGGCGAGAGAAAATCTTTTTTGGCTTTTAGTTATTGTTGAGTTTCTGGTTTTCTGTGCATATGCGTTTGAGCTGATTGCGCACAGGGCAACGGGCATACCGTTAACGGAGTAAGCCATTAATATAAGCCATTAATAGAGTTGCCCTTAACAAAATGTATTTGTATCAGACAAAAAAAACCGTGCCGAGGCACGGTTTTTTTAAGCTTGGACTTTAGTTCGGATTTAAGCAGTTTTACGCAGTTTGCGTGAAACACCAAAACCGATAAGACCCATGCCTAGTAATAAAGCAACACCTGGCTCAGGTACCTGAGAGGCAGAGAATGAGAACTTACCGGCAGAGCCGCTACCTTGAGTAGAAAATTTCCAGTTGCCGAATTGAGTTGAATTGTCTACTGTGAAGAAGCCGGTTCCTTCAATTAAACGGAAACCAGCAACAACAGTATTCAGTCTGATGGCAGTAAGATCGTAAGAATAGTTTACACCACCAACAGCTGCAGTCCATAGAGGGCTGGCAGGAATGCTGTTGAGGTCAAGAGCATTATAAGTGACGGTTCCGCCAGCTAACGGTGCAAAAGTAGAAGTTGCTGCTGTTACATCAATAGGGTTGAGGAAAGTAAACACGGTAGCGGTTGTAATGTCGCCTGTATCTGTGGTCATACCACCATCAAACTCGATTGCTCCTGTAATGGGCAATGCCGAGGCAACACCCGATAGAGCGAAAAGGCTGGTAGCCAGTAGTAATTTTATAAATTTTTTCATTTTGAACTCCTTTAGTTCTAGTTTTTAGTCTCGCATCAGCCAAGTTTGTTCAAAACTTAAAAAACTAAATGCTACAACTTGCCCAAGTATATGCACAGTGCGTGCCAAGAAATATAACGTGTTGTTACTGTTGATAATAATAATTTGTAAAAGTTTTGTGAGAGTGGTGAGTGTAATAAAATGTGACAGTAATTATTGGGATCATGGAATTATTAGCGGCGCACTATTTTTATAGATGTAAATTTATATAAATATCAAACGGTTAGCCTGTTTAAAGGGGGTGTTAAAAATAGTGACAACGCATTAGCTGTTTTGTTATTGCTAACATTAATATGGGTATATTATAAAATAATCCCTGAAATAGCCTATCATCAGTCTTTAAGATAGTTGATGTGTCCTGTTACGTATAGACTATGACTTGCTATTGCTTGGAATGGATGTATATCTATTGCATGGCGGGGTTAGATTGCGGACATCTAGATGCGTTATATTTGGTTTAATGCTTTACCTTTTCTTATAGTAGTTTAAAAAATGAATGAACAAATAACCCAGATCTATGGCTATCTGCATGGGATGTGGCGATACCGCTGGTCTGCACTCATCATTGCATGGGCGGTCGCAATAATAGGCTGGCCCCTGGTCTTTTCATTGCCGAACCAGTTTAAAGCAAAGACGGTTGTTTTTATTGATACCTCCTCGGCTTTGAGGCCCTTATTAAAAGGGCTTGCACCTGATGCCGATACAAGTGATGAGCTTTTGATAATGAGCCGTGTATTACTAAGCAGGGAAAATTTAATGTCAGTGATTAGAGAGACCGACATGGATCTTGAAGTGAATTCTCAGCGGCAGCGTGAAAATATGGTTGAAGAATTAGCTGCGGCCATCACTGTCAAAGGCGGTGGCAGCGGTAAAAGGCAGGATGCAAAAAGCAATATTTATGAAATCAGTTATCAAAGTACATCAGCAGACCGTGCCTATAAAGTGGTATCTAATTTGTTGAATACCATGATAGAAAACACCTTGAATTCAACGCGTACAGATACAATCGCCGCGCAAAAATTTCTTGACACGCAAATTGCCGATTATGAACAACGTTTATCGCTGGCGGAGCAGCAGCTTGCGGAGTTTAAAAAAGCCAATGTCGGCTTAATGCCAGATGAAAAAGGTGGTTATTATATGCGCTTGCAACGTGCTCAGGAGGCGCGGGAAGAAGCTATTTCCCGCTTGCATCTGGCGCAGCGTCGACATGCGGAATTAAAAAGACAGATAAGTGGTGAAAGCCCAATATTAAGCAGTGGCAGTTATCGTTCGTCAGCAGAGACAAAAATAAGCAAGTATCAACAGCAACTTGATGTGTTATTGCATCAATACACCGAGCAGCACCCTGATGTGCGTGAATTAAGAGCCATTATAGAAGAATTAAAAACAAACGATACCACTGTAGTCGCAAATGAGAAAAAATCAGGTTCTGGAGAAGGAGAAATCAGCGAATTTAACCCTGTTTACCAGCAAATGAAAGTTGAATTAAGTAAAGCTAGTGTTGAAATAGAAACTCTGAAAATTCAGCTCAAGGAACAGGATAGGAAGGTTGCAAAATTGAAAAGTTTTGTTGATATTATTCCTGAGGTAGAGGCAAAACTGGCAAAGTTAAATCGTGGTTATGAAGTAACCCGTGAAAGATATTTAAATCTTGTTGAGCGCAGGGAGTCGGCGGGACTTGCGCAGAAAGCCGGACAGAGTGCCAGTGACATTACTTTTCGTATTATCGAGCCGCCGATAACGCCTTATAAGCCCTCTGGTCCTAATCGCATATTGTTATTATCGGGTGTTCTATTGGCGTCGCTTGGCGCCGGTCTGGCCTGGGGTTTTATCAGGTTTATGTGGCAACCAACCTTTTTTGCCTGGCGACAGCTGGAAACGGTGACCGGTAGACCGGTATTAGGTGCTGTCAGTTTGTATCTGTCGCCAGAGTATAGAAAAAGGCGTCGGTTGCAATTAGCATCATTTTTATCAGCGGCATTTATGTTGGTGTTGATTTTTGGGTTGGTGCTATCGTATCGTTTTTCGGGCACAGCATTTTTTGGCTCAATAATAGCGAGAATTTAATATAATGAGTCACAATTTAGAAAAAGATGATATGCGTGCGACCATTACTGACCTGGTTGCCGGCTCCGGTGATGAGGGCAGCCGGTTTTTTCGAGGTTCGTCATCTGAAAACAGGAATGATTCTGTGGGTGGTGAATCCAAAAAAGTTTTTATTCAGGATCGTCTGCGTTCAAAAAACATGCTGATAGCTGGTTCCGGTCTTGGTCCGCAATTTTTCGACGAATATCGAAGAATTAAACGACCATTGTTATCGAACGCTTTTGGCAAGTCAGCGAATTTGCTGGAGCGGGGCAATCTTATTCTTGTTACAAGCTCGATTCCCGGCGAAGGGAAAACGTATACTGCGATAAATCTTGCTTTATCTATTGCAAGCGAGCGAGACCATACCGTACTGTTAGTTGACTGTGATGTAACAAGACGCGGAACAAGTGCAATGTTGGGTATTGAAGACAGGCCGGGGCTGGTTGAAGTGCTGGAAAAGGATTCATTTACAGTGGGTGATGCCATATTGTGTACCGATGTACCAGAGTTATGTCTGATCTCAGCAGGTCAGCAGCACGGTTTTGTGACTGAGCTACTGGCCAGTCAGGCGATGTCAAATTTTGTGTCTGAAATAGGTCAGCGTTATGATGACCGGGTTATCATCTTTGACGGACCGCCTTTGTTATCCACGCCTCAGGCCCGTGTACTCACTAGTCTGGTGGGTCAGGTTGTGTTTGTGGTGGAAGCTGGGAAAACACCTCAGTCAGTTGTTGAAGAGGCACTGGAAATGATCCCGGAAGAACAGGCAACCGGTCTGGTGATGAATAAAAACGAAGGGTATTCTGGTCAGGGTGGTTATTATTATGGTTATTACGGTGCCGAATAAAAATTCAAGTGTCATGACAAGTGGTATGAAATGGCTATTCAGAATGCATTAACCATCGATGTAGAGGATTATTTTCATGTATCTGCATTTGCTAAAAGCATACATCATACAGAATGGGATAATCATCCACTTCGGGTAGAGAAAAATACCCGGCAGTTAATGGATTTGTTTGATGAGGTTCAGGTTAAGGCCACCTTTTTTGTGTTGGGCTGGGTGGCTGATCGAAATCGAGCGTTGATTAAAGAGATTGCTGAGCGTGGCCATGAAGTTGCATGTCATGGATACAGTCATCAGTTAATATACAATCAGACGCCGGCGGTTTTTCGTGAGGAAACGATACGTTCTAAAGCTTTACTGGAAGAAATAGTGCAAATGCCTGTTCTTGGCTATAGGGCAGCGAGTTATTCTATTACCCGGGATTCGTTGTGGGCATTAGATATACTTGCTGAAGCTGGTTTCACCTATGACTCAAGTATCTTCCCGGTAAGGCATGACCGATATGGCATACCCGATGCCAAAGAAGTGCCACATGTATTAAAAACACCAAAAGGGCATTCGTTAGTTGAATTTCCGTTATCCACAGCAAAAATATTTAACCATAAATTTCCTGTAGCAGGCGGTGGTTATTTTCGCTTATATCCTTATGCCTTAACCAAGGCCGGATTAGGACAAATAAATCGTCGGCAACAGCCGTTTATTTTTTATTTACATCCCTGGGAGATTGATCCCGACCAGCCAAGGGTTGAGGCTGGCTGGTTTTCGCGTTTCCGACATTATAATAATCTTGATAAGTGTGAATCCAGATTGCGTAGTCTTTTGTCAGATTTTGAGTTTGGTACTGCCCGGGATGTTTTGAATACGCTCGATCTGATAGATAATCATCAACAGTAAAATTTACAGATAGGAAATTACCTTGCCTGACTATCGTACTGAATGCTGTGCAATAGAGTGCCCGGATGATATAAAGCAGGCGTGGCATGAGCTGCAAAAACATGCAGATTATTCCTATTTTCAGTCGTGGGGATGGATTGGGGTCTGGTTGCAACAGATTGCAATCGATTTACAGCCACTTGTAGTTAAAGTGTGGTTCAATGAACAGCTTGTAGGAATGGGCCTGTTTGTATCGAAAGATATTAAAAGGCGCTTCATATTTCGCTCCCGTGGCATGTTTCTCAACGAGTACCCGTTTGATGGCAGAAACATGATTATTGAATATAATGGCATGCTAGCGGCAAAAGGACATGAAGAGGGCGTTTATATTGAAACGGCGCGTTTTCTGTTTCGGGAATTCAAGGGTCACGATGAGTTTTATTTTGGTGCAGTGGTCGAAGGTTCAACCCCTTTTGGTTCTGAAAAGCCATGTATTAAAAATGCAAACTGTCTTATCAATAAAGAGTCAATGTCCCGATATGTTGACCTGTTAAGTTTTTCTTCAGGTATTGATGCTTATCTTGCCAGTTTGAGTAGAAACCGGCGAGGCCAGATAAGACGTTCAATTCGACTCTATGAACAGGGTGGCGACCTGCAGATTAGTGAAGCAAATAATGCTGAGCAGGCACTGGCATATTTCGACCGGCTGAAAATGCTGCACTCAGACTATTGGCAGGCGAAGGGTGAGTCTGGTTCTTTCGCGAATTCCCAGTGGGAAAATTTTCATCGTACATTGATTGAGCAACGTTTTTATGCCGGCGAAATACAGCTTTTGAAAGTCAGTAATAATGCCGATGAAATCGGTTATATCTATAGTCTTAATTTACATACACATATTTATGTTATACAAACAGGTTTCAGGAGTGCGCAGGACAAGCGTTTAATGCCCGGTTATGTTGCGCACACTCTGGCTATCGTTTATAACCAGTCAAAGGGAATGACGGCTTATGATTTGATGCATGATGATGTTCTTTATAAGCGTATTCTCTGTAACCGAAGCAGAAAACTACAGTGGCTAGTATTGCAAAGAAAGCAACTGAAGTTTTCGGTAGAGGCATTGGTTGTTGCTACGGTAAGAGCTTTTCGTGAAATCACCGGATCCGAGCATTAATTAAGCACTGCAAAGCCATTGTATAACATATATTATTAAACTAATAAAAAACTCACGATTTCATTGATGGCAAGGTGTATTTAATTGGAGACAGGCATGACTGGTATTGGTAAAACAGGACGTTTAAGCAGAAATATACTTTTAATTCCACTGATAGTTATTGTGGCAGCGTGTAGCAGTGGCGAGAGCGATAAGGTTCTTTTAGATCGGGCTAAGGACTACCTTGAATCACGCGATATAAATGCAGCAGCTCTTGAATTAAAGAACATATTACAGAAAAATGCTAATCATGCTGAAGCACGCTACCTGCTAGGCCAGATAAGCCTTGATCTGGGCAATATGAAGGCGGCCCAAAAAGAAATGCGGCGTGCTCTGGCAGCGGGATGGGATGAAGCAGTCACACAGCGAGCACTGGCTGAGATAATGTATAGACAGGGGTATTTTCAGAAAGTACTGGATGATATTAAAATTAAAGATAGTTACCCGGATATGGTTAAAGCGAATTTAACGGGACTTTGGGCATTGTCTGAAGCAAGTTTGGGTAAGTGGGATGATGCAGAGCAGACAATCAGGACAGGGGAATCAATAACTGGAGATTCGTTATGGTTGCTACAAAGCAAGATCCAACTGGCGATACACCGGAAAGAGATGTCGGCCGCCGGGAAGATACTGGAACATGCGCTTAAAGCATACCCTGATAGTCAGGATCTGTGGTTAATAAGCGCCGGACTGGCAGAGCAAAGTGGCGAGCTGACAAACACTATTAATGCATTGCAGAAAGCGATCGATTTAGATCCGCCAAGAAATGTAACAGCACTGGGACGGCAGGCACGTCTTGCACAGGGCCAGGCCTGGCTGAAACAGCAGGATTTTGCTAAGGCAAAAGCCGTTATTGACCCCGTTCTAAAAAACTATCCGGGTGATCCGCTGGCCAATTATCTGGCAGCTATTGGTTCTTTCAAGCAGGGCGAAGATGACCAGACAGAGGAGCATTTATTGCTGGCGCTTAAAGCAGTGCCTGAGCATCGGCCAAGCTTGCTGTTGTTTGGTGCACTTAGTTATGCCCGTGATGATTATGAGAAAGCTGCCTATTATCTTGAAAAGGCCGCTGCCCTGCAGCCGGAAGATATCGGAGCGCAGACTTTATTGGGAAAAACATATTTAATGCTGGGGCAATATGATGAAGCAGAAAACCGGTTGAAGTATGCCTCATCAAAGATGGGCGATGATGCAGAACTGCTTGCGCTACTGGGTATTTCCCGGCTGAGGGGAGGCGTTGAATCGGGTATGCAGCAGCTGGAAAAGGCAGCAGCGGCTGCGCCTGCTGATCAGACTATACGTAGTGAACTTGCCAGGGCCTATCTGGACAGTGGTGAAACAGCGATGGCTATCAGAGAGCTGGAGTCAGCGCTGGAAGGCAATGGTCAGGAATACAGAACCGAGCTATTGTTAGTAGTCGCCTATCTCAGGGCTAGTGAATTTGATAAAGCACTTGAGCTGGCAAGTAGATTATCTGAACAGCATACGGATAACCCAATGCCACATATTCTTGCCGGTGCGGCTTATGAAGGTAAGCAGGATTTTTCTGCTGCACGACTCAGATATGATGCTGCCATAGGCGTCCAGTCAGATAATATCATGGCAATGCGTAGTCTTGCCCGTCTGGATCTGCGTGACGGAAATGTCGATATGGCGCGTAAGCGTTATCATAGCGTACTTAAAATACAACCGGGTAATGCAGCCGCCATGGTTGCGTTGTCAAAAATATTGATGCAGGAAGGCAAAACAGAAGAAGCCATAGCGCAACTGGAAGAAGCCAGGGAAGTCGACCAGAAAGCGTTAGAGCCCCGTTTGATCCTTTCGAAATACTACCGTATCAAAGGAAAGACCGAGAAGGCACTGGATTATGCTAATGAAGCATTAAAGATTGCGCCGCAGAATTCCTATGCTATGTGGATTAAGGGTCTTGCACAGCTTGCAGCGGGTAAGTCTGAATCCGTGCAGACATTACAGAAACTGGCAGAGAAAATGCCGGATTATGCAAAGGCACACTATTATCTTGCCGAAGCCCGATTACGTTTTGGCGATATAACAGGCGCCCGCCAGTCACTGCAAACAGTGCTTACGCTTGAGCCGGATCACGAACTTGCCCTGCTTGCGTCCGCCAGAATAGAAATGAGAGAAGGCAAGGCCGATAAAGCCCTGAAAATATCGCAGAAAATGATAAAGGTTCGGCCTGAAGCGGCCACAGGTTATATGCTGAAAGGCGACGTGTTGATGGCCGGGGGAAAGAAAAAATCTGCATTGAAAGCATATCAACAGGCACTGGCTTATGCAACGAATGGTAAGGCGGCCATCAAAATAAGCGGGGCACAAGCGGTTCTTGGTGATACTGAAGCTTCATATAAGACTCTGCAAAGCTGGTTAAAACAACATCCTGAAGATATGAGTGTGCGTTTTGCGCTGGCGACATCATATTTGGCTAACGGTAAAAAAGACGCCGCCATTAGTCAATATGAAATAGTTCTTGAAAAGCAACCGGATAATCCGGCGGCGCTTAATGATCTGGCATGGTTGTATCATGAGCGCGGCGATCAGCGCGCATTAAAAATGGCAGAAAAAGCTTATCGTCTTGCCCCTGATAGCCCCGCAGTACAGGATACTTATGGCTGGATTCTTATTCAAAATGGCAGGATAGAGTTTGGACTGGTTGCCCTGGAGCAGGCGGTTTCCAATGCTCCCCATAGCCTGGAAATTCGTTATCATCTGGCTGTGGCACTAACAAAAGCGGGAGAAAAAACCAGAGCAAAGGAAGAGCTAAAGTTAATTCTTCAGTCTGGCAAGCCATTTAGTGATCGTGCTTCGGCTAAAGCCCTGCTGGCAGAACTTGAATAGCCCAGAAGGTGGCAACCCAGTACAGATGTTCCCTGGTTAAAACTATGCACTTTAGTGCAAGACTTTAGTAAAGTTTTTGTCATCCTTGCGTATTTTTACCAACTATGAACGCCGAATTTTGCCAAGCGTGAACACCAAATTTTACTTACCGTGAACGCTGATTTTTGTCCAACTGTGAACACTTTT
>VAPF01027629.1_pt1 | contig 17903 bp, 15 predicted proteins | sample 3393931 | NCBI WGS metagenome assembly VAPF01 (sample SAMN08290437, study PRJNA428436) | hydrothermal vent metagenome | isolation source: Deep-sea hydrothermal vent chimney | place: Atlantic Ocean: South-mid Altantic Ridge | depth 2773 m m | reverse complement strand
AGGCTAAAATACGCCTGATTTTCGTTGAAAACCTTGCGAATACCCCAGGGCACCCTCTCTGGAGCAAGCTCCATTCACCTTGTAGCTGGCTATTCCCTGCGTTTTCCGCCTCAATCAGTCAAATTTTATCACTTTTTTCTCTCGCGTCCCTCACGAGCAAAGATCTCATAAAAGTAAAGAGCTAAGCGACGCATGGACTTTAAACAACGGTTTATAAAAGTTAAAGAGGTATTACAAAGTGGTTTAGGTATTCCAATTGCCGTGCTTGCACTGCTTGGAATGGTGACCATTCCGATGCCTCCGTTTTTATTGGATATCTTTTTTACCTTTAATATCGCCCTGTCTTTGGTGGTATTGGTCTTGACTTTATACGCCAAAAGACCGCTCGATTTTGCAATCTTTCCCACCATTATTCTCTTAGCAACGTTGTTTCGTTTATCGCTTAATATTGCCTCTACCCGCGTTATTTTACTTGAAGGGCATGAGGGAGGCGCCGCCGCGGGTCAAGTGATTGAAGCGTTTGGTGAATTTGTTATTGGCGGCAACTTAGCCGTTGGTTTAGTAATTTTTTCTATTTTAGTGATCATTAATTTTGTGGTTATTACGAAAGGTGCGGGTCGAGTGGCCGAGGTGAGCGCACGTTTTACGTTAGATTCCATGCCCGGTAAACAAATGGCCATTGATGCCGATTTAAACGCGGGGCTAATCACCCAAGAAGAAGCGCAAACAAGACGTGCAGATATTTCCATGGAAGCCGAGTTTTATGGCTCGATGGATGGGGCGAGCAAGTTTGTTCGTGGCGACGCCATTGCGGGAATTTTAATTCTTTTTATCAATTTAATTGGCGGTTTAGCCATCGGAATGACCCAGCATGGGTTACCTTTTACCGAGGCGGGAGAAGTTTACGCCATCTTAACGCTCGGTGATGGTTTGGTTGCTCAAATACCTGCACTGCTTCTCTCGACCGCAACGGCAATTATTGTTACCCGTGTAACGGGGGCGGATAGAAAAGACATGAGCGAACAAATGCAAGAGCAGATGTTTGCCACCCCCCAAGCGCTCGGAACGGCGGCAGGTATTATTGGTGTGATGGGCTTGATTCCAGGAATGCCAAACTTTGCTTTTTTAACGTTTGCGGGCATTGCGGGCGGCGGGGCTTATTTGATCTACCGAAAGCAACAAGCCATCCCTGAATCCGAGATGGATTTATCGGCAATTGAAACAGAAGAGGAGGTTAAACCTGCGGACTTAAGTTGGGATGACGTTCAGAATGTAGACGTACTGGGTTTAGAAGTGGGTTATCGACTGATTCCGATGGTGGATCAAGCGCAAAATGGACAGTTGCTTGATCGGGTGAAAGGGGTTCGGCGTAAGGTGTCGCAAGAGCTAGGTTTTTTGGTTCCCCCCGTACACATTCGTGATAACTTAGATTTAAAGCCCAATCAATATCGAGTGATGTTGATGGGCGTTCCTTTGGGGTTGGGAGAAGTGTTTCCAGAAAAAGAGTTGGCGATAAATCCAGGGCAAGTGTTTGGTGATGTTGCAGGCATTGCCACCAAAGATCCAACCTTTGGGCTGGATGCCGTTTGGATTAACCCCAGTGACCAAGATCAAGCTCAAGCACTAGGTTATACGGTGGTGGATGCCAGTACGGTGGTGGCAACGCATGTGAGTCAAGTGGTTCAGGATTACGCTTATGACCTGTTTGGTCACGATGAAACCCAGCAATTGCTCGATAAATTAAAGCAAAGTTCTCCTAAGTTAGTCGAAGAGTTAGTGCCAGATAAACTCTCTTTAGCGATTGTGGTGCGTGTTCTTCAAAACTTATTAAGAGAAAAAGTGCCCATTAAAGACATGCGAACCATTTTGGAAGCATTGACTGAAAAAACGGCCTCCGCAACAGATACAAAAGACCCAAATGAATTAACGATGTTTGTGCGGGTTGCATTGGGTCGCGCCATTGTTCAAGAGATTGTGGGCAGCGAAGAGGAGTTAAAAGTTATTACCTTGGAGCCAAGTTTGGAACAAATTTTGCTTCAAGCGACACAGGGTGCGCCAGATGGACAGTTGGCAATTGAGCCAGGGTTAGCAGAAAGGTTGCACACCACGCTAAAAGAGGAGTCTCAAAAACTCGAAGCGGCGGGGCAGTCCCCTGTTTTATTGGTTGCACCCCAAATACGGGCACAACTGGCGCGTTTATTTAAATACAGCTTACCAGAGCTGTTTATTTTGGCGTATTCTGAAGTGCCAGAAAACCGACAAATCAGTGTTGTCGCAAACGTAGGGCAAGGAGGTTAGAGTGAAAATAAAACGCTACTTTGCACCCACCATGCGCTTGGCCATGAACTTAGTACGTGAAGAACACGGTGACGATGCGGTAATTTTGTCCACAAAAGACGTGGAGGGGGGGGTAGAAATTGTGGCGGCACTGGACCCCGAAGCCATGCAGTATCAAGAAGCGCACACGGATCCTAATACGGCGTCTGGAAGTACGTATCACAGTCCAGAAATCGCTGTTTCTTCTCCTTCGATAGGGGGGGGAGAAAATAGTCAGGAACTCGCAGGAATGGCCGCAGAGATCAAAGCGGTTAAAGCGATGCTTGAAAATCAGCTGTCTGGACTGGCATGGGGGCAAACCGCACAAAATGACCCTCATAAAATCGAATTGATTAAAAAGTTATTACAGCTTGGAATAGGTTGGAACTTGAGCCAAACATTGGTTGAAGCGGTTGACGCAAATAGCCCGAAGGCTTGGTCGAATATTTTGATGAATATGGAACGTGATCTTCTGGAAGAAGAGCGTGACATCATTGAGCACGGAGGCATTATTGCACTGGTTGGGCCGACAGGGGTTGGAAAAACAACCACCATTGCAAAAATAGCCAGCCGTTTTGTGATGCGAAATGCACCGCAAGAGCTTGCATTAATCACCACAGATTGTTATAAAATTGGGGCACAAGCGCAACTGAAAACATTTGCCGATTTAATTCATGTTCCCGTGCATGTTGCAACCACACAAGGAGAGCTGTATGCGTTGCTTGCCTCATTAAGGCATAAAAAAATGGTTTTAGTGGATACGGCAGGAATGAGCCAAAGAGATTTACAGTTATCGCAACAGCTAACCTCGGGGCACGAAGGGGCAAGCAATGTGCGTAATTATTTGGTTCTTTCTGCCGCAACCCAGCTAAATGTAATGACGGATATTGTGAGTTCATTTGGCAAAATGGGGCTGAAAGGTTGTATTTTAACGAAGGTTGACGAAGCCTTACAGTTAGGCAATATTTTAACGCTTCTAATTGAAGCGCAACTGCCCATTGCATTGTTGTCCAGTGGGCAACGTGTACCCGAGGACTTAGAGGCTGTGAGAAGCAGAGAGTTGATTGACCGAGCCATTGTATTGGGGCATCAAACTCAAAATGTCTCTCAAAATGAACAAGCATTCCGTATGGGAATGGGAAAGGAGATAACAGATGCTCAATGATCAAGCAGCCGGTTTGCGAGCAATGCAGTCAAAACCAACCATGGCAAGCACAGAGCAACACAAACCCGTGCGAGTCATTGCCGTTGCCAGTGGAAAAGGCGGGGTGGGCAAAACCAATGTTTCGGTCAACCTGGGGGTTTCATTAAGTAAAATGGGAAATCGCGTTTTATTGATGGATGCCGATATGGGACTGGCCAATGTTGATATCATGTTAGGACTGCAAACCAAATATAATTTATTGCATGTTTTGGAAGGCAAAAAAACACTTGAAGAGGTCATTGTAGAAGGGCCAAGCGGCTTACGAATTATTCCCGCAGCATCGGGCGTAAGCCGAATGGCTCAGCTAAGTGCCCTAGAAAATGCCGGTATTATTAATGCCTTTTCTGAGTTAAGCGACCAGCTGGATGTTTTAATTGTAGACACCGCGGCAGGAATTGCCGACAGTGTTGTGAGTTTTTGCCGAGCAGCGCAAGAAGTGGTGGTGGTGGTAACGGATGAACCCGCTTCCATTACCGATGCGTATGCCTTAATTAAAGTATTAAGCCGAGAACAACAACTCACGCGTTTTAAATTATTGGCCAATCAAAGCCGCTCATCAAAACATGGTCGACAACTGTATGAAAAACTTGCTAAAGTATGCGAACAGTTTTTAGATGTACGTTTGGATTACTTGGGTTCAATCCCCTTTGATCACGACTTACGCGATGCCGTGCAAAAACAAATTCCTGTTACGGTTTATAAACCGCACAGTGAGTCAGCACAAGCATTTAGAGTGATAGCGCAACAGGTTGAAAAATGGCCTGTTCCAAAAGGGGCAACGGGTTATTTACAGTTTTTTGTTGAAAATTTATTTCAATCAGAGGCCTTTGAGCGAGAGGGGCGCGAGAGAAAAAAGTGATAAAATTTGACTGATTGAGGCGAAAACCACAGGGAATAGCCAGCTATTCGCAAGGTTTTTAACGAAAATCAGGCCTATTTTAGCCTTTTTAATCCGTGCATCCTTTCGTACAAAGGCCTTAATTAGGGCATTAGAGTTCTATGACAGGTACATCTGCATACGAAGACGTTCAAAAACAGGCGGCCAACGGGGTTCAAGAGCTTGAACAGTATCTGCCCTTGGTTAAGCGTATTGCTTATCACCTAAAAGGCCGCTTGCCCGACAGTGTGTTTGTGGATGACTTAATTCAGTCAGGCATCGTTGGGCTAATGGAAGCCATGCAAAAGTTTAATTCGAATCAAGGCGCGAGTTTTGAAACCTATGCGGGGATTCGAATTAGAGGCGCCATGCTGGATGAGATTCGCAAAGGCGACTGGACACCTCGCTCCGTTTACCGTAAATCAAGAGCCGTGAGTGAGGCCATTAATCAAGTTGAATCGCGCTTAGGGCGAGAAGCACGAGACAATGAAATTGCCATGCAAATGGATGTTTCAATTGATGAGTACTATCATATTTTGCAAGATACCAACTCGGTGCAATTGCTCTCAATTGATTTGCCAGACCACCATGAGTTGTCGGAAGATCGAATGGTTAGCAACAGCGCAACCCCGTTTGCAGAGTTGGTTGAATCTGGCTTTCAAGAAGCGTTGGTGAACGAAATTTCCAGTTTGCCAGAAAAAGAAAAATTGGTCATGTCGCTGTATTACGATGAAGAGTTAAATTTAAAAGAGATTGGTGAAGTACTGTCTGTGAGTGAATCACGCGTCAGTCAAATACACAGCCAAGCCATTAAAAGAATACGATCTCGTATGGCTGATTGGATTAAATAGTGAATTAAGTAGTCTTAGGAATAAAAAAATGCAAATGAATAGAGATATGAATATTTTGGTCGTCGATGATTTTTCTACCATGAGACGAATTGTTAAAAACCTATTAAAAGAGCTAGGCTTTCACAAATTTGATGAAGCCGACGACGGTGCAACCGCTTGGCCCATGGTACAGACAGGAAAGTACGACTTTATTGTCAGTGATTGGAATATGCCAAATATGTCCGGCCTTGATTTATTAAAGCATGTTCGATCAGACGCAAATTTACAAAACACCCCGTTTTTATTGATTACCGCAGAGGCAAAGCGCAGTCAAATTTTAGAAGCCGCACAAGCAGGCGTGGATGGCTATATTGTAAAGCCTTTTACGGCAGCCACATTGAATGCAAAAATTCATAAAATTTTTGAACGCGTTGCAGAAAGGCAAAATGGTTAGACAAAGTGGTTAAAAGACCATATAAAAAATTATGATTGGTTTTAATGAAAGCCCTATACGATAATGGCGTTGTATAGGGTTTTTTTGTGTTTTAGGACGGCCTCCTAGGATTCGGATAATTGATGAAAGATATTGGAGTGATACTCAATGACATGTGCAACTCACATTGAAATAGAAAAAGTTCAAGCATTGCTTAATGCGTTACAAAAAAATGATCAAATTCAGGCGACGGTTTTGTTAGATGAGTTGACCCAGTTAAGAGAGTCCGAGCTTTATCAACGTTTAAGCAGTCTCACCAATAATTTACACGATACCTTAGATGGGTTGGTGGATAATCGTTTATTACTGCAAACAAAACATGATCTTCCCGATGTGACCGAACGGTTAGAGTATGTATTGTCATCCACCGATGAAGCGTGTTCAAAAACGTTATCATCAACGGAAAGGGCAATGGATTTAAGCGAGTCGATTGCCTTGTTGATACAAGAGAATTCAAATAAAAATCTATCGGAACCGCTTCAAAAACAGTTGAATGGGCTAACCACAAAGTTAGACACAGAGTTAACCAATATTTTATTAGCACAGTCTTTTCAAGACTTAACGGGTCAAGTTTTAAACCGTGTATTGCTAACCGTTTCTGCATTAGAGCAAAGTTTAATCCAGCTTATTTCAGACTCACGCCATGACTACGATGCTATTCCCGATAAAGAAGATGACGAACAAAAACAGGACGAAATGAAAGGCATTGGCCCCAATGTCACTCAAAAATCAAAACAAAACTCCGTAGACTCTCAAGATGCCGTAGACGATTTACTGGATGATCTTGGTATTTAATACACTACACGAGATCTTTGCACGAATCAGTAGGGGGGGTAAATTCTTGTGGCACAATGATTGCTTTAGCTTTGCTTATGTTAAGCACATATAATCAAGTGGAGTAAACGCTGTGGATGAAGAGATTTTACAGGACTTTTTAGTTGAAGCTGCTGACCTAGTAGACCAATTAAATGATCAACTGGTTGATTTGGAGAACTCGCCAACAGACAGTGATTTATTAAATGCGGTGTTTCGAGGGTTTCATACCATTAAAGGGGGGGCTGGATTTCTTGCCATTACCCCTTTAATTGAAGTTTGCCACCGTGCTGAAAACGTCTTTGATAAAATTCGTAATGGCGATGTTGCATACGATGAAGTGGCTGTGGAGGTTATTTTAAGAGCGTTTGATGTAATTAGTGAATCCATGGAGCAATTAAACGATGGCGCACGAGAGTTGCCTGAAAATGACCCCCAACTGTTAATTGATTTGGATGCTTTAACGGGAAAAAAAGTAGAAAAACCTGTTTTGAACGCATCGAACTCGACTGAATCGGCATTGCAATTAGCCGAAGGTGCGGATCCTGATGGGGATATGTCTGATGAAGAGTTTGAGGCGCTGTTAAATCAACGAGATTCCAGTGGTTCTGCAAAAAATGATTCGGCAATACTCTCGTTACCTGAGGGTGTTGATCCGGATGGCGATATGACGGATGAAGAGTTTGACGCGCTGTTAAATCAGCGAGATACCAGCGGATCTGCAAGCAGTGATTCGGCAGCGTTATCGTTACCTGAAGGCGTTGACCCAGATGGCGATATGACCGATGAAGAGTTTGATGCGTTGTTAAATCAACGAGATACGAGCAAACTAGTACCAAAAATTGCGCCAAGCCCTGTCCCTAAAATTTCTTCCCCCCCCCCTAAAGCACCTCCAAAACCTTCGCCTAAAGCAACACCAAAACCGAGTGAAAATAACAAAGCGAAGCCTGTGACTAAAAATACAACCGAATCAACGGTTCGAGTGGACACCAAACGCTTAGATGACATTATGAACTTAGTGGGTGAGCTGGTACTGGTTCGTAATCGTTTGTTGACGTTAAAAGGTAAAAATACCGACCCTGAAGACCTTGCCAATGCCGTCGCAAATTTAGATCATGTTACAACTGATTTACAAGCTTCTGTGCTCAAAACACGTATGCAGCCCGTTAAAAAAGTATTTGGGCGTTTTCCTCGTGTGGTACGCGATTTAGCCAGAAAATTGGGTAAAAAAATAGAGTTAAAACTCGAAGGTGAAGAGACGGATTTAGATAAAAATTTGGTTGAAGCACTTGCCGATCCTCTTGTGCATTTAGTACGAAACTCGGTGGATCATGGAATCGAAATGCCTGATATTCGTGCGGCCGCAGGTAAGCCAGAAACGGGTACGGTGGTGCTGGCAGCCAAACAAGAAGGTGATCATATTCTATTGTCTATTACCGATGATGGTAAGGGAATGGATCCTGATGTATTGCGTCAAAAAGCGGTTGAAAAAGGCATGATGGATGAACAAGCGGCCAGTCAATTGGATGACAAGTCGGCGTTTGAATTGATTTTATCCGCAGGTTTTTCAACCGCAGAGCAGGTGAGTGATATTTCGGGTCGTGGCGTAGGCATGGATGTTGTGAAAACCATGATTGCCAAGCTAAATGGCAGTATTGATATTGACTCGGCATTGGGAGAGGGCTCTAAGATTAGTATTCGAGTGCCGCTTACGCTCGCTATTCTTCCTACGTTAATGGTTGGCTTTAATGAAGACAGCTATGCGATTCCCTTAACCAGTGTTCAAGAAATTTTTGACTTTAATTCTGAAAAAACCAATAAAATTGATGGCCAAATGATGGTGCGTTTTAGAGATGAAAGTGTTCCGCTGTATTTTTTAAATGAGTGGCTTGCGTCCGACAAACCCAAAGACAATTACAAAGGAGATAAAGTGGTGATTGTTGCAGTAGGAAATCAACGTGCAGGACTTGTTGTCAATCAAGTAAACGGTCAGGAAGAGGTGGTCATTAAACCATTAGGCGTAATGCTAAAAGATGCGACTGGATATGCTGGCGCAACGATTACGGGTAATGGAAGTATCGCCTTAATTTTAGACCTTCCTGGAGTGGTTGAACGTTTTCAATAAGTTAATATAAAAAGGAATCGTAGAGATGGATGCAGCAAATGAGATGCCCTCTTTTGGCAACAATGCACAAATAGATGATTACGGTGATGAGCCAGCGTACTTAGGCCCTTGCACTCGTTGCGTGTTGTTTACGTTAGAAAACGAAGTGTATGGGATTCAGGTTAAAAAAATACGAGAAGTCTTAAGGGTTGGTAATATTCGCAATGTTGCGGGGGCAGCCTACGGGGTCTTAGGTGTTATTAATGTTCGCGGTGTGATCGTAACCGTTGCAGACTCTCGCAGTATGTACAATATGCCCAGTCGAGAGATTGATGATTTGTCTCGAATTATTATTGTTGAGTTAGATGAAGAGCGAACCGTTGGGCTACTCGTTGACTTTGTGATGGAAGTTAAGGACATTCCTGATGATAAAATAGAGCCACTTTCAGCCTCAAAAGAGGGTGCTTCTCGTTATATTCAAGGTATTGCCCATTTTCAAGATAATGTTATTATTTTGATTGATGTTGATCATATGTTTGCAGGGATTGAGTAATACCCTAATCCCCTTCTGAATTGATCGAACGTGTAAATCACTCTGTGAAAAACGAAAGCTCTATTTTGCATAGAGCTTTTTTTTTCGTTGACCGTATCTGCTCAGATGGTCTTTAGTTTAACTTGTAATCGGTGGTCGATTTATAGCTGTAGGGCGGTTTTTGCACTGGCTTTTTAAAGTGTATTGCAACACTTTTTTGCAGCGTTTTGAGTTGCAACTTAATCTCATTTTGTTGCTGGTTGAGCGTGCCCAGTTCTGCCTTGAGTGCGGTTAACGTTTTTTGAAGTTTTCTGTTGTCAGACGGGTTAGAAAATTTTCCTGATAGGGTATTTTGCATGGTTTTTAACGCTTTGTCTTGTTTGCGGATGAGCCAGCTTAGATCGTTTAGTTTTTTGAGTTGTGCAGGATCGGCTGTAGGTTGTTTGGTTTGTGGAATATTTTTAACCGTTTGTTTTTGAGTGAGCAGTTTTTGAATTAAGGCTTTAAGTTCTTTGTGTTGCGCATTAAGTTGTTCCATGTTTAAGGCGTGAGTGACGGCCTGCTTGGCTAGTTCCGTTTTGGCGATTTTTTGGGTATCGCCGACATTAACGGTTGCTTGCTTTATATCACCAGCACTATTTTGAATGTTTTGATTGCTTAGGCGTTTTACATCAGCACTCATGGCTTCGGTAAGCGAGGCAAGTTCGTCTGTTTTTACCGTGATTTTATTGCTGAGCAACTTGCTTTCGGTTTGAATGATATCAAGCATTTCACCTTTATGCTGCGTATTTTGTTGATTGAGTAGATAGAAAAAATAGCCAATGGAACCGAGTGATATGATGCTAATGGCTAGGGTTGCACCGAGCATAACGGCAAAGTATTTTTTGGCGGTTTGCTGTTCTCTTAGCGTGTTTCGTACCGCTTGTCGCCAGTTGTTGCTGAGCTCTTCAAGCTCTGTATTTCGGGCTTTAAGTTGCTCGGATAGCTTAATGGCAGCCGCAGCAGCAGAGTGACTTTGCTTGGCAGATTCTTGTGATATTTTGGCGGTTTCGAGCAATGTTTTATCGTGCGTTGCTTGAACGCGATCGTTTAGAGCGGACTTTTGTTGGTCAAGGTCTTGAACATTGCTGTCCATAGCTTGTGTATTGGCTTCGAGTTCTTCGACATCTTGAAGTAAGTCGTCAACGATGTTGCTCATGGGGCTACCTATGTTTTTGTGTTAATTTTATTTTAACTCTGAAATTCGTTGTTTTAAGTTTTGATTTACTTCTTTTAATTTTTTATTTTTCGTTTCGATTTCTTGCAATTGTTCGATAATTTCAGCGGCGGGTTTTTCGGTGTTGATGTCATCTAAATTAATGTGATAACCCGCCTCCTTTGCCGCATTAAAAGCGTTGTCGGAAGCGGCAAAGGTGGCTTCAATGGCGTGTTGAGTTTGTTCCGCCGACTGTTGCGCTTGCTCACTGGTTGAGATGGCTATTTGGATCGCCTCTTGGGCATTATTGTGAACACTGGAGGCAATTTCTTGAATTTCTTGATCGATTTGAATCGCTTCCACCATTGTATCAACGGCTTGTTGCGTTTGTGATATTAGCTGTTCGACCTGAACCGTTGGCTCAGTTTGTTCTTTTGGTGCAGAGGGTTCGTTCTCTATTGCTTCGTCCTCGATGACTGAGGCATTTATATCGGCAATATCCTCTGAGGGAGGGGCAATATTGTCCTCGTTCGTGATTGAATCCATCTCTATTTCATCTTGCGCTGTTGTCTCTAAGTTATCTTCGTCTTCTATTGCTGATACTTCCATGTGTTCGTCGGCATCTTTTGATGCCGTATTTTCGATGGTTTTAGGTGCCGTAGTAATAGAGGGGGGGGAGGTTTCAATAGAGGTTTCGGTGTCTTCATTAATTTCAGCCATGAGGCTGTCAATGTCATCTACATCAAGTGGCGTTTCTTCTTGTGGTTCTGTGGTTTCAATCGTTGCGAGTGGCTCTTCTTCCAGTTCATTGGGTAACCCCTCTAGTTCATCGAGTAGCTCATCGGTTTGCACGCCGTCTTTTGATTGCAGGGTGCTGTCCATTTCTTCTGAAAGTTCGCCCATCATTTCGAGCATTTCTTGTGTGGCTTGATCGTCTTTCTTAATGTTTATGTCCGACATGGCTAAGGTTCCTATCGCGTGTTTAATTGTAACGACTCAGCTAGCCCCTGAAAAAGGTCAACTCTGTGTTAAAAAATGATCATTTACAGGTGTAAACTCACATTTTTCGCCTTGGTTTGACCCTTTTCAGGCGCCATCTGAGCAGTTACTATACATATTAACTACTCGCTGAGTAGTTACGTTTAATTTAGCAATAAAAAAGCATATTATGTGCCATTTGTTAGTTTTGAGGGGGGGAGAAATTATTAGGGGCATGAAATCGAAGGGGTTGCAGGGTAACGGGATGAGTAAAAGAGAGGGTTGTTGCGTGGAGCAACAGGCGTTTTGATTGGTTGAGAGTGATGGGGTCGGCATAGAGATTATCGCCTAAAATAGGGTGACCGAGTGATTTCATGTGAAGTCTTAATTGGTGAGAACGCCCTGTAATGGGAGAGAGTTCAATGAGAAAATGATTGGCGTATTGCTTGATAATTTTCCAGTGTGTTTCGGCAGATTTTCCTTGTTTAAAATCAATCATTTGCAGGGGGCGTTTCTCCCAATCACAGCGCATAGGGAGCTTAATGGTTCCTTGATGTGTTAAAGGCATGCCTGCACAAATCGCGTGATAGGTTTTGGCGGTTTCACGCTCTTGAAACTGGCGGCTTAGGTTACGGTGTGCGTCGGCATTTAACGCCAGTACCATGAGGCCAGAGGTGTCCATGTCCAATCGGTGTACAATTTTAATTGTAGGGAAAAGCGGGCTTAGATGGGAGGCTAAGCACTCTTGTTTATCAGGCCCACGTCCAGGAACAGAGAGTAAACCACTGGGCTTGTTGGCAATTACAATATCGTTGTCGGCGTATTGAATCCATGTATGATGAAAAGTGAACTGGGTTTGAGGACGATTTGAATTGGAAGGGTGCATTTATGTGGGTTGCCTTGTAAGATAGGCCTTTATTTTAAACGACTGGGATGAAAAATATGTCAAAAAAAGTGTCTGTTTTATTTGTGTGTTTGGGTAATATTTGCCGTTCACCAACGGCACATGGTGTTTTTCGAAACATGGTGCAAGAGGCGGGGTTAGAAGATGTAATTGAGGTTGATTCTGCTGGCACCGCCGCGTTTCATGTTGGAAAATCTCCTGACAGTCGTTCAATGCAAGTGGCAAACGAGCGAGGAATTGATATGACAGACTTGCGAGCGCGCCAAGTCGATTTAGGCGATTTTTATCAGTATGACTATGTACTTGCCATGGACGAAGCAAATTTTTCTAATTTAAAAGACGTGGCTTTGCCTGAGCATTATGAAAAAATTGAGCTATTTTTAGCGTACTCACAAGAATTTTCTGAAACAGAAGTGCCCGATCCGTATTATGGGGGTGCGAAAGGGTTTGATCATGTTTTTGATTTGGTTGAGTCCGCTTCGCAAGGATTGCTACAGGCGATTAAGAAAACGCATTTATCGTAAGTTAGACTGTCTGAGCAGTTACGAATATTTTAAAAAAATACGGAATAAAAAAAGCCCTCAATAAGTTTGATTGAGGGCTTTTTTAACGTTAAAACAAAATAATTGAATTAAGACTCTTTTGGTCTTTTTTCTTCCGTTATTTCAGTCACATTTTCAGAAGATGAACTTTGTACGGGCGTTTCAATAACTGTCTCAGGCGTTACGTTTTGTGCGGATGTTTCAGGCACTATTTCTTGTATTGGTGCTTCGACAAGAATTTCAGGCGTTGCTTCTTGTGTTACGGTTTCAACAACGGTTTCAGAAATCGTTTCTTGTACTGGTGGAGCTTTCACAATAACTTCAGTTGTCGTCTCTTGCACGGCTGTTTCAACCGCAATATCTAACGTTTCCGTTGGTACGGTTGTTTCTACAGCAGTGTCAATTACGGCATTGGTCATTGTTTCTACAGGCGCCGTGATCGTATTGGGTATAACGGAGTTGATTGACATCTCTTCCGCGCCAGCAGGTGCACGACGGCGACTGTTGTAGTTGCGGCTATTGTAACGACTACGCCCACCACCAGAACGAGGTTTTTTATTCTGTTGCGTGCTGTTTGCCTCATTGCGGGTGTCATTGTTTGCATTGCTATCTGTCGTAGACTGCTCTTTAACCTCTCTCTCTTTACGAGTGTGATTCTCGTTATTTGAACGGTGGTGCGGTTTTTTGGACGAATCGGAGGCTGACGATTTACCGTGGTTGGTCGATTTTTTATCTTGATCGTCCGAAATTTGACGGCGATTGCGATGGGTACGGCGTGGACGGTTTTCATCACGATGGTTGTTGCGATTGCGTTGGTGAGGGCGCTGTGGCTTTTTAGGCGCTTCTTCCTGCGTTGTTTCCTCTTCTTTGCTGAACAGCGACGACCAAATACGCGAAAACAGACTCTGTTTACTCTCTTGTACCATAGGCATTGGCGCAGGAGGTGCTGTTTGTTGTATGGCTTTTACAGCAGGTTCTTCTTTTGGTTTTGGTGCTTTCTGATTCTGAGCAGCTTCTTCTTGTTGTGACAGCTCTGGTGTAATCATCTCTTTGATTTCATAGCTGGCATTAATGGGCGTTTCGTCTCCGTTACGTGTGCGTTCTATAACGTATTGTGGCGTGGCTAAGTTTTCATTAGGCACAATCAATACGTGAAGGCTATGGCGGTCTTCAATTTTAATGATTTGATTACGTTTTTCATTGAGTAAGAAGGTGGCAACGTCTACAGGTAACTGAACGGTCACACGGCGCGTTTGCTCTTTCATGCTCTCTTCTTCAAGCAAACGAAGGATGGAAAGTCCTAATGACTCAACGCCTCGAATAACGCCAACACCATGACAGCGTGGGCAAACAATTTGTGTGGACTCTTCAATAGAGGGGCGCAAGCGTTGGCGAGACATTTCGAGCAGACCAAAGCGGGAAATTTTTCCGATTTGTACACGCGCTCGATCCGATTTTACAGAGTCACGCATTCTATTTTCAACATCTCGTTGATGTCTGTTTGAATGCATGTCAATAAAATCAATGACAACAAGACCGCCTAAGTCACGTAAACGCAGTTGACGAGCGACCTCTGTCGCGGCTTCCATATTAGTATTAAAGGCGGTGTCTTCAATGTCACTGCCTTTGGTGGCTCTGCTTGAGTTGATGTCGATTGCGGTTAAGGCTTCGGTAATGTCAATCACAATGGAGCCACCAGAGGGCAAGGTCACTTCGCGTTGATAGGCCGATTCAATTTGAGATTCAATTTGAAAGCGGGTAAACAGCGGAATTGTATCTTGGTATGGTTTTACTTTATACACTTGCTGTGGCATAACATGTTGAATAAAATCGCGGGCTTTGTGAAATACTTCCATGTTATCAATGATGATTTCACCAATGTCTTGGCGCAAATAATCTCGTATCGCCAAGATAACAATGTCGGATTCTTGATGAATCAAAAAGGGTGCAGCTTTTTCTTTAGAGGCTTTTTGAACCGCCTCCCAAAGTTGCACAAGGTAGTCTACCCCCCATTGCAACTCTTCGGTATTTTTGCCAACACCCGCGGTACGGATAATCAATCCCATGCCGTTTGGTGTATTAAGATCGCGTAAGGTATCGCGAATTCCTGAACGCTCATCGCCTTCAATGCGTCTTGATATGCCACCCGCTTTTGGGTTGTTTGGCATCATTACAACGTAGGGACCCGCAAGGGTAATTTGGGTGGTGAGTGCTGCGCCTTTGTTTCCTCGTTCCTCTTTTTGAACTTGGACGATGATCTCTTGACCTTCTTTTAGAACGTCACGAATACTGAGGCGACCGGAATCGGATTTATTTTTTGGAAAGTACTCTTCAGCCACTTCTTTAAAGGGAAGAAAGCCGTGGCGTTCGGAGCCATAATCGACAAAAGCGGCTTCTAGGCTTGGCTCTACACGTGTGATTCGGCCTTTGTATATATTGGCTTTTTTCTTTTGATGATGTGGGGTTTCAAGGTCTAAATCGTATAGGGTTTGCCCGTCTACAAGGGCGATGCGCGTCTCTTCTGCTTGAGTCGCATTAATGAGCATTCTTTTCATGCTGTTTCTCTTTTTTGTTTGGTTAAGAGATACACAGAACAGGAATAAAAGTAGACGAAAATATGGTGGGGCTAACACTTTCAAGAGGCAGTATAAAGCTTGTTTAGGCGGATTGTTATGCACAAAATAGACGGTGTGGGTGCTAAAACATACAAATGTTAGGTAAGCGCAAATCAGTCAGTAAATTAGGTAAGAAAGAGTAAGGCGTTTATATTTTTTTGATTTTTTAAATATAAGCGATTCTGTCTTTTCAGTCTTTGCTTTTGATCTTTATTAGATCACCTAACTTTAGGTACTGTTTAAAAGGCTTTCAATTGTTGTTTTAATTATTAGCTCGCCATGCTTGGCTTATGAATTGCCGTATTGCAAATCATGTTTCGGGTCTTTTTTGTGTAACACTGGTATTGAGCAAACGCACGGAGTTTTTTCTACGTTATTTATTTTAGGCTGTTTTGCTCTAGCCGGCAGACTTATTGGTCTGTTGTTTACAATGCTTTTAAAATGATCTTTTTAAAGGTCTCGTTATATTTTCGTATCACTGTATTGGCGTCTTAGGAATCTTTAAATAGCGTTCTGCGACAATCAATTTTTTAGGCTTTTTATCTGTGTATGTATATCTTAAACGTTTTATTTGGTCATAAAGTTTGCTTTTAAATTAAGCTTTTATTGACCTGTGTTTGAAATTCTTTTCGTGTTATTTTTTACTGAAACGCAGTAAAAATGACATTAGCTACAAATTTAGCTGAGCAAATATAGCATTCATTTTCATTCTATGCAATGACAACGTGCTGTTCAATCTGTAAACTGTGGCAAAAATGTGAATAATCTGTGGGTAATTTAAAAATAATATGGCAAATGTAAGATTTGTTGAGGTAACGGAAGAGGATGAGGGGCAAAGGGTTGATAACTTTTTGATGCGGCATCTTCGTAAAGCACCTCGGACATTAATTTATCGCATTATCCGTAAGGGTGAGGTGCGCGTTAATAAAGGTCGTGTAAAGGTCAGTACGCGCTTAAAGGCAGGCGATAGGGTTCGTATTCCGCCCGTTAGCGTGCCTGAGAAAGTAGAGTTAGACGTATCAGAAATTCCTTATGCACAATTACAGCGCATTGAAGCCAGTATTTTATTTGAAGATAAAGACTTAATGGTTATTAATAAACCTTCTGGTATCGCTGTGCATGGTGGGGGGGGATTAAATTGGGGGTTAATTGAGGTGGTTCGTGTTTTAAGGCCACTTGCTAGGCGTTTGGAACTCGTGCATCGTATTGATCGAGACACCTCAGGTTGTTTATTAATTGCTAAAAAAGCGTCTGTATTGAAAAACCTTCATGCACAAATTAGAGCCAATCAGTTTGATAAACGCTATTTAGCGATTGTGACGGGGCAGTGGCCTAAAAATATACAAAAAGTCGATTTGCCGTTACTTAAAGAGAATTTTAAAGAAGGCGGCTGGCATGTATCGGTCAATAAAAGTGGTAAAGAGGCGGTGAGTTATTTTCGATTGGAGCAGCACTTAAATGGTTGTGATTTGATGACTGTTAAACTCAAAACGGGTCGAACGCATCAAATTCGAGTGCATGCACTGGCGCAAGGCTGTGCATTGTTGGGAGATGATCGTTATGGTGATCGTGAACAAAATAAACGCTTTCGAAAACTGGGAATGAAGCGTCTGGCGTTGCACGCTCAGTTTTTAGGGTTTAACCACCCCGTTACGGAAGAGCAAGTGTTATTTGAAGCACCTCTATCTTCAGATTTTAAACAAATTATTAATACATTAAAAATAAAAGAAACGTAATGAAAAAATATAAAGCCGTGATTTTTGATTGGGATGGCACCTTAATGAATTCCGAAGATCGCATTGTTAATTCGATTCAGCACGCGGCAAAATCGTGTGGTTTTCCAGTGCTTTCTCAGCATGACTCCAAGCAAATTATTGGGTTGAGCTTAGAGAATGCTATGTTAGGGTTGTACCCTGATGCAGATCAACATCAAATTGTTGCAATGGCCGAGGCGTACACGCAATTTTTTTTAGAAGAGAGTGATGTCGAAATGGAAGCGTTTGATGGCGCCGAGGCATTGTTGTTTAACTTAAGCCAAAGTGACGTTAAGTTAGCCATTGCAACAGGTAAAAGTCGTAAAGGTTTAGATCGTGTATTAAGTGAATGTGGTTTTGGTGTGTATTTTGATATGACACGTACGCCCGTGGAGTCGGCATCAAAGCCAGACCCTTTAATGTTGGCGCAAATTTTAGAAGAATTTGGTTTGTCAGCGGATGAAGCGGTCATGATTGGTGACACCACGTTTGATATGGAGATGGCGCAAAATATTGAAATGGATCGTGTGGCGTTAAGTCATGGCGTGCATCAAATGGAAGTGCTGTCGCCTTACAACCCCGTTGCGGAGCTTGATTCATTACAAGAATTAAATGCTTGGCTGCTTTCAAGGGTTTAAGGTATTACCCAAATCCCCAGATAGAAAACACGTTTATAGCACAAGTCCTTGACGTACCTAGAAAATCCAAAAAAGAGCGCATCACCAATAAGGTGACTTTACCTTTTT
>VAPF01024177.1_pt1 | contig 18034 bp, 13 predicted proteins | sample 3393931 | NCBI WGS metagenome assembly VAPF01 (sample SAMN08290437, study PRJNA428436) | hydrothermal vent metagenome | isolation source: Deep-sea hydrothermal vent chimney | place: Atlantic Ocean: South-mid Altantic Ridge | depth 2773 m m | reverse complement strand
CTGGCCATGCTGGTGAAAAACCACGCCGACCAGAGCCTGTTGGTCAACTTCGTAATCACCCCCATGGCCTTTCTGGGCGGCACCTTTTTTCCCATCGCCCGTCTGCCGGGCTGGCTGCAAAGTATCCTGAAGCTCCTCCCCCTGACCCACGCCTCCAAGGCCATCCGCCAGGCGGCCCTGGGTAAACCAGTGAACCTCCACTCCCTGATTCTGTTAGCGGCCCTCGGCGCGGTTATCTTTTTAATCGCCCTGGGCTGCGTTAACAGAGCAAGGGATTAAACCAGCGGCAGAACATGAACCGGAACGACGTTACCCTGCCCGGCAAGTAATACTTGACGTGTCGGCGCGTTGTCGGCAACATTGCCGGTTAGACGCGAAATTACAGGAAATAAAAATTGGCTGATATGGAGATAAAGTTGATTAGCAAAAAACTCATACAGGCAATCCATGACCAATACGTTCTCGACTGGCATGGTATTCACGGAATTGTTCACTGGGGCAGGGTATACACAAACGGCCTGCGTCTCGCCGCCCTTACCGGCGCCCGCCTCGATGTTGTTAAGCTGTTCTCCGTCTTCCATGATTCGAGACGGCTGAACAACAATACTGATGACGCGCATGGTTCCCGCGGGGCCATGCTGGCCGCAAAATTTCGCGGCCGGGTTTTCGATCTCCCCGACAAAGATTTTGAACTTCTGATTACCGCCTGTAAACAGCACACGATTTCATTGACTCACGCTGACATAACAGTGCAGACCTGCTTCGACGCCGACCGTCTCGATCTCGGCCGGGTGGGCCAAATCCCTGATCCCGGACGTCTTTGTACGGATTCAGCAAGAACCGTTGATATAATTTCCTGGGCCACTGAACGAAGCACCACCGGCTATGTCCCCGATATTGTCTCAGAGTGGGAGGCCTGAGCATCTATGATATTATTATACCCTGAGGCCGGCAAACAGACCGGTCTTACGAACGAAGAATTATTAAGCACCTAAAAACAAGTACCGTGTAATGCGCCAATTACGGCCAGCTCACAGCCCGGCGCACCCCTTCCTGAGCCGTTTCCGGCACAGATCAAATAATCACCAGTTCAACGCACCAAAAGCACAACGCACTGATTAAACGTCATTTTTTGCCGTCGGAATATCTGTTTTGCCAGGCTGGCACAGCTCTTGTACTCCCTTTATAAGGATAAACCGCCAAGAAGCAAAGCCGGATTTAACCACTAATAAAGTTTGCACAGGAGAGAACCATGCCTATACCTTCACGAAAAAAACTCGCCAATGCCGTCAGAGCCTTAAGTATGGATGCCATTGAAAAAGCCCACTCCGGCCATCCGGGTGCTCCCCTGGGCATGGCCGACATTGCCGAGGTGCTGTGGAACGATTTTATGCGCCATAACCCGGCTAATCCCGCCTGGTTCAACCGGGATCGTTTTGTCCTCTCAAACGGTCACGCCTCCATGCTGCTATACAGCCTGCTCCACCTCTCTGGTTATGATGTAAGTATTGAGGATATTAAACAGTTCAGGCAGCTGCACTCCAGAACCCCCGGTCATCCAGAGCATGATCTTACGCCAGGCGTGGAGACTACCACCGGCCCCCTGGGGCAGGGAATCGCCAACGGAGTGGGTATGGCCCTGGCCGAAAAGATGCTCGCGGCCCGCTTCAACCGGGATGATTTCAGTCTCGTGGATCACTTTACCTACGTCTTTGCTGGTGACGGCTGTCTCATGGAGGGCATCTCCCATGAATGCTGTTCCCTGGCCGGCACCCTGGGCTTAGGCAAACTAATCCTCTTTTACGATGACAACGGCATCTCCATTGACGGCCCAGTGACCGGCTGGTTTGCCGACGACACGCCCAGGCGTTTCAAGGCCTATGGCTGGCACGTAGTCAGGGATGTGGACGGTCATAATCCCGAGGCCGTCAAAAAGGCTGTTATTGAAGCGCACGCCCAGACCCTGAAACCCAGCCTCATCTGCTGTAAGACTGTAATCGGCCGCGGCGCACCCAATGCCTGCGGTAAGGCGGGCTGCCATGGCGCTCCTCTGGGCCGGGAGGAGATTGCGGCTGCCAGGGAAAAACTTTCCTGGCCCCACGCGCCCTTTGTTATTCCCGCCGCCATCTACGCCGCCTGGGACGCCAGGAAAAAAGGGGCGCAAATGGAACGTCAATGGCATGAATTAATGGCCGCCTACGACAAGCGTTACCCTGAAGCAGCCCAGGAGCTTAAAAGAAGAATCGCCGCTCTCCTGCCCGAGTCGTTTGCCGCCCAGGCCGCAGAATTCATCGAAACTCTTGAGGCGGAGGGCGGAAATATGGCCTCCCGCAAAGCATCCCAGAAGGCCATCGAGCGGTATGCCCCCATGCTTCCTGAACTTATCGGGGGGTCGGCAGATCTCACCAGCTCCAACCTCACCAACTGGTCGGGTACAAAGGTGCTTTGCTCCCCGGCTGATTATGACAGCAATTACGTGCGTTACGGAGTTAGGGAATTAGCCATGGCCGCCATGATGAACGGGATAACCCTGCATGGCGGCTTCATTCCCTACGGCGGTACCTTCCTGGTCTTTTCCGACTATGCCAGGAACGCCATCCGCATGTCGGCCCTGATGAAAATCCGAGTTATCTACGTGTTGAGCCATGACTCCATCGGCGTTGGCGAGGATGGCCCCACCCATCAGCCCATTGAACACATTGCTTCCCTGCGCCTGGTTCCCGGTCTCAGCCTCTGGCGACCGGCGGATACCGTGGAAACTGCCGTAGCCTGGCAGGCAGCCATTGAAAATGAACACGGCCCCACCTGCCTCATCCTGTCCCGCCAGACCCTGCCCCACCTCGGCCGGGAAGAGGAACAGCTGGCAAATATAAACAGAGGCGGCTATGTGCTGCGAGACTGCCAGGGCACTCCCGAGGCCATCATCATTGCCACGGGTTCAGAGGTGGGAACAGCGGTTAAGGCGGCGGCAATTATTGCGGCCAAGGGTTATGCAGTGCGGGTAGTGTCCATGCCGTCGGTTGACCGCTTTGAGGCCCAGGACAGCCGCTACCAGGAGGAGGTTCTGCCCGCCCAGGTTAAGGCCAGGGTGGTGGTGGAAGCGGGCCGCACCACAGGCTGGCATAAATACGCCGGCAGCCAGGGGCAAATTATCGGTATAGACCGCTTCGGAGAATCCGCCCCAGGTGACGAGCTGTTCAATTATTTTGGCATCCAGGCCCAGGCGGTGGCGGAGACTATGCTCAATGTTCTGCAAGGCCGAGAGGTGCCAAGGTGAGAAGAACCAAGATAGTCGCCACCCTGGGGCCGGCCATGGACGCCCCTCATGTCTTAAAGGATATGATAAGCGCCGGGGTTGATGTGGTCCGCCTCAATTTTTCGCACGGCAGCGTGGAAGATCACCGCCGACGCGCCAATGAGGTTCGCGGAGCCGCCGCCAAAGCAGGACGACAGGTGGGAATCATGGTTGATCTTCCCGGCCCCAAGATACGAGTCACCAGCTTTGCCAATGGTCAGGTTGAACTTGGCGAAGGGGATCCCTTTGCCCTTGATCCACGTATCCCGCCGGAGTCGGGGACTGGTGCCGGGGTGGGTGTAAATTATCACAACCTGGCCGCTGATCTCAAACAGGGCGACACCCTTTTGTTAGACGACGGCCGCGTTGTTATGAAAGTAGAAACTATAAAACACCCCAGAATTCTCTGCCGGGTGCTGGAAGGCGGCACACTCTCCGGCAATAAGGGCGTTAACCGCCTCGGCGGCGGTCTGTCATCACAGACCGCTGGGAACAAAAATCGCCAGGATATGCGACAGGCCGCCGCCCTGGATGCCGATTATGTGGCGATTTCCTTTCCCAGATGCGGCCGGGATATTATTCAGGCCAGAAAAACACTGCATGATATGGGGTTTTCCGGGGGTATCGTGGCCAAGATTGAACGTCTTGAGGCCCTCGCCGCCATAGACGAGATTATCAAGGCGGCGGATGTGGTCATGATTGCGAGGGGTGATTTGGGGGTGGAGATCGGCGAGGCCGGGCTGCCCGCAGTACAAAAACATATCATAAGACAGGCAAGATGCCTGAACCGGGTGGTAATAACCGCGACCCAGATGATGGAATCCATGATCGAAAACCCCATCCCCACCAGAGCCGAGGTCTTTGATGTGGCCAATGCCGTCCTGGACGGCACAGACGCGGTAATGCTCTCGGCGGAGACAGCGACCGGGCGTTTCCCGGTAAAGACGGTAATCCACATGGCCCAGATCTGCATAGAGGCGGAGAAACAGGACGCGGCCAGAATCTCCCGGCACCGGATAGATACCAGTTTTTCGCATATTAACGAGACTCTCGCCATGTCGGTGATGTACGCGGCTAATCATCTTGAGGTAAAGGCCATATCAGTACTCACCGAAAGCGGCAAGACGCCAATGCTGATGTCCAGGATAAGCTCCGGGATTCCCATCTACGCCCTGGGCCGCCACCCAAAGGCCCTGCGCCGCATGACCCTCTTCAGAGGGGTGTATCCGCTTCCCTTTGACATTACCAGCGTCAGCGCCCCGGAACAACACGCCAAGGCCGCCGCCGAGCTTGTCCGGCTGGGGGCTGCGGCCAGGGGCGAAATTGTCATCACTGCCTGCGGCGATCTTCCCGGCCGGGGAGGAGGCACAAACTCAATGAAAATTATCAAGATATAAAATCTACCTTAAGCCCACCCGGAGTAAAAACGGGCCGCAGGCTGAAGGCAAATAAAAAGGAGGATATTATGGCTCTTATTTCTCTCCGGCAGCTCTTAGATCACGCTGCCGAACATGGCTACGGGATTCCTGCATTTAATGTCAACAACATGGAACAGGTACGCGCCATCATGGAGGCGGCTCATGAGACCGGCAGCCCGGTCATTGTGCAAAGTTCAGCCGGGGCGCGCCGCTACGCCGGGGCTGTTTTTCTGCGCCGTTTAATCCAGGCCGCCATTGAGGAATGGCCCCATATCCCGCTCTGCCTGCACCAGGATCACGGTGCCTCACCCGCCGTCTGCGTGCAGGCAATCCAGTCGGGGTTTTCCTCGGTGATGATGGACGGCTCGCTGCAGGAGGATGCCAAAACCCCCTCCAGCTATGAATACAATCTCAAGATCACCGCCGGAGTAGTGGCAATGGCCCACGGCTGCGGGGTATCCGTGGAGGGTGAGCTTGGAGTGTTAGGCTCGCTTGAGACCGCCCGGGCCGGCAAAGAGGATGGCGTCGGGGCAGAGGGAACACTTACCAGAGAACAGATGCTCACCGATCCGGAGCAGGCGGCGGACTTCGTCAGGCAAACCGGGGTGGACGCCTTGGCCATTGCCATCGGCACCAGCCACGGGGCCTACAAATTCTCCAAACCGCCGGCGGGCGATGTCCTGGCGATTGACCGGATAAAGGAGATTCATACCAGGATACCCAACACCCACCTTGTCATGCACGGCTCCTCCAGCGTGCCCCAGGAGTGGCTGAAGGTCATCAATGAATACGGCGGCGAGCTTGGCGAAACTTACGGAGTGCCGGAGGAAGAGATTCAGGAGGGGATCAGGCACGGGGTACGCAAAATCAATATCGACACCGATCTGCGCCTGGCCTCAACAGGCGCGGTCAGATTGCATATATCAAAAAATCCCAAAAATTTCGACCCCAGAAAATTCCTGCGGGCCGCCACCGATGCCATGCGCGGCATCTGCCGACAGCGTTTCGAGGCCTTCGGGGCCAGCGGCCAGGGAGACAAGATCAAGGCGCTCACTTTAGAGACTATGAACAAGCGCTACTTGAGCGGCGACCTACGGCCGGAGGTAAATTAAAATGACGGCCGCCCTCCTCTCCCCTTCACTTCTGTCAGCGGATTTCAGCCGCCTGGGCCAAGAGCTCGCCGCCCTTGAGGAGGCGGGGCTTTCCTGGGTACACTGGGACGTCATGGATGGTCTTTTTGTCCCCAATATCACCATGGGCCCGGACATTATCGATGCCTGCCGCCAAGACAGCAAGCTCTTTTTTGACGTCCACCTGATGATCGAAAAGCCAAGCCGTTACCTCGATAAATTCGCGGCCGCCGGCGCTGATCTAATCTGTGTCCACGCCGAGGCTGAGACCCATCTTGAACGGACGGTAAGCGAAATAGCAAGGCTTGGAGCAAAGCCCGCCGTGGCCTTGAATCCCCATACGCCTCTTGATATGGTTGAATACCTCCTGCCCCAGCTTTACATGGTGCTGATTATGAGCGTCAATCCTGGTTTCGGGGGCCAGAAGCTCATCCCCTTCTGTCTCGATAAAACCAGGCGCCTGAAGGAGATGATCCAGAGCCGGGGCGCCGCCACCCTGATTGAGATAGATGGCGGCGTAACCCTTAATAATGTTGCCGCCCTTATTGCGGCCGGCGCCGATATCCTGGTATCAGGATCAGCCTTCTTCGCCTTTCCGCCCTACCGCAGGCGCCATGATAACTTTATGGCGGCAATGGCTGATAACAGCTGATTAACAAACAAAACAACAAGTTACAAGAGCGGTAAGTTTAACTTGCCGACAAAATGCTTGACAGCAAGATCCAAGAGGATAACATTATGAATCACGATTCATAATTAATTTTATTTTTTTTACCTGCCGCTCAAGGCAGGATTCAAAAATTTAAAAAGTACCGAGCATAAGCAAGAAACGGAAGACGGTGTGAATCCGTCGCAGACGCGCTGCTGTAATCGGGCCTGAAAGCATGGCCGCATCCACTGGGGAATCCTGGGAAGGAGCGACCACTTAACCAATGCTGTCATCAGGGGGTACTCCTCCGGCCCGTAAGCCAGAAAACGCCTTGCTTTGTGTATAGCCTTGCGGGGACCTCGCGACCTGGGTCCAGGAGAGTAACGGTAATATTTCGCTCACGGCCTGTCATCTTTTCAGGATGGCATTTATCAGCGCCGTATCGTGTTTTTCCGGCATCCTGATCCATCTCCATCTTTATCCTCTCAAAGCTCCAAACCAAAAAAACAACCGCAATTAGCCACGGGATAAATCACGAAATTATCGTGGCACGTTTTTTATAAACGTATTATCAATAGGAGTATTTATGCAGACACATAATCTGGGGTTTCCGAGAATAGGTCTCAACCGGGAACTTAAATGGCATACAGAAGAATACTGGCAGGGCCGAATCTCAGAAAAGAAGCTTCTTGGTTACACCAAAGAGCTGCGGCAGGCAAACTGGCGGATGCAGCGGGAGGCGGGTATTGACCTTGTCCCGGTGGGCGATTTTTCACTTTACGATCATATCTTAGACATGAGCGCGGCCATGGGGGCAGTGCCAGAGCGCTTCGGATTTACGGGCGGCAGGGTTGACCTTGACCTCTACTTCCGCATGGCCAGGGGCTCGGAAGAGAACAAAGGGATCGCCGCCATGGAGATGACCAAGTGGTTTAACAGCAACTACCACTATATTGTCCCGGAATTCTGGCCGGGCCAAACCTTCCACCTCGCCACCACAAAAATTTTTAACGAGGTTGCAGAGGCCAGAGCTACCGGATTTAAGATCAAGGCGGTATTGCCTGGCCCCTTTACCTATATCCATCTCGGCAAGAGTACTGAACCCGGCTTCGACCGCTGGCGGCACTTAAATGAAATTGTCAGGATATACTGCCGGATATTGGCGAGACTTGGAGGAGAATGCGAGTGGATACAGTTAGATGAGCCAATACTGGCGCTGGATATTGACCGCAGGATATCAAACCGTATGGCCGATGCCTATGCCCGCCTGACCAGAGCGGCGGGCAAGGCCAAAATCATGATCGCCACCTATTTTGGGGAAATAGCGCGCCCGGCGGCGGCGCTCAAGATTCCGGCCGCCGCCTTCCACATAGACCTCGTGCAAGCCCCCGGCCAGCTTGAGATGGTGCTGAAAAATCTGCCGCCGGAGACAATTCTCTCCCTCGGCCTGGTGAACGGCCGCAATATCTGGCGAGTGAATATGAACCAGGCCGTTGCTTTGGCAGATAGAGCCGTCAAAGCTATAGGTAGAGACCGAGTCATGACCGCCCCCTCCTGCTCACTGCTCCATGTGCCGCTTGATCTCGATGCCGAAGTTGAGCTTGATCCGGAAATCAAAAGCTGGATGGCGTTCGCACGACAGAAATGCCTTGAGGTCGCGGCCATCGCCGACTCAGCCTCCGGCGGCTCCCCAGCCGCTCTCACCGAAAACCAGGAAATTCAGGCCCGCCGCCAAAACTGCCGGCGGCTAATAAATGCCGGGGTACGAACAAGGCTGAAATCCGTCAACGACGAGATGTTCAGACGCGGCACCACCTTTCCACAGCGCCAGGAGGCGCAGGCCGCACTTCTCAACCTGCCTCCCCTGCCAACCACGACCATCGGCTCTTTCCCGCAGACCAAAGAAATCAGGGCCGCACGCAAGAAATACCGCCTCGGTGAAATCGAGTGTGAAAAATACCGCCAGACCATGAAGGAGTATATTAAATTCGCCGTGCAGCGGCAAGAGGAGGCAGGGCTTGACGTCCTGGTGCATGGCGAGCCGGAACGTAACGACATGGTAGAGTATTTTGCCTCCCGGCTGGAGGGCTTCTGCTTCACGAAAAAAGGCTGGGTACAGAGCTACGGTTCCCGTTGCGTGAAACCCCCGATTATTTTTGGAGATATAGCACGGCCGCGGCCCATGACCGTGTACTGGTCAAGTTTCGCCCAGTCTCTCACCCAAAAACCAATGAAGGCAATGCTCACCGGACCGGTAACCATCCTGTGCTGGAGCTTTGTCAGAGACGATCAAACGCGGCAGGATACCTGCTGGCAGCTGGCTCTGGTTATCCGGGACGAGGTGCGCGATCTGGAGCGGGCCGGCATGAAGATTATCCAGATCGACGAACCGGCGCTCCGGGAGGGGTTGCCCCTGAGAGAGCGGGATCGACAGAAATACCTTGACTGGGCCGTATCGGCCTTCCAGCTTGCCACCAGCGGCGCCGGTATCCAGACCCAGATCCATACCCATATGTGCTACTGCGAGTTCAACGAGATAATCGACTCCATCGCCGCGCTGGATGCCGATGTCATCAGCATGGAGGCCAGCCGCAGCAAGATGGCACTCCTGGAGGCCTTTCGCACCTTCCACTATCCAAACGATATAGGACCGGGCATAATCGACATTCACAGCCCAAGGATACCAAATGCTGACGAACTGGCCGACCTCCTGCGGCTGGCGCTGAAGACTATTCCCGCCGCTAAACTCTGGGTGAATCCGGACTGCGGCCTGAAGACCAGAACCTGGCCCGAGGTGAAGGCCATGCTCAAAAACATGGTAACGGCCGCCAGGTACCTGAGAAGTGAAGCCGGGAGCCAGACAAGGTGAGTCTTCTCAGCAATGCCCGGATAAGGCCTGAAGATGCCCTCCCCAGGGGGGCACCGGTGCGGGTGCTGGTCATGGGCCAGGGGGAGTTATGCGCCTCCCTGTTAGACGCCATTAATAATATCAAAGGGTTAAAGCTGTTAGGTCTCCTTGATCCAGATGTCAAGCCGGCCAGCCTTGAGTTGAGCAACAGGCTTGACATTCCCCTCTGGCACAAATGCGCCCAGATAAAAAAAATTCCGGCACCCGATATCGTATTAAGGATTGATACCGATAAAAAATGCGCCGACTGTGCCGATCTCTTTGCCGCCAAAGGGGCCATAACCCTGCACGGCAGCGCCGTCCGGCTGATCAGAATTTTAGCGAGGGAACATCAGGAATCCAAGAATTTTGAAACAAAATACAAGATCACCAAACGGGAATACGATCTCTACGCCCAGCGGGACGAGCTCATCATCGGCAAATCAAGCCAGATTGAAAAAATCAGAGAGATGATCACCCAGGTAGCGCCAACGCCCACCACCGTGCTGCTGCTTGGCGAGACCGGCACCGGCAAGGACATCGTGGCAAGGAGTATCCATCAGGCCAGCCACCTGCGGGACAGCCCCTTCATCACCGTCAATTGCACCGCCCTCACCTCCAGCCTGATTGAAAGCGAACTCTTCGGTTATGTCAAAGGCGCCTTCACCGGGGCGGAAAAGGATTGTAATGGCCTGCTTGAAGAGGCCCATAACGGCACCATCTTCTTAGATGAAATCGGCGATATGAAGATGGAACTGCAAGCCAAAATGCTCCGTTTTCTGCAGACGGGAGAGATCAGGCCGGTGGGCTCATCCCGCACCAGGACGGTGAAGGTACGGGTCATTGCCGCCACCAACAAGAAATTGGAAGAGGCCATCAAGGAGGGGACTTTCCGGCAGGATCTCTATTACCGTTTCAACACCTTCACCATTACCCTCCCCGCCTTGCGCCACAAGAGAATAGACATCCCCTATTTAGCCTACCACCTCCTCACCAAGGCGGAATATAAACTTAACCGCAAGATAAAAGCAATCTCGGATGAGGCCATAGAGGCGCTTATAACTTACGACTGGCCGGGTAATGTACGGGAGCTGGAAAATATTATTGAACGGGCGGTTATTGTCTGCACCGACGGCATTATCGCCCCCGGCAACCTGGCGATTCCAATCTCGGACTCCCAGTTAGAAAACCAGACCCGACCCCCGGCCGCGGACAGCGGAATGTCTCCCAGATTAAAGACCTCGCGGGACAGACTCCTGGCCGATTACGAAAAACAGGAAATACTTCAATGCCTAAGAAAGGCTGGCGGCAACGTAAGCCGGGCATCAAGACTTTCGGGGATTCCGAGACGCACCTTATACCGTCTCATGAAAAAACACGAAATTGAGCGCCCTGTGCCGGGCAAGACACACTAAGGATCAGCTCTTCCCCGCTTTCTGTGCCGGAGCGGGCACAAAGCGGCTCCCGTCCTTCCGCAGCCCCAGTTGCCCATTATATCAATAATTAGCTGAAATCATGGTACTTATTTAAAAGACCAGCAAAAAAATACCTTATGGCACGGTAGTTGTAAATACAAAGTAATCAGAAACCATTACCAGGAGAGACAATAAATGAAAGAAACCCCACAGCACAATCTTGGACTTGACCTGGCCCGGGTCACAGAGGCCGCCGCCCTGACCTCCGCCCGCTGGATGGGCAAAGGCGACAAGGAGCAGGGAGACAAGGCCGCCGTGGACGCCATGCGGATCAGCTTTAACTCCGTGGACATCCGCGGAACGGTGGTCATCGGCGAGGGTGAGAAGGATCAGGCTCCCATGCTCTTTAACGGCGAGGCGGTAGGCTCTGGCCGCGGGCCGGAGACGGACGTGGCGGTTGACCCGGTGGAAGGCACCAGGCTACTGGCCTATGGCCGTCCAAACGCCATCGCGGTGGTATCCATGGCTCCCAGGGGCAGCATGTATGATCCGGGCCCGGCCTTTTACATGAACAAGCTGGTGGCCCCGGCCAAAGCTAAAGGGCAGCTGGATATCAAGGCCCCGGTGGCTGATAATCTTGCCAAAGCCGCCAAAGCTCTGGGCAAAGACGTGGATGACCTGATGGTCTTTGTCCTGGACAAGGAGCGGCACCAGAGCCTTATCCGAGAAATCAGGGCCGCCGGAGCCCGGATTCAGCTCCATACCGACGGTGACGTGGCCGGGGCCCTCATGGCCGTAATACCCGGCACCGGCGTTGACCTGATGATGGGTACCGGCGGCACCCCGGAGGGGGTGCTGGCCGCCACCGCCATCAGAATTATGGGGGGCGAGATGCAGGGTATGCTTGATCCCCAGTCAGAGGCAGAGGAAAAAGCAGTACTCGCAGCCGGCTACAACCTTGAACAAATATTAACCGCCGAGGAGCTCATTACCAGCGATGACATATTTTTCGCCGCCACGGGAATCACTGGCGGCAGCTTTTTAAGGGGGGTGGAATTAACCGGCAGGAGCGCCCGAACTTTTTCCATGATTATGCGTGGTCGCACCGGCACCATTCGCTACATGGAGGCCTGCCATACCTTTGAGACTCTCATGCGGATAAGCGCCATTCAATATGATTAAACAACTGTAACTTCAGCCAAATCTCGCGCACATCTGAAGTTATAGTTAACAATTTCAGTTTGTCCGCTTCGGCGGCTTTTACAAACTTTGTATGCCGAACACAGCAAAAGCTGCAACGGCCAACAATAAATCTTTAATTTAACCAAAGAGGAAATAATGAGCAAAATTATAGCTGACAAAGGTGTTAAGCCATACGCAGAGGCCTACTACAAGCCGGATACGGAGCCAGGCGACGACTATATTCTGGTGGCCTTCAGGATAAAGGCCCGCCAGGATGTGAATATTATAGAGGCCGCTTCGGCCGCCTGTGCGGAGTCCTCCACCGGCACCTGGACGGAAATAGACCGGGAGATTTCCGAACGTATGCCCAGTTATGTTTACCGAGTGGAAAACGACATGGCCTATGTGGCCTATCATCCAGACCTGGTGGAAAGAGGCAGTCTCTCCAATATATTAAGCAGTCTGGCCGGTAACATTTTCGGCATGAAGGCCGTTGACGGTATCCGTATTGAGGATATGCGTTTTCCGGAGAAGATCATCAAGTCTTTTCCCGGCCCGGCCCAGGGCATCCAGGGGGTGCGGGACATTTTAGGCGTTCACGACCGGCCGCTCACCGGCTCCACCATAAAGCCCAAGTTAGGTCTGACCGCCAAGGAACACGCCACACGGTGTTATGAAACCCTGCGAGGCGGCATCGACACCGTCAAAGACGATGAAAATTTAGGCAGCCAGGATTTCAATCTCTTTGACGACCGGGTGAAATATACCCTTGATATGGTGCGCAAAGCCGAAGCAGAAACCGGAGAGAAAAAGGGCTACTGGTGCAACGTTACCGCCGGCGACACTGAGGAGATGCTGCGCCGGGCGGCCTTAATCAAGGAGCATGGCGGTCGCTTTATCATGATTGACTTTGTGGTGGCGGGTTTTACCGCCGTGGCCAGCCTGCGCAAGGAAATTGAACGGATGGGCGGCCTGGCCCTGCACGGCCACCGGGCCATGCACGCCGCCTACGACCGGGTTCCATACCACGGCGTGGACTACAGGGTAATCTCCAAATGGGCCAGGATGGCGGGAATGGATCATATCCACGTGGGAACCGGGGTGGGCAAACTTGAAGGCAACAGAATCGAACTCGCGGAACGGCTGGAAATTCTAAGAGAGCAGAAGTCCAGGATAGTAAACGGCATGCATTTCGTCCAGTCCTGGGAAAAGCTGAAACCCGTTTTTCCAGTGGCCTCGGGCGGTCTGCACCCTGGGCATATCCCCGTACTCATAGACATATTCGGCAAGGAGGCGATCTTTGCCTTCGGCGGTGGAGTACACGGTCATCCCCGCGGCAGTCGGGCCGGAGCCGCCGCTGTTCGTGACGCCATAGAAGGGGTCATGGCCGGTAAATCATTGGCTCAAATCGCCCAGAGCAGCAAGAACCTCAAAGAGGCCCTGGCGATCTGGTCTGAGATAAAGTTTTAAAGGTCGCGGAGAAAGATCATGGGAAATAATCGCCCCATACTGTTGGGGATAGTTGGAGACAGCGGCACCGGAAAAACCACCTTTACCAAGGGCATTGAGGATGTACTGGGCCCGGAGCGGGTAACCAATATCTGCGTGGACGATTACCATAGGTACAATCGGGTACAGCGCAAGGGAAAAAACATATCGGCCCTGCACCCGGACTGCAACTATATCGACATCATGGAACAGCACCTGCACTGTCTGCGCCGGGGAGAACCAATCCTGAAGCCGATATATAATCACAGTACCGGTAATTTCGACCCGCCGGAATACATTAAGCCAAAGGAGTTTGTCATTATCGAGGGCCTGCTCGGTTTCTACACCCGCAGGATGCGGGACGCCTTTGACGTCAAGTTGTACTTAGACCCGGAGGAACGCCTGCGGGTGGACTGGAAGATTGCCAGGGACACCGGCAAGAGGGGCTACACCCCGGATAAGGTAATGGAATCCCTTAAACGGCGGGAAGATGTGTCAAACAGATATATCCGGCCGCAGCGGGCCTACTCAGATGTGGTGGTCTCCTTTTACCGCCCCAAGGGACTGAACACCGAGACCGGCACAAAGCTCAACGTGCGCTTGATCCTGCGGCCCACCATCAAGCACCCTGATTTTTCCCGCTTCATTGAATCAGGATTAATTCCGGAACCGGGCTGCATATCGGCGACCCTGGGCCGAGATGACGGCCTACCGGTGGATATTCTCGAAATAGCCGTGGATATTGCCCATAAAACCACGCGTCGGGTCATGAAAATCGTTTGGGATCACCTGCCCGGTATTGACATGCCAAAGACCTATATCGGCAAATACCGTGACGGGGATGAAGTAAAAATCAGTAATCCTCTCGCCATCACCCAGCTCATTACCAGTTATCACTTGATGAATATTAAACTTGAAGAGTAATGGTTGACGATAAAAAGCACAGGAGAAAAATATGAAATTAGGAATAAACGGCCTCGGCAGAATCGGTAAACTTCTACTTTGGAACCAGTCCGCCAGGAAATATTTCTCTGAAATAGTGGTCAATACCGGCCGGAATGCCGGTCAGGGGCTCTCCGACATTGCCGCCTATATCGAACGAGACTCAAGCTATGGCCGGTTGAGTTCCTATCTGAATGGTTACAAGGGTGGACGGGTTATAGAAGAACTTGATGAGCAGAACGGCACCATGAGGATCAATGGTATCCCGGTGCTTATTCTCAGAGAATCACGCCTGCCGCGGGATATAAAGTGGCAGGAGAACGATGTCCGCCTGGTGGCGGATACCACCGGGGCCTTTAACGACCCCACCGAGGATACGAACTCGCCGAGAGGCTCATGCCGCGGCCATTTAATGGCCGGGGCGGCCAAGGTAATTCTATCCGCCCCCTTCAAAATCAAAGCCAATGGCATGGACGTGCCGGAAGATGCGGTAACCATAGTCTCAGGCATCAACGGCGACGATTACCGTCCGGAGAGACACAACATTATCTCCGCCGCTTCCTGCACCACCACCTGCCTGGCCTATATGATTAAGCCGCTCATGAACTCCCTGGGGGCGGACAGATTTCTCAGCGCCTCAATGGTTACCGTCCACGCCGCCACCGGCAGCCAGCAGGTTTTAGACCGGCTGCCCGGTGCCGGGGCAACAGACCGGCGCAAGAATCGCAGCATCATGAACAATATCATTCTCACCACCACCGGGGCGGCCCGCGCCCTGGGCCAGGTCATTCCGGAGATGCGCGCCATCGGCTTCATGGCCGAGTCCGTCAGGGTACCCATAGCAACGGGCTCACTCATAATCTTGGTTCTTAACCTGGAGGACAATCTTGATACCCCGGTAAAAAGAGAGCTGATAAATTCCATTTACCGCGATTTTGCTGGCCACTCGCCATACCTCGAATATTCCGAAGAGCAAAACGTATCATCAGATATCATCGGCATGCCGGCCGTGGCTGCCACCATCGAGGCCTCGGAGACCCATACCCGCACCGGCGTTATCAATATTCACCCCGATAAGGCGCAAAAAACCGGAGAGAAAGAGCGGATAGAGGTACCAGTTACCCAGGCCGTCATTTATGGCTGGTATGATAATGAGTTAGGCAGTTATACCAATATGCTGTCGGAGCGGGTTATTTCAACAGCCAGGTTTTTAGAGGAATGATGATGGGGAAAGGCATAAAATTCATTGATGAAATTTCGTTTCAGGGCAAAAAGGTACTCATGCGGGTAGATTTTAATATTCCCCTTGACGAGCAGGGCATGGTGGCCGACAACAACCGCATAAAAGCCGCCCTGCCAAGTATAAAGCACATACTTGCCGATGGCGGCAGGCTGGTGCTCTGTTCACACTTAGGCCGGCCGAAAGGTAAACCAGCAACCAGATTCAGCCTGAAACCGGCCGCCCGCGAGTTGGCCAAACTGCTGAGCACAAAAGTACCACTCGCCCCTGACTGCGTGGGACAAGAGGTAAAAGCCATGGTAAACGAACTCAAAAACGGTGAGCTCCTGCTCCTCGAAAACTTACGATTTCATGTAGAAGAGACCCAGAACAGGCCGGAGTTTGCCAGTGCCCTGGCCTCAATAGCGGAGGTCTATGTGAATGACGCCTTTGCGGTATCGCACCGCCAACACGCTTCAATCGTCAGCGTACCCCGGCTGCTGACTGAACGGGCCGCAGGGTTTCTCATCCAGCGCGAGATTCAATACTTCCAACAGGCTATAGATTCCCCGGCCAGACCCCTTACCGGTATAATAGGCGGAGCCAAAGTCTCCAGCAAACTCCATATCCTGGGAAATATGCTGGCCCACGTTGACCGGCTGATCATCGGCGGGGCCATGGCCAATACATTTCTGAAGGCCAAGGGCTTAAATATGGGCGCCTCCCTGATAGAGGCGGATCTCTTAGAGACAGCGGGGGCTCTATTGGACAGGGCGGAACAACAAGGGATAAAGGTTTATCTGCCGGTGGACAGCGTAACCGCCAAAGAGCTTTCCGAAATCAGCCCCACAAAAACCCTGGCCGTGAAAGATATTGGTGATGACTGGATGGCTCTGGACATCGGCCCAGCCTCATCACGCTGTTTCAGCGAGGCCCTCGAAAACGCCAAAACTATAATCTGGAACGGCCCCATGGGAGCCTTTGAACTCACCCCCTTCAGCCATGGCACCTTTGCCATTGCCAGAGCGGTCGGCCGCAGCACGGCACTTTCTATTATCGGAGGCGGTGATACCGGCCTCGCGGTACAAAAAGCAGGTGAGGCAGATAATATATCCTATATCTCCACCGGCGGTGGCGCCTTCCTGTATTTTCTCAGCGGCAAAAAGCTGCCCGGATTATCCATATTGCGGGGCACTTGAGCAATCCCCCCACCGATATTGACCTTGCCCCATTATATTTACATGACCACAACTTACACTTTTTTGCCGCGCCGCCGCCCCAAACCGGCCAGCCCAACCAGACCGGTACCAAAGAGCAGCATGGTGGCCGGTTCCGGCACCGGATTATACAACTGGTTCTGAATATCTACCTTGTCGCCATTCTTAATGGCATAGATATTGATTACCTTTGTGCCCCAGGAATGCTGTAAGGAGGTATCGGTCTCATAATCCGCCAGATCATCAGCCCATGCCGTGCCGCTTGAAGTATAAGACGGCCCTGAGCCTTGCAACCCCCAGAGTACCTTTTGAAAATCCGCCTCGTCCGTGTTTGTCGTCATAGCAGTATCATAAGCGCCGCTCTTATAGCGATAAAAAAGATAATCAACAGCGCCCTGCAGCTTACCAGCCCCTGCCGGAGCAGGACTATCGTAAAGACCGACTGTATCACTTAAACCAGCCACGGGATACCATTTGTTAAGCCAGACATACACATTCTCCTGGATACAGAAAGTTTGATATGTAAATGCCGTTGTCTGTCCCTCATCATGCGATATAGCATATGTCAGCACACCAGCATTGTCGATGTGGTTGTAATCTATAAGTTTAACATAATCGCCCGCCGCGATGGATGTTGCCTGTGACAGACTGGCAATTCCGAGTAGCAACAACCCTGCCACAAATCCAATCAACATATTTTTCTTCATCCGTCTCACCCCTTTCAATTATACCTTTCAATATTAAAACACCAATCATTGTTTCGTCTCCAATACCAGGCAACAAACGGGCCAAAAGATTTTTTTTATCCATTACTCTATGATTTAAGGATGTTATCAGATTAAATAAAAAACAATCTCCTGACAGGGGGATAAAAAAGTTCCCAAAATCGGAAAAGGCAGGTCCGAATACATGAACTTTAGAATAACCGGTGAAAACAAGACAACCAATAAATTGTATTTCTACTATAATTTCATTATGCTATAAGCAAAAACAATTATCCGGAAACACGGAATTTGATTCCGTGTTTCCGGATAATTTTGACGGCTTATCTCATTAAATAAAAGTTAAGGACAGAAATTCGCTCTTCCCCCACGTCCAGATAATACCGCTGTTTCACATCAAATTTCCAGGACGCAAATCCTCTTTTAAACCTTATATACCACTTGATTTTTCAATGAATTTATGCTTTGCT
>VAPF01016638.1_pt1 | contig 18150 bp, 14 predicted proteins | sample 3393931 | NCBI WGS metagenome assembly VAPF01 (sample SAMN08290437, study PRJNA428436) | hydrothermal vent metagenome | isolation source: Deep-sea hydrothermal vent chimney | place: Atlantic Ocean: South-mid Altantic Ridge | depth 2773 m m | reverse complement strand
CCATTGAAATCACCTGTAAAGCCAGCGATTTGCCGGAATACCTGCAAATTGATCTGACAAATCTGGATGTCGGTGCTTCGTTGCATTTGTCGGATATTGATCTGCCCAAGGGCGTACAGATTACCGCTTTGGCTCATGGCACAGATCATGATCTACCAGTGGTAAGCATTCATGCACCGAAAGGTGGTGGCACAGAAGAGGATGAGGCAGCCGATACCGCCGCCACAGAAGAAGGCGATACCAGCGAATAAGCTGTTTGTTTTTCTAAAGTACAGGAAAGCCGACCTTGTCGTCGCCCGTTCAGCTAATTGTCGGCCTGGGAAACCCCGGGTCGAAGTATGAGCAAACGCGACACAATGTCGGCTTTGTTTTTGTGGATGAACTGGCGCGCAGCAAAGGCGTGACGTTTAAGCCGGAAAACAAATTCCACGGCGACGTATGCAAATTGTCACTGGCCGGTAATGATGTCTGGTTGCTCAAACCCACCACCTTTATGAATTTAAGCGGCAAATCTGTTGCTGCACTGGCGCGTTTTTATAAAATTACACCGGAATCAATATTGGTCGTGCATGACGAGCTGGATATTCCGCCGGGTCAATTACGACTCAAACAAGGTGGAGGTCACGGTGGCCACAATGGTCTGCGTGACATGATTGCCCAGTTGGGCAGCAAGGAGTTTATGCGCTTGCGTGTGGGCATTGGCCACCCCGGGCAAAGCCGGGACGTATCAAATTATGTGCTGGGCAAAGCCTCGCGTGATGAGCAAATCGACATTGATGCGGCCATCGATGAAGCCCTGCACACTTTGCTAAAGATTATTGAAGGTGAAATGCAGGCGGCGATGAATCATTTACATAGCCGTAAATAGTGATGGTAGGGTGGGCACGTTGTTTGTGCCCACCTGTTGCTTGATAATATTAAAATGTGAATTAAGGGCTAAATTGCTCTGTTTAATCTTTTTCACTGAAAATGCCGTCATTCAGCATGTTTTTAGCCGGAACCCAGAGGCTTAAAGGCCTGGGCATCGTTCTAGTGTATTGGAAGCGTTGTGTTGTCGTGGCACTGACAAGTGGCGAGTTATAAACGCAGAGGTCGCAGAGACGCAAAGGACGCAGAGAAAAATACTAATACACTTCGCGTCTTTGCGCTCTCTAGCGTCAAATGCCCGATGATTTTTTAAAACAAGTGTTTTTAGTGCTTAATCTCTTTGGGTTTAATTTCCCGCAGCTTGCTGCGTAAGTTTTTTGTTCAAACGCCTAAGCGTTTGAACTGGCAGTTGTAATACCGCGCTTCGCGTAGCGAGATAGCTTGCTACGGGGTTGTTTATTTCATATTAAAACAGAGATTAAAAACATGGGATTCAAATGTGGCATCGTCGGCTTGCCCAATGTGGGTAAATCCACCCTGTTTAACGCGCTGACCAAAGCGGGTATTCAGGCAGCCAACTATCCTTTTTGCACCATCGAACCCAACGTCGGTGTGGTCCCAGTACCGGACCCACGCCTTGATGCACTGGCCGCGATAGTCAACCCCGAGCGCGTGCTACCCACTACTATCGAATTTGTGGATATTGCAGGCCTGGTTGCAGGAGCCTCCAAAGGCGAAGGTCTGGGCAACCAGTTCCTGGCCAATATCCGCGAGACCGATGCTATCGCCCACGTAGTGCGTTGTTTTGAAGACGACGACGTAGTGCATGTCGCAGGCAAAATTGATCCACTGGGTGACATTGAAGTCATCAACACCGAACTGGCACTGGCAGACCTGGATTCTGTGGACAAGGCGATCAATCGTGTTGGTCGGGTTGCTAACTCCGGTGACAAGGATGCCAAGGCCAAATTTATGGTGTTGGAGAAAATCAAGGCTGAACTGGACGAAGGAAAACCCGTGCGCGCCGTGGGTCTGGATGAAGACGAGCAGGCGATGTTAAGCGATATGTTCCTGCTCACCGCCAAGCCAACCCTGTACGTCGCCAACGTCGCCGAAGACGGGATGGAAAATAACCCTTTGCTGGACAAGGTACGTGACTTCGCCGCCAGCGAGGGCGCAGGCGTCGTTGCCGTGTGTGCGGCTATCGAGTCCGAGCTATCCGAACTGGATGATGACGAGCGTGATGAATTTTTGCAAGAACTGGGGCTGGAAGAACCGGGGCTCAATCGCGTGATCCGCGCCGGTTATGGTCTGCTGCATCTGCATACCTACTTTACGGCTGGCGTCAAAGAAGTGCGCGCCTGGACCGTGGCTATTGGAGCCACTGCTCCACAGTCTGCTGCCGTGATCCATACTGACTTTGAAAAAGGCTTTATCCGTGCCGAAGTTATCGCCTACGATGACTTTATTGCCGGTAATGGTGAGCAGGGTGCCAAAGAAGCCGGTAAATGGCGACTGGAAGGCAAGGATTATGTCACCCAGGATGGTGATGTCATGCACTTCCGTTTTAACGTCTGAAGTCAGGTGAGAATCGCGTAACGGCTGGACAAGTCTGCCGGGAAACCATACAATTCCGCCTCTTTCAAATCCGGCTCGCCGGATCATTTCTTAAAACGGCTATGTAGCTCAGCTGGTTAGAGCACATCACTCATAATGATGGGGTCCCCTGTTCGAATCAGGGCATAGCCACCATATAATCAAGAGCTTGGCGTCTGCGGCCCCTTTTTATTTTGAGCTGGCCGTTTTGCAGTGGATAAATCGCCAGTTCAGGCTGTCATTAAGCCGTCGCTTCCCGGTTTGCTCAGTAACCACCATCCTTTCTAACAGGTGTACACATTGCATCTATCCATTATTTTTGGTTTTCCATCAGTAACAATGCACGTTATTTCTGCTATGGACTCTATCGGGCTTGCTGAATTAAATTGAATAAATGTAGCAATATGCTACAGTTGTAGGTAATTGTTACGAGGTGCTAATGATGTCTACCCCATTAAGAGTTAAAAATGCTTTGTTTCGGGATGCAGAGGCAGAAGGTGCATTGATGAATCGCTCAGCGGCCAAGCAAGTGGAGTTTTGGGCTGAATTGGGTAAACGAGTGGCACATTCTGTCTCACCATCGGATATGTTGGCATTGATGCAAGGCATTGCGGAGGTGAAAATTGCGGTGGTAGCACCCGAACGTGTTGATCCGACACAGGTATTTGCAGCTGTCGGGCAAATGCGTTCAAAGGGTCAGTTAGGCCAACAAATAACTCAGGGGCGAGCATATTTTGAAGCAAGCTTAACGGTGCCCGGCTTATTGGACAGGGTCATGCCTGATGGACAGCGTCAAACGGGCCATTTTGAAAATGGTGTGTTTGTTGTCGAATGAGTAACGGTAAGCAGCTTTGGTTATTGGCTGGCGCTAATGGTGTCGGCAAGTCCACTTTTTATCAGCTGTTTTTAGCGTCAACCGGTTTACCCTTTATCAATGCTGATATTCTGGCAAAAGAACTGGATGCAGAGCAACCTGAGATATCCAGCTATAGAGCAGCGAATCTTGCCGAAAAACTACGCCTGGATTTGCTGCGCACAGGTACCAACTTTTGTTTTGAAACCGTCTTTTCTCATCCCTCTAAAATTGATTTTTTAGCGACCGCAAAATCCGCAGGCTATGAAATAATTCTGGTTTATATCCATTTGCAAAATGATCAGTTAAATCAGGCGCGTGTTGCTCAGTGGGTCGCTGAAGGAGGGCATACGGTGCCCCGCGAAAAAATCATTTCACGCATACCCAGAACCATGCAGTATGTGAGTGATGCGTTAGCATTAGTTGATGTCGTTCAGCTTTATGATAATTCATCACATACCGAACCTTTTACTTCTATTGCATTCATTGATCATGGTGAATTGCAGATACGACAACAACCGTTACCTGATTGGGCAAAGATGATTTTAGTGAATTATTGATGAAGCTTTAAGGGATGGAAGTACTACATGCCGGAATCAGGTTGCAATGGTAATTACGGTAACGATATGGATTACTACGACACTAACGCTACGGCTTTTGTTGAATCGACCTGATTGATCGATATGCAACTACTCTACCGACGATTTTTGCCGTTGTTACCCCGGCGAGCATATATTCTGGATGCCGGTTGTGGTTCCGGGCGGGATGCAAAATACTGTTATTACAAAATAGTTAAGTATTGTGTCCCCTTATTTGTATCCAGCCGGTTTTCGATATTGTGTCCAGACCTGGCATTAGCCAGCAGGGGAAGCAATTGTTTCGATTGCTCGGGTGCTGGTGTTTGTTGGTTGTGGTAGCAATTCTGGTGCTGCTTTGCACAGTGATTTGTTGACGATTGGAGTTATTACAAACACATTTAGGGAGTGATGTTCATGTTACGATGGGTGCGGGAGGAAGGCTATTAAGGAAAATAAGACAGAATTTAATTAGCGAATGCCTTGTTTTCAGGCCTCCGTGAAAAATAACGTGTGACGCAGATTTTCATTGATGAGTATGGGAGCCAGAATAAGTTCGAACTGGAGAGAGTTGTCAGGGTTACTAACCATCTGGGGATGAGGTATCTGATAATGTTATCATTCATAAATCGTTTGTATGGGCGTTATACGCCCCCAATGGGTAAGTGACATGTTGACACGCCTGAAAATTAATGGGTTTAAAAATCTAGTGGATGTAGATATTCACTTTGGTTCCTTTACTTGTATTGCTGGGGCCAATGGGGTGGGCAAGTCTAACCTGTTTGATGCTATTCGTTTTCTCAGTGCCTTGGCTGATATGTCATTTTTGGAGGCCGCACATCTGGTACGTGATGAAGAGGGACTTTCCGTCGATATTCGAGGGTTATTTCATCGTGTTGGAAATAAGTATGCTGAGAAAATGACATTCGAGGTCGAAATGATTGTACCTCGTGAAGGAACTGACAATCTTGGCCAGGCTGCCACAGCTACGACTACTTTTTTGCGTTACAAACTGGCATTGTCTTATCGATCTATTACTTCAGGGGATATGGGGGTTCTTGAATTAGTGCATGAGTCACTGGACTACATTAAAAAAGGAGAGGCATCTCGGCACCTACCCTTTAAGCATACAGCTGGAAAATGGCGTGCATCCATAGGGTTGGGTAAGCGTGGTTCACCGTTTATATCGACCGAAAGTGAGGAGAGTAAACGAATCATAAAACTTCATCAAGATGGAGGGAGCCGCGGAAAACCTCGTTCACTTCTGGCAGAAAATTTGCCGCGAACGATACTGTCTGACACTAATGCTTCAGAAAGCCCAACTGCGCTTCTCGCAAGGCTTGAGATGCGCTCATGGCGGTTGTTGCAACTGGAGCCAACAGCATTACGAAAACCCGATGAATTTACCTCACCTAGCCGATTGGGAATGGATGGGGCGCATCTGGCGAAATCACTTTATGCTCAAGCCAACCTTGGTGATAACTCGAATCAGAGTGAAAGCAGCAAGCAAACTTATGCCCAAGTTACCAACAGACTTGGGCAGCTACTTGATGATGTACGTGAAGTAAAAGTAGATCGTGACGAGAAGCGAGAACTCCTTACGTTACAAGTAGCTGGAAAGGATGGTACTTTTCACCCTGCTCGTTCACTTTCTGACGGTACACTGCGTTTTCTGGCATTGGCCGTGCTTGAATTGGAGAGTTCCTCTGGCGTTCTTTGTTTTGAAGAGCCAGAAAATGGTATACACCCTCAGCGCATTGAAGCAATGTTGGAGTTGTTGCAGGATATTGCCATGGATACAAGTGAACCTGTGGATGGCGATAATCCACTGCGTCAGGTGATCATTAATACTCATTCTCCAAGCGTTGTATCACTTGTGCCGGCTGACAGCCTTATTGTGGCCGACTTACAGGAGAAGGTGGATAAGGAGACAAAAACGCGTTTTAAACACGTACGATTCAGTTGCCTTCCTGATACATGGCGACAGAGCGAATTCGAACACATGACAACTGTTAGTCTGGGAAAACTTCTTTTCTATCTTAATCCTGTCGTGGATGTTGAATCAAATTCTGATCGTCCAGTGCGTGTAAAAGACCACCCAGCCGTTATGCAATTGAATTTGATTCTCAAGTGAATCGATTGCGTTTTACCCTGATTACAGACGGTAGTTCAGATAAAGCTCTGATTCCCATTATCCATTGGTTGCTAAGTCAGAACTATCCAAACATACCTGTTGATGGTGAGTGGGCTGATTTGGCTCGCCTGCCATCACCACCGAAAAAACTTGCTGAAAAGATAGTTATGGGCTGCTGTTTATACCCTTGCGATTTGCTTTTTGTTCATCGAGACGCAGAAAGGGAGTTGCATGATGTGCGTGCAGAAGAAATCCGGAAAGCGGTAGAGGATGCTCGGGGGAATTTGGTGGTAAAACAATCCGAACAGTTATTGCCACGCTACGTTTGTGTCATTCCAATCCGCATGTTGGAGACGTGGCTGTTGTTTGATATTAACGGAATTAGAAAAGCTGCTGCGAACCCTAATGGAAAAAGCTTGATTCAATTGCCCGCGCTAAATCGTTTAGAGTTGTTGCCTGACCCAAAGAAGACTCTTTACCAGCTATTGCGCTCGGCAAGTGGACTTAATGGTCGTAAACTGGAAAAATTCAGGCCGCAATCCAGTGTACATCGACTTGCCGAATATATTGATGACTTCTCGCCTTTGCGTGAGCTCAGTGCTTTTCGATTTCTGGAAAAGGAAATTCAAGACATATGTGATTTTGAAGAGTAGAACCAGATGAATTTTCGCGTAATGGATGTTTTCCTGTTCGCTAAAGCTATCCATGATTGAAAATTGCACAATCCGAGAGTGGTTCTGATGACTTGGTGCATATTGATTTGGATGACGCTTTTCAAGAAACGCCCCCTGTGTTTTACCCGGTTGGGCAAAAGTGATTTTAGTGAACTTATTTGTGAAGCCTTTATTGGAATAAGGAGCGGCGAGAAATACAGAGGAGGATAGATCACATTAAACTGATATTTTCCTTATTTTTCCCATGTGTTTGAGAGAGTAGCCTGCCTGTTTGGGCAAGCACTGAGCCACGGCATCGGACAACTATCCTGACACAGGGGGGGCCAACGTCTCTCCAGTTCGAACTCTACAAATGGGCAAAACGGGAGAGGGGCGAAATTCAGGCATTGGAAGCCGTTGCGCTGACAGAGCAAGGCATGGTCATCCCATTGAATACCTCATTGGCGCTTGAGGTTGCCGATCTGGCGCTTATGCATCGCTTGTCGTTTGCTGATGCGGTGATTTACGCAACGGCCCGACAGGCTGATGTGCCTCTGGTCACCTCGGACAGTCATTTCGAAGGGTTGCCTGCGGTAACTTATTTCGCGAAACAAACAGGTACTTAAATGTGCATGTGATTATTTTTTGATTCTGAATGTGTTGGAAAGACGCACAAATTCCCATGCTAATATGCCATTTCCCATAAAAAACCAAACAAAAATCAGGTGATCAAACATGAAGGCCGCCCAGCGTGTCGCGATTAATTCACGTTTGCGCAAGGAGTCCGTCTGGCGTCTGCTGGCGGCGGATAATGCGCCTGCAATTTTGGCGTTATTGCAGACACATTTGCTGGACAAGGAGCGGCGGGTGGTCAGTTCCATCCTGCATGATCGCATTGGTCGTGATCTGGATATATTGCGCACCCGAGGCTGCGATTTGCCTCAGACGGCACAGGTCTATCTGACGCAATGGTTGGCCGCAGGATTTTTGGAACGCACCTTTCAGCAGGCTGCCAGTGAAGAGGAATACGAGCTAAGTGCTGCCGCCGTGCAGGCTATTCGTTTTATCGATGGCCTGACAGAAAAACATACCGTTGCCACTGAAACCCGTTTGGCCATGGTGATTCAACAACTGGTGTTGCTCGCGGAACAAACGGAGAGCAATCCGGAAACCCGCATTCAGATGCTGATGAAGGAACGGCAGCGTATTGATGCTCAAATCGATGCCATTAATGCGGGTAAATTGGAAACTCTTGATGACGAACGTGCGCTGGAACGTTCCCGCGAAATTATTGCGCTGGCGGATGAACTGGCCAGTGATTTCCGTCAGGTGCGTGATGAGTTCCAGAAACTGAATCGGCAATTACGCGAAAGTGTGATGGAGAGCGACGGCGGTCGTGGTGAGGTACTAGAGGCATTGTTCGCCGGTGTTGATGTGATTGCCGATAGCGATGCGGGACGCACGTTCAAGGCTTTTTGGCGTTTACTGACAGACCCGGAACAAAGTGCGGGCCTTGATGTGGCACTGGAGCAGGTGCTCTCACGGGACTTCGCGCATCAGCTGGAACGGCAGGAAAAACGCTTTTTGTTGCAGCTCACACGTTTGTTACTGGAGCAGGGGGCGGAGGTGCATGAAGTGCTGCAAAATTTTGCGCGTGGCCTGAAACAGTTTGTGCAAAGCCGTGACTATCAGCAGCAACGTCGTTTGAGCCGGTTGATCAAAACGGCGCAGCGTGCCGCTTTGGCGGCGAAGGATCAAATCCGGGTGAATGAAAATATTGGCCATACCCTTTATCTGACCAGCAGTAAAATCGATTCATTGTCACGGCAGGTTTTGCATGACCCCAGTCTGGATATGATTGAAGGCGGTATTCCTTTGGCGGAAACCGCCGAGATATCGCTGGAGGCAGTGAGTGAACTGGTGGCTCAGTCGGAAATTGATTTTCGCCGTTTGCAGGGACATATTATGCAGTTGTTGGAAAAACGGAGCCAGATCTCGGTTGCCGAGGTGATGGAGCATTATCCGGCGGAACAGGGTTTGGGCAGCGTGGTGGGCTATCTTGCCATCGGTGTGCGCCATGGTGTGCGGGCAGATAGTAGCGGGGACAGTACTGAGACCGTTGACTGGGAAGGCGCAGATGGTATGCCACGCAGTGCCCGTATTCCCCGTATTTATTTTGTCAAAGGGTCGTTTAACGCCAGTCATGATGGCATATAAAGTAGGGTGGCATGTTTTTGTGCCCACGCGGATGTGGAATTACCGCGTGGGCACAAACTACGTGCCCACCCTACGGTCTATAGTCCGAAAGTACCGTCATTCCGGCATGTTTTTAGCCGGAATCCAGAGGTTTAAGCCTCGGGCAAGTCTTTCAGCACAGTGGGAGGTTATGTTGTAGTGGTGCTGACAAGTGCCGTGTTAAATGCCCGGTGATTTTTTAAAAAAATAGCGTGTTTTTAGCGCTGAATTCACATTAAAGTGTAAAGTTAGCGAGCATATACTCTACGTTATAAACAGAGCCGTATAATGGAATATTCTGAAAAAAAACCTGCTTTACTTGAACGGCTGCCAGATGAAGCAGACGAAAAAGAGCACGTCTCCACGGAATTGTTTCCGGGGGACCTGGGTCAGTTGCCCATGGATGCACGACGAGTATTAGTGCAATTGTTGTCCGGCCCTTCGCTGGATGCGAAGCGACATACAAAACTGTGGCCGGTATTGTCGCGTCATGAAGCACTTATTCGTTCACGCCTCGCCGAGTTGTTTCTGGAGCTGGTGCTGGATCGTGATATGCAAGTGGCCTTTACCCGTCAGGCAGACACGGGGGATTTGGAAACGCCCACACTGTTGCGTCGTACCAATCTGACTTTTATTGATTCAGTGTTAATGCTCTACCTCCGTCAGCAATTGACCGAAGCAGAAACACAAGGATTACGTGCGGTAGTGTCTGCGACGGATATGCGCGAGCAACTGGGGCTTTACGAGCAAAGTATCAACACGGACCGGGCCGGGTTCGACAAACGGGTTAATGCCGCCATTGAGAAAGCGAAAAAGAACAGCATTCTCAGCCGGATAAGAGATAGTGATGAGCGTTATTAAGTGGCACCGACACTGAAACTGTTATTCAGTGCCGAGCAAATTGGTTCGCTGCTCCGGCAATACCAGTCTCTGTTAGAAGAAAATGTCCAGTCGGACGAAGGCCACGACAATGAATAATGTCGAAGAACTTACACGGGATATGTTATTGGCCGAGCAATATCGCATGCGCCGGTTGCAGGTTTTTAACTGGGGCACTTTTTCCGGACTGCATGATATCCCCGTTGCCACAGAAGGTTTTCTGATTGTCGGACGCTCAGGATCGGGCAAGTCCACATTATTGGATGCGCTCTCCGCCTTGCTGGTGCCACCGCCCTGGTTAGGTTTCAATGCCGCTGCGAGAGAGGGAGATCGTGGCCGCTATGATCGCAATTTGGTTTCTTATATTCGCGGTGCCTGGGCGGACCAGAAGGATGTGGACTCCGGTCAGATTGCCACTCAGTTCCTGCGGGCCGACAGCACCTGGTCGGCACTGATGGTGGAGTATGCCAATCAGGCAGGGCAGGTGGTGAGCCTGATTCAATTGTACTGGTTACGCGGTACAACAACCCGCAGCGCCGATGTCAAACGCCATTACATGCTGGCGGAACGACCTTTTGATGTTATGCAGGAACTGGCGGATTTCAAACTTGATATCCGCAAACTGAAACAGCAACTGGACGATGTTTACCACAACGATAAATTCAGACCCTATAGCGAACGTTTTCGTCGCCTGCTGGGCATTGACAGCGAGATGGCCCTGAAGCTGTTGCACAAAACCCAGTCCGCAAAAAACCTGGGTGACCTGAATCATTTTTTGCGTGAATTCATGTTAGACAAACCGGAGACTTTTGCCGTCGCCGAACGTTTGGTCGAAGAATTTGATGAACTGGATGCCGCTCATCAATCTGTGATGATTGCACGCGAGCAAGTCGAAACCCTGCAACCCGCACGCGAAAAACATCAGCGATTAACCGAAGTGTTACAGGAAGGCAATCAGCTCGATGAATTGATTGCCGGCGTGGATGCCTATCGGGATGAACGCAAGGCCGTATTGCTGGAGGAGGAACTCTCCCGACTACGCACAGAAGACCAGAGCCTTGAAGGACAGGAACAACGTCAAGGCGAAAACCTGAAAAACCTCAAGGCGCAGCTGACAAATCTGGAAAGGGATCATCGGGAGCAGGGCGGTGGGCGCATCGAACAAATCGAACAGGAAAAGCGCCAGAGTGAGCAACAACGTGATGAACGATTGGCGAAACGTACACAGGCGCAACAAGCCTGTGAGCAATTGGGCTGGGTGTTATCGGATTCACCTCAGGCCTATGCTGAGCTGGCGGGACGCGCACGAGACTATGTTGACAGTTGGCAAAAGAAAAGCGAAGAATTGCGTGATCGCCAATTCCAGATTAGGCAACAGAAAAAAGACACCGAAACCGAATTTGTTGAAGTACGAAAAGAAATCGATGCCATGCAGCGTCAACCCTCCAATATTCCTGCTCACATGCTGGAGTTACGTGTACGACTGACCGATGCACTAGGGCTGCTGGATGAAGACCTGCCTTTTGTCGGAGAATTGATTGAAGTGCGTGAGGAGGACGTACTCTGGAGCGGAGCCATCGAACGTGTGCTGCATGGTTTTGCATTGTCGTTACTGGTGGATGAACGTCATTACGCCGCAGTTACCACTTATGTGAATGATACCCGGCTGAAACAACGTCTCGTCTATCACCGTCTCACTGCAAAAAATCACACACGTTCTGCAAGCATCCACAACAATTCCCTGATCTACAAATTGAAACTGAAAGAAACGGCGTGCCGTGCCTGGCTGGATGCGGAACTCAAAGCTCGATTCAATTATGCCTGCGTCGAAAGCCTGCATGCTTTTCGCGACAATGATCGGGCCATTACCGGCGAAGGGCAAATTAAACATGGCAAATCCCGCCATGAAAAAGATGATCGTCGTGCGATCGAAGATCGCCGTCACTGGGTGTTGGGTTTTGATAACCGGGAAAAACTGGGTTTGTTTCAAAACCGCGCTCAGCACCTTGCCGATGAGATCAGTCAGTTCGATCAACAGATAACACAACTCAAAAATGAAGAAACACAACACAGCGATCATTTTAAAGCCTGCCACACACTGGCCAACCTGCGCTGGCAGGAAATGGATGTTGCACCACTGCTGGTGCGCATTCACGAACTGGAAAAAACACTGAAAGCACTGCGTCAGGGTAATTCAACATTGCAAAAATTGGGTGAGAACATTGAAAAACAAAAACAGAAAATAATCTCTGCTGACAATACCTGGAGTACCCTCAAAGCCAAGCGGATCAATATCAAGGATCAACTTCGTCAATATCAGGAAGAACTGAACGAACTACATGTACTGATAAAGACACTGACATTAACCCCTTTCCAGAGCGAAGGACTGGAAGCCCGGTTTTCAGCATTGGAACAAACCTTGACGTTAAAAAACCTGGAGCAACAGCGAACCCGGGTGGAGCGTAATCTCAATGGAGAAAGACGGGTTTTACAGGAAGAAGCCAATATTCTGGAAAAAAACATTGAACGTATTTTTACCCTTTTTAAAAATACTTGGCCTCAGGATGGCGCAGATATGGATGCCAGTCTGGCTTCTGCACCAGAGTTTCTCGCCAAACTACAGCGATTGGAACACGATGGATTACCCGCCTTTGAACAACGTTTTTTTGAAATGCTGCAAGAACAAAGCACGGAAAATTTGGCTGCATTGAACACACATCTGCGACAGGCCCGCAAAGATATTCGCGACCGTATGGAATTAGTGAATGAAAGCCTGTCCGGCGCAGATTTCAGCCCCGGAACACATTTGCAAATTGTCGTTAATGATCGGCAGTTGGATAGCGTAACGGATTTTCAACGACAGATTCAGCAAGTGCTAGACAATGCCTGGGGTACCGACCGCGCATTAGCCGAAGAACGATTTGCCGTGATGCGCAGTCTGGTGAATCAGTTGAGTGGACAGGACAGCGAGCAACAACGCTGGCGTGAACAGGTGCTGGACGTACGTCAGCATGTCGATTTTGTAGGCTACGAATATGACGCAGAGGGAGATGAAGTTGAAGTGTACCGATCTGGGGCAGGCAAGTCCGGAGGTCAACGGGAAAAACTGGCCACTACCTGTCTGGCAGCGGCATTACGTTATCAACTGGGGGGCAGTGATGGCGGTTTGCCTATGTACGCGCCGGTGGTACTGGATGAAGCCTTCGGCAAAGCCGACAATGAATTTACCGAACTGGCAATGAAAATTTTCACCAATTTTGGTTTTCAGATGATTGTTGCGACACCATTAAAATCCGTGATGACACTGGAGCCTTTTATCGGTGGAGCCTGTTTTGTGGATATCGCAGAACGTAAACGATCTGCAACGTTGCAGATTGAATACGACCAACAGGCACGCAAACTGGATTTACCGGACACCCTGTCGGGCACTTTACGAGACAACACTTTACGGGACAGCAAGGCCCATGGCGAAAACCTTCCTGCTTGATGCCGAGGGTGTTAGCACCCGGATACGCAGGCAATACCAGAATCAACATCGGGACTGGCTCGAAGGCAATGGCCACTGGCCGTTATCCATTCCGCTGGGTATACCCAGTGAACAACAAGCTGAACGTGATTTACCCACCGTCAAAAAATGGGTCGCAGCCTGGCAAAACTGGCAAGGTATTGGAGAGCTGGTATGGACCACACGCCGTTGGCGAAAACTGGGACAGCAGGATTTACCCGAAAAACTGCTTTTACAGACACCGGATCAGGCCGCAAGCTGGGTTGGTGAAAAGACGCGCTGGCAGATCGCACATAACCGCTATTGTGAACTCATTGAACGTTGGTCCGTGCTCGCAGCTAACCTGCCTCGCTATTTTCCATTTTTGGCAGATGCGCTGGATAGCGACATTCAAAAATTGATCGCTGTTCTGTCCTGGTTACAGGCCAACCCCGCCAGCCAGCTTTATATTCGTCAGTTGCCAATCAAAGGCGTAGACACCAAATGGCTGGGCAACCATAAAAAACTCATCAGTGAATTACTCACCTGTCTGCATGCGTTGGAAAGTGAATCTGGTGACTTTTATGCAATAACCGGCATTCGTCGTGAACCCGCACGAATTAGGATGCGAATACTGGACGACAGCTTACGCAAGCTATGTGGTGGACTGGGAGACATTACCGCACCGGTTGATGAATTGAAAAACCTGAATCTTCCCGTCAAACGAATCTATATTGTTGAAAATATTCAGACAGGCTTGGCTTTTAATGATATTCCGGGAGCTGTCGTGATAATGGGACTCGGTTACAGCGTAGACTTACTGGCGCAAATTCCCTGGGTGAAACAAAGTCAGAGTTTTTATTGGGGGGATATTGATACCCATGGTTTTGCCATTCTTGGCAGAGCGAAAGCCAGCCTGCCGCATATCACGTCGATTTTCATGGATGAACAAACCCTATTAATGCACAAAAGCCTGTGGGTCCATGAAAATAAGCCCAGTAAATCCATTGATGCGAGCTGCCTTACTGGTGATGAAAAGGAAATGTATAAAAAGTTACTGGAAAACAAATGGGGAAGTCAGGTTCGACTTGAACAGGAACGGTTATCCTGGGAATACGTTTGGCAATGTATTATATGGGTTAACCCAGAGTAGAGCTTTTGGGATACGCAGGGAGAGATGCAGCAATAATAAGAGGTCTTCCCCAATAAAACCTGAGCATAACGTGGTTTTGGTACTGATCAATGCCTGATTTATAACGTAATGATGAATGAATTCGAGATTTCAGATTTAATGGCCACACAAAATCGTGCATGTTTGAAGCAACCGTGAGTATATGGCATATCAACTGTCGGGTTGATGCCATAAAATGATTGAAGTATTAAGAATTACCCTGCTGGTGATTGGTGCGATCCGTTTAATGATTTATCCTTTTATTGCAATAGCAGGCATTATGGGGATAGCCAGTACCTCTCTTTGAAGGTTCCTTTATATTGTCGTGTAATGGGAAAGTTTTTTTGGGGAGCTTTGATTGATCCGCTTGTTTACGGAGTTTTTCTCTATTGTTCTAATTTGTTTAAGCAAAGCACAGGATTAATTTATGCACTTGCATCATTGGTATTCTTGCTGATGCTTTGGATTAGTTCCCGGTTTATGGATGCCCCGCCACGTTCTCCGCCTGCTGAGTGATAAAATGGTTAATTTCCATGCAAAAGAATGACGTTGAGAAAAATAAGGAAAAGGATCATTGCTTGACGTCATACTAAAATAAATTCACTATAAGCGCATGGCATATCAACTACGATCAGCGTTTTTTTCTTGGCTATTGCGTCGTTCGGCAAACATGCCATTAAAAGAAGTCGCCGAGCTATTTGGTGTATTTCCATCACGGATATCACATATTCAATGATTGATGGAAACTATTCAGTTGTCACGGTTGCAACGAGAAGCAATGAAGTTGTGCAATATCAAGAAATGACCCCTTTTAACAAAGATATGGATATGCGTGGATATGTATTTCAATAATAAAAGTCTGCTGAAACCTCCGGTGAGTCGTGCGGCATATAGTGATAGAACTGCCTGGCTGATGGCTGAAATGGCGCGGCTCGCTTATTTTAAATTTGAAGGCAGTATTGATGTTGATGATATTGCAGCGACTTTGACTGAAACATCCGACTCGAAATCCATTAAAAAAGTGCTGGAAAAATTGTTAAGTGACAAGCAGCAGTTAAGTGGGGATGCTGAAGCTGAGTTGAAAAGCTATCTGACTATTAGTGATTTTGTATTGTCATCTGTGTTCAATGTTGATGGTACACAGGCCTTTCTTGCCACAAGCAAAAAATACCAGATAAATGTTTTATCATTCAGAGGAACCGAGGCAGACATACGAGATATTAAAACCGATCTTAAGGCTACAACAACAGAGATTGATGGGTATCAGATACACAGTGGGTTTTATCAGGCTTTTGGTAAGGTTAAAGCCGATATTGAAATCGAGCTGGAACGGTTACAGAATAATGGGTATCCACTTTATATAACCGGACATTCATTGGGAGGAGCATTGGCATTGTGTGCCACTAAGTTTTTGGCATCGGACAGTCTGGGAGCCTGTTACACTTTCGGTAGTCCGAGAGTTGCATCGTCGAATTTTGGTGACGATATCAAAACACCTATTTATCGTATTGTGAATGCTGCGGATCTTGTTCCTCGTGTACCCCCAGCATATATACAGCATTTATTGATCAGTATATTTGAGGTTGCACATATACCTTTTTTAAGTGGAGCTATTGTTAAGGTGCTGAAAAAAACAGTGGGTTATTGTCATCATGGTGACATGAGGTTTCTCACAGCCAGTAAAAATACCGACTACAGTGATCTACGAATCTTGCAAAACCCGACTATCATCGATCGGGCGATACGACTTTTTAACCGACTGATACTGACATGGGGTAAGGCAGGAGCCACAGATCATTTTATTAAAGCATACAGTAATAAATTGGCGGCATATGCAGTAATGCGTAACAAAAAATAGACAATTTTGTATTCCTTCACGTCCCTTGCAGGTGCTCTTTGTTGTTAGCAATGGCAACGCCTAAATTTCAAATACTACCAGTCATCAAAATTAAGCTCGTTGCTTATGGATAAACTCTGAAGCCCGAGTGATTTGCTTTCCCTTCAAATAATTCGATCAAGCCGGTCGATTTTTTGCGCTTTGTTCTTTTTCTCGCCTGTTTATACTTGGCTCTAAACAAAGAGGAGCAAGATATGAAAGGTGAATTTGTCCGGGTAACATCGGGTTTCAGAAATTGGATAACGCCAGATGGTAGCCCCGGTCCCACAGGTGAGGGGGGATTTTCCGCCGAGCCAGGGCGTTATCATCTTTATGTCTCTTATGCCTGTCCATGGGCGCATCGTACGTTGATTTTCCGGGTGCTCAAGGGGTTGGAGAATGCCATTTCGGTATCTGTGGTGCATCCACTGATGCCTGCGCAAAGCTGGGTGTTCGGGGAATACCCTGGGGCGACTCCAGATCAGGTCAATAACACCCAAACATTGGCTGAAATTTATCAAATAGCAGATGCAAGTTTTAATGGTCTGGTGACCGTGCCTGTTTTATGGGATAAACAGCGCAACACTATTGTGAATAACGAATCCTCAGAAATTATTCGTATGTTGAATTCTGCATTTAATGATTGTGCTGGCGTATGTGCTGAAATCGATTTTTATCCACGGTCGTTGCGTGAAGAGATTGATACCATTAATGAAGTGGTGTATCACACAGTGAACAATGGCGTGTATCGTGCCGGTTTTGCCAGCACGCAAAAGGCTTACGAGCAGGGATTCGATCAGTTATTCACAATGCTGGACGAGCTGGAGAGACGACTGGCCTCTCAGCGGTATCTTGTGGGTGCAAACATCACCGAGGCGGATTGGCGATTATTTGTCACTCTGGTGCGTTTTGATGCGGTGTATGTTGGTCATTTTAAATGTAATAAAAAACGCCTGGTGGATTATCCGAATTTGTGGGCTTACACACGGGAGCTGTATCAGGTACCTGGCGTGGCGCAAACGGTGAGCATGGATCATGTCAAATATCATTACTATGCCAGTCATAAAATGCTTAATCCCAGTGGCATTGTGCCTAAAGGGCCGGAGATCGATTTTTTATTGACGCATGGGCGTTCTTAAGGAAATGAAATAAATTGGACGGGTTGTGCAAGATATTATTTCGTATTTAAGGTGAACAAAGAGATGTATCCCAGCAGGGCCATCAAGTTAACAAATAATGATATACCGTAAGTTGGGGTTCGCAAGCTCACCGCCAACCTACGGTAAATAGAAAATTCGGCTTAACGTAATGCTTGTTTTATCGATTAAATAAAAATACAGTGTTGATTACGCAGAGGCACAGAATTTTTAGTATTTTTCTCTGCGTTTACAAGCGCTGAATTTAACAAAGCAACAGGCTTCTGGCCGCCCCGGTTTTTAACCAAATGTACATAACTTGATTACAAGGAGTTCTAGATGAGCAAAGCAAAAATTGCTGATACCAAACCCATTGCCGTAAATCTGGAAGCGGGGGAAGAATATTATTGGTGCTCCTGCGGCCAGTCCCGCAATCAACCTTTTTGTGATGGTTCTCATCGAGGCACTGAATTTACACCCACGACGTTTAGTGTTGGCGAGGCGCAAGAGGCTTATTTGTGTCAGTGCAAGCGCACCAGTACACCGCCATTTTGTGACGGTGCCCATGCGCGGCTTGATGAAGATGAAAAGGTCTGACCTGGTCAACCTTTTTGATACACCTCAGTTAAGCGGCTTTTCTTATTTCCATTAATTGTTTTTCATAATTAGCCGGACTCATATAATCCAGTGT
>VAPF01016213.1_pt1 | contig 18201 bp, 14 predicted proteins | sample 3393931 | NCBI WGS metagenome assembly VAPF01 (sample SAMN08290437, study PRJNA428436) | hydrothermal vent metagenome | isolation source: Deep-sea hydrothermal vent chimney | place: Atlantic Ocean: South-mid Altantic Ridge | depth 2773 m m | reverse complement strand
CACGCCGAAAAGCAACGTGCCGCGATGGTTTCTGATCACCGTGTAGACCTTGTTTTTGGTAGGGTTGATGAAGCCATCGCAATGGCTACAATGTACACTGCTAATCATCTTAAGATGAGCGCCATCGCATCGATGACTGAATCGGGTGCAACGGTGTTGTGGATGTCGCGCATCAGTTCGGGTATTCCGATTTATGCGCTGACTCCACGAATCAGAACCTTGAGCAAGGTAACTTTATACCGCGGTGTTTACCCGGTGCGCGCTGACTTTACAAACCTGGCACCGGCAGATGTTACCTTGGGTGTGGTTGATTTGTTGAAAAGCAAAAATATCGTCAAAAGTGGTGACCGTATCGTGCTCACCCGTGGCGATGACCTGGGTGACCAGGGTGGCAGTAATATAATGAAAATTGTGAGTGTGCATTAGTTGCCGATGTTGCAACTTTGAACAAAAGAATTTTAATTTTTAAGATAGTTTATTTTAATGGTTTATTTTAGAGGAGAGCTCAAATGGCTTTAATTTCACTGAGACAATTACTGGATCATGCGGCTGAAAACAGTTATGGCATGCCAGCGTTTAATGTTAACAACATGGAGCAGGTGCATGCCATCATGCAGGCTGCTGACGAAACCAACAGCCCTGTTATCATGCAGGGTTCTGCCGGTGCGCGTTCTTATGCGGGCGAACCATTCCTGCGCCACCTGATCTCTGCGGCGATTGAAATGTACCCGCACATTCCTGTGGTTATGCATCAGGATCACGGCAGCGAGCCAGCAGTATGTCTGCGTTCAATTCAGTCTGGTTTTTCATCAGTTATGATGGATGGTTCTTTAGAAGCTGACATGAAAACCCCTTCATCTTTTGAATATAACGTTAACGTGACAAAAGAAGTTGTGAAAATGGCACATGCTGGTGGTGTTTCTGTTGAGGGTGAGCTGGGTTGTTTAGGTTCGCTGGAAACTGGCGAGATGGGCGAAGAAGACGGTCACGGTGCTGAAGGCAAACTTGATCTTGATTTGTTACTGACTTCGGTTGAAGAAGCGGCTGACTTTGTTGAGCAAACAAACGTCGATGCACTGGCTATTGCTATCGGTACTTCACACGGTGCGTATAAATTTACCCAGGAGCCTACTGGTGAAATCCTGCGTATCGACCGTATTAAAGAAATTCATCAAAAACTTCCTAACACTCATCTGGTTATGCACGGTTCTTCATCAGTGCCACAGGAATGGCTGAAGATCATCAACTCTTACGGTGGTGATATGGGTCAGACTTACGGTGTGCCCGTTGGCGAAATCGTTGAAGGCATCAAACATGGTGTTGCTAAAGTTAACATCGATACTGACCTGCGTATGGCCTCTACTGGTTCTATCCGCAAGCACCTGTCAGAAAATACAGCAAACTTTGATCCACGTAAATTCCTTAAGGAATCAACGGCTGCGATGAAAGGGATCTGTAAAGCACGTTATGAATTTTTTGGTTCTGCGGGTAATGCTTCCAAGATCACACCGCTGTCTCTTGAGAAGATGATCGACTTCTATAAGTAAGTCGACAGCTAAGGATGCAGTAAAAAAAGAGGGGCTTTTCGCCCCTTTTTTTTCAGAAATTTATTCAAAAATAAACAGATAAACAAGAGGTAATAATTATGGTTGAACTAGAAATTGAAGATCAAATCGTTGGTGATGGCGAAGAAGCTGTCGCTGGGCAGACGGTTGAGGTGCATTACACTGGCTGGCTAACCGATGGTACAAAATTTGACTCCAGCCACGACCGTGATCAGACCTTCAGTTTTAAACTGGGTGGTGGTCAGGTGATTGCAGGTTGGGATCAGGGTGTTGCTGGTATGAAAATTGGCGGTGCACGTAAACTGACCATTCCAGCAGAGCTGGGTTATGGCGAGCGCGGTGCCGGTGGTGTGATTCCACCGAATGCGACGCTGGTTTTTAAGGTCGAACTAATAGGCTTGAGTTAAACCGGTAGCGTGGGCAGGCTTTTTTGCTCACGCGGAAACCTGCAAACAAAAACGCCCGCTGTAATTACAGCGGGCGTTTTTGTTATTTATTTTGAAGCTCAGTTAGCGCACCGCACGAATAGGCGGTTTATCCGAATCGGGACTTATCATAAATGATTCGACCAGAGCATCCGGTAATTGTACTTCGCCTTCCTTGATATAAGGGTTGGAAAAAACCGGACAATTGAGATGCTCACGTAGATCTGCGGTGTTGTCCATGTAGTCGTTCTGATTTTCATCCATGGTATTTAAAACAACACCGGCTAGCGGCAGTCCGCGCATCTGGATGGCTTCAGCATTGAGCAAGACCTGGCTGAGCGTGCCCAGTTTGTCATCGGCAACTAATAATACTGGTAGTTGCAGCGCCACCGCGAGGTCGGCATTAAGGCCGTTTTCTGCCAGCGGTGAATAAAAACCACCAGCGCCTTCCACCAGCACAAAACCTTCTTCGCTGCCCTGCAGGCAGATGTTAACAAGTTGCTCAGTGGTTAAAATTTTATTGGCCAGATGTGCAGCGCGCACCGGTGAAATTGGCGGTTCAAACCGGTAGGGGCAGACATCAGACAGCTGTCCCTGGTAATCAGCCGCTTGTTTTAAAGCAAGGGCATCTTGCGGGATGAGTTCGCCGTTGTGTTTGACGCAGCCGGATTCGATGGGTTTTTTGGGAATAACGTTAATGTTGCGCTGAGTGAGAGCGCGAGCCAGTGCGACTCCGACAAAGGTTTTGCCCACCTCTGTGCTGGTCCCTGTGATAAAAACACCTTGCATGTGACATGTCCTCGTTATGGCTCCAAAAGCAATTTTTTGGCATATTCATATTTTTCGGCAGTTTTTGTCACAATTGAGTTTGGCAGTTCAGGCCCTGGGGCTGTCTTGTTCCAGTCCAGTGTTTCGAGGTAATCGCGTACGAATTGCTTGTCGAAACTAACCGGGCTGCTACCTGCCTGGTATTCATTTTCTGGCCAGAAGCGTGATGAGTCGGGTGTTAAAACCTCGTCGATCAGCGTTAGTTGGCCATCTTTATCAAGCCCGAATTCGAACTTGGTGTCGGCGATGATGATGCCGCGTTGCAGTGCGTAGTTGGCGGCTTCTGTATAAAGCTGCAAACTGACATCGCGAACCTGCTGTGCAATGCCCTCGCCCAGCAGCGCCTGTGATTGAGTATAGTCGATGTTTTCGTCATGTGCGCCGACCGCTGCTTTTGTTGATGGCGTGTAGATGGCTTCGGGCAATTTGTCGGCTAGTCGCAGGTCGGCGGGCAGCATGATGCCGCAGATGGTGCCGCTGGCCTGGTAGTCTTTCCAGCCGGAGCCGATGATGTAACCGCGCACAATGGCTTCGACCGGCAAGGCTTTGAGTTTTTTTACGATCATGGCGTGGTCGGCAACTTCGGCACGTTCCGCCCTGTCAGTTAATACGTCTTCCAGTTTCATATCGCACATCTGGTTGGGGATGATGTGTGACAGTTTGTCCATCCAGAACTGCGTCACCTGGTTGAGGATAATGCCTTTGCCAGGCACGGGCGTGGGCATGATGACATCAAACGCCGAGATGCGGTCGGTGGTGACGATGAGCATGTGGCTGTCGTCGATATCGTAGATATCACGCACTTTTCCGCTGTGCAGTAGGGGTAATGATTTTATGTGGCTGGTGTGTAATGTGGCAGACATATTGGTAAACTTCTTGCTCATTAATTTTGATATTTTAAAAGCCGCATTTTACGCTAATGGCTAAAGCAATAGGTGAAAACATGGGAAACAATAAGGTCGTTAACGTCATCCGTCATCTGGCATTTGAAGATCTGGGTAGTTTTACTTCGGTGTTGCAGGCAGAAGATGTCGCGGCGAATTATATCGAAGCTGCCGATTTTGCATTAAAGCCTGACGACCTGTCGCAGATTGATGTTCTGTCCGATGAGTTACTAGTTATTCTTGGCGGCCCGATCAGCGTGAATGATGGTGAGATGTTTCCATTTCTTGAGGCTGAGCTTGATTTACTCCGGCAGCGCATAGCCGCCGACAAACCCACGTTGGGTATCTGTCTTGGTGCCCAGTTGATCGCCACTGCATTGGGCGCGACGGTTTATTCAGGGCAAGTCAAAGAGATCGGCTGGTATCCACTGAGTCTGACTGCGGCCGGAAAAAATTCCGCCTTGCGTTATCTGGGGGCTGAGCATTGTTCGATGTTGCACTGGCATGGTGAAACCTTCGATCTACCGCAGGGTGCTGTGTTGCTGGCTTCCAGCGAACTGTATGAAAATCAGGCGTTCAGTTATGGGCAAAATATTCTCGCCATGCAATTTCATCCCGAGATAACACAGCGCAGCATGGAAAAGTGGTTTATCGGCCACATCGGTGAAATCATGCAAACGGAAGGTGTTAGTGTGGCGCAATTAAGAAAAGATACCCATCAATTCGCTAACCAGCTGGAGATGCAGGGCGAGCTGTTTTTTAATAGCTGGCTCAATGAGGTGGCTTGAGGCCAAATCGAAACCGCCTTGTTTGTTATGTGCGTTTAGCATGTGTCTATGTGCTTTCAATGGGGCCTTATTTTCGCTAAAATGACCGGCCTTGTCTGTAATTTGTGGCCGCCTGTTTTGGCTAGCAAGTTATTCAGGTGAGGCTAGTCGGTAAAACAACAGCGCTTTCCATACAATCTGCGCTAATTACCTGATTTTATTAAAAGAATTCCAGTGGCTGCGCCACGCGGATGGTTACGGGTTAAATATGAGCGCTACATTGCAAGAACAGACAAAAATCGGATTCCCTGAAAAGCAGGGCTTATATGACCCGGCGTTTGAAAAAGACAGTTGTGGTGTCGGTTTTGTCGCACATATTAAAGGTAAACCCAGTCATCAGATCGTGGTCGATGCTGAGATTATGTTGCAACGTATGGAGCATCGTGGCGGCTGCGGTTGTGAACCAACCACCGGTGACGGTGCTGGCATCCTTACTGGCATGCCGCATGATTTCTGCGTAAAAGTCGCGAAAAAAGATTTAGGCGTAGACCTGCCTGATGCCGGCCAGTTTACTGCCGGTAACGTGTTCCTGCCGACCGACGAAAGCCAGCGCCAACAATGCATGACTGCGCTGGAAAAGATTATTGAACAGCAGGGGCAGAAATTTTTAGGCTGGCGTGAAGTGCCGGTCGATACCGAAGGTGCCAATATCGGCCCCACTGCTCGCAAGTCACAACCCGTTATCATGCAGCTATACGTCGCAGCAAATGGCGACCAGGGCAAAGATTTTGAGCGTCAGCTTTATGTGATTCGCAAACGCGCCACGCATCAGCTGCGTTATGACAAATCATTATCGCAGCGCAAAATGTTTTATATCTGCTCGCTGTCACCGCGCATTATTATTTATAAAGGCATGCTCAATGCTTTGCAGGTAAAAACTTTTTATCTGGATTTGCAGGATGCCGATTACACTTCGCATATCGCCATGGTGCATTCACGTTTCAGCACCAACACTTTCCCGTCGTGGGATCGTGCGCAACCTAACCGTTACATGAGTCATAACGGCGAGATCAATACCTTACTGGGTAATCGCAACTGGATGGCGGCGCGTCAGGGCATGGTTGAATGTGATGCTTATGATTGTAAGATCGACCAGCTATTCCCTATTGCCGAAAACGATTGCTCCGATTCTGGTAACTTCGATAACGTTTTAGAGTTTTTACTGATGTCCGGCCGCAGTTTGCAGGAAGCGGTGATGTTGATGGTGCCGGAAGCCTGGCAGTCTGATGAAAATATGGATCAGGCGAAAAAAGATTTTTATCGTTTTAACTCAGCGATGATGGAGCCGTGGGACGGCCCGGCGTCAATCGCTTTCACCGATGGTCATTACATCGGTGCAGTGCTTGACCGCAATGGTTTGCGTCCCAGTCGTTATTATCTGACCAACGATGACCGCGTCATTATGGCATCGGAAGTTGGCGTGGTGGATGTTGATCCTGCTGATGTAAAATTCAAAGGTCGTTTGCAACCGGGCAAGATGTTCCTCATCGATTTTGACAAAGGCGAACTGATCTCTGACGAAGAACTGAAAAAAGATTTTTCCACGCGCCGTCCTTACGGTGAATGGCTGAAAAACCAGGAAATCAAATTAGCGGATCTTGGTTGTGAGCAGGAGGCACACGGTTTCGAACCCGGCACCATCATCCCGCGCATGCAGGCCTTCGGTTACACCGTCGAGACCATGCAGTTTATGTTGCTGCCACTGGTGCGCGAACTGCGTGACCCGGTCGGTTCCATGGGTAACGATTCGGCGCTGGCCTGTTTGTCTGACAAGCCGCGCATGATCTACGATTATTTCAAACAGCTGTTCGCGCAGGTGACCAACCCGGCCATCGATTCCATCCGTGAAGAAGTGGTGATGTCGCTGGAATGTTACATCGGTCCGGAAGGCAACCTGCTGCAAACCACCGAGCAGCACGCGCACCGTTTGCGTGTACCGCACCCGATTCTGACCAATGAAGAACTGGCGGCGTTAAAACATATTGATTTTCGCGGCTGGAAAACAAAAACCATTGACATCACTTACGACAAGTTGGAAGGTGTTAGCGGTTTAGCAAAACGTCTGGACGAAATTTGCGCTGACGCCAGCGCTGCCATCAAAGAAGGTTACAGTCTGGTGGTATTGAGCGACAGAAATATTTCGGCGCAGCGCGTACCGGTGAGCACCTTATTGGCGACCGGCGCGGTACATCATCACCTGGTAAAAAATCAGGAACGTACTCGCATCGGTATTGTGCTGGAAACCGGTGAAGCGCGTGAAGTGCATCAGCATTGTTTGCTGATCGGTTATGGCGCAGACGCGATCAATCCTTACCTCGCGTTCGAAGCATTGTTTCAGTCGCAGCGTGATGGTCTGCTGGACGCTGAGCAATATGACGACGAGAAAATTGTCGCCGCCTATCGCAAAGGTGTTGCCAAAGGTATGTTGAAAGTGATGGCGAAGATCGGTATCTCGACATTGCATTCATATAAAGGCGCGCAGATTTTTGAAGCGGTTGGCCTGGGTGAAGATATTATCGCACGTTGTTTCAAAGGCACTGCCAGCCGCATCAAAGGGGTTAACCTCGAAGTGCTGGCCGAAGAATCTTTACGCCGCCACGAAAAAGCTTACCCGTCACGCGACCTGGTGCGCTTGCCAGTGCTGGATAATCCGGGTGATTTCCACTGGCGCAGCGGCGGTGAAGTTCACATGTGGAATCCGGAAACGCTTGCCAATATTCAGTTGGCTGCGCGTACCAACAGCAAAGAAGCTTACAAACAGTTTGCCAAAGTATCGGACGATGACTCAACCCGTCGTGCCACTTTGCGCGGCTTGTTAAACTTCAAGGAAGGTGCCAATGGTGGTGCGATTCCTTTGGCCGAAGTTGAGCCGGCAAAAGAAATTGTTAAACGTTTTGTCACCGGTGCCATGAGTTTCGGCTCGATCTCGGCAGAGAGTCACGAAGCACTGGCGATCGCGATGAACCGCATGGGTGGCAAGTCCAATACCGGCGAAGGCGGTGAAGACGCATCACGTTTCACGCCGATGGAAAATGGCGATTCAAAACGTTCTGCCATCAAGCAGATTGCATCCGGTCGTTTTGGTGTGACCAACTGGTATTTAACCAACGCCGACGAGTTGCAGATTAAAGTTTCGCAGGGCGCGAAGCCGGGTGAAGGCGGTGAGTTGCCGGGTGCTAAAGTTGATGTCAACATCGCACGCATCCGCCACTCGACACCGGGTGTGGGTTTGATTAGTCCGCCGCCGCACCATGATATTTATTCCATCGAAGATCTGGCACAGTTGATTCACGATCTTAAAAACGCCAACCCTTCTGCCCGCATCAGCGTGAAACTGGTGGCAGAAATCGGCGTCGGCACCATCGCTGCCGGTGTCACCAAAGCATTTTCTGATCACATTGTTATTGCCGGTCATGACGGTGGTACTGGCGCGTCGCCATTAACATCGGTGAAACACGCGGGTTTACCGTGGGAACTGGGTGTCGCTGAAACTCATCAGACACTGGTGATGAATGACCTGCGTTCCCGCGTGGTGTTGCAGACTGACGGTCAGTTAAAAACCGGTCGTGACATTACCATCGCTGCATTATTGGGTGCAGAAGAGTTCGGTTTCTCAACCGCGCCGCTGATCACACTGGGTTGTATCATGATGCGCAAGTGTCATCTCAATACCTGTCCGGTCGGCATCGCCACGCAGGATAAAGAACTGCGCAAAAAATTCAAAGGCAAGCCGGAACACGTGGTGAACTATTTGTTCATGGTCGCCGAAGACATGCGCGAGCACATGGCATCGTTAGGTTTCCGCACGGTGAACGAAATGATTGGTCGCGTTGATGTGCTGGAATCAGCCAGCGCTATCGACCACTGGAAAGCCAGCGGTATCGATCTGACAGCTTTGTTAACGCCAGCGGTTAAACCGCACGAAAATGTTGAAGTGTATCGCACCCAGTCGCAGGATCATGGTCTGGAAAAAGCGCTGGATAACGAGATCATAAAACGCGCAAAAGCCACCATCGATAGCGGTGAAAAAGTTTCCATGGAACTGCCGGTGGTCAATACCAACCGTGTGGTTGGCACCATGTTATCGCACGAACTGGCCAAAGCGCATGTGGGTAAACCACTGCCGGACGACACCTTGCACATTAAACTGACTGGTTCTGCTGGACAGAGCCTGGGTGCCTGGTTGTATGAAGGCGTGACCATCGAGCTGGAAGGCGATGCCAATGATTACGCCGGCAAAGGTTTGTCTGGCGGTCGTTTGATTATGTACCCGTCGAAGCAGGCAAGTTTTACCGCCGAAGAAAACATTATTGTCGGTAACACCGTTTTATACGGCGCGACTTCGGGCGAGGCTTATTTCAGAGGTGTCGCGGCTGAACGTTTCTGCGTTCGTAACAGTGGCGTGCTAACGGTGGTTGAAGGTGTCGGTGATCACGGTTGTGAATACATGACCGGTGGTCGTGTTATCGTGCTCGGTGAGACCGGTCGAAACTTTGCCGCAGGCATGAGTGGCGGCATCGCATACATCTGGGATAAAAACAAAACCTTCTCTGCGCTGTGCAACATGGGCATGGTTGAACTGGAGTCGCTGGATGTTGAAGAAGATATCAATGAAGTTAAAACATTGATTGAAAAACATCTTAAGTACACCGGCTCTAATGTAGCGAAAGCGGCGCTGGATAACTGGGATGAAACAGTGAAGCAGTTCATTAAAGTGATGCCGACAGACTACAAGCGCGTTTTACAGGAAGTGGCGCAGCAAAAAGAAGTTGCGTAAAACGCGCAATGAATAATGAAAAGTTATTCATTGATTCACTTGATGCGAATGGCGTATTGCAAACTGATGCCCACGCTAGATAACTAAACAATAAGTAATTAATGAATCATGACGATGCGAAGCGAGCTTTTTATATTTTTCACTTTTCATTTTTCATTTTTCATTTTCGATTGAAAAGAGAATAAACATGGGCAAGCCTACAGGTTTTAAAGAGTTTAAGCGCAAGACAGAAGATTATCGCGACGTCAGTTTGCGGGTGAAAGATTATGGCGAGATCTTTACCGGCAAGCATGATATCGAACACCTTAAAAATCAGGGTGCGCGTTGCATGGACTGTGGTGTCCCTTTCTGTCAGTCTGATAATGGCTGCCCGGTACATAATCTGATTCCGGAATGGAATCACCTGGTGTACACCGAACAATGGAAGACGGCGTTGAACCGTCTGCACAAAACCAATAACTTTCCTGAATTTACCGGTCGTGTTTGTCCTGCGCCCTGTGAAGGCTCCTGTGTCCTGGGTATTACCAATCCTGCGGTCACCATTAAAAATATTGAAAACGCAATTGTTGATAAAGGTTTTTCTGAAGGCTGGATTACTGCCAGCTCTCCTGAGCATCGCACTGGTAAAAAAGTAGCGGTTATTGGTTCCGGCCCTGCCGGCATGGCGGCCGCAGCGCAGCTGAATAAAGCCGGTCACAGCGTGACGGTTTATGAACGTGCTGATCGTATCGGCGGTCTGTTGATGTATGGCATCCCGAACATGAAGCTGGGTAAAGATGTCGTACAACGTCGCGTTGACCTGTTGCATGAAGAAGGTGTGACGTTTGTGACCAACGCCGATGTCGGTGGCAGTGGCGACAACGCAGTTGATGTGGCAACGCTGCAAAAAGAAAATGATGCGCTGTTATATACCACCGGTGCAACCCGCGCACGTGATCTGGATATTCCCGGTCGTGATCTGAACGGTGTGCATTTTGCCATGGAGTTTTTAACAGCGAATACAAAGAGTCTGCTGGATTCTGATCTGCAGGACGGAAATTATATTTCAGCCAAAGATAAAAATGTTGTGGTCATCGGCGGTGGAGATACCGGCACCGATTGCATCGGCACATCGATACGTCACGGTTGCAAGTCGATGGTCAATTTTGAACTGTTGCCACAATCACCAAATGAGCGTGCTGAAGATAACCCATGGCCGCAGTGGCCGCTGATCCATCGCGTTGATTACGGGCACGAAGAAAGTGCAAACCGTTTTGGTCGTGACCCGCGTGAATACCTTATCCTGACCAAAGAATTTATCGATGACGGTAATGGTAATGTTGCCGGTGTGAAAATTGTTCATGTGCGTTGGCAGAAAGTGGATGGCCAGTGGAGCATGGAAGAAATTGAAGGCACCGAAAAAGTATGGGACGCAGATATTGTATTGCTGTCGATGGGTTTCCTCGGGCCTGAGCATTACGCCAGTGATGCGATTGATCTCGAATACGATGCGCGTTCTAATTATAAAGCCGAGCATGGTAGCTACACGACAAATATTGAAGCGGTTTTTGCAGCCGGTGATTGCCGTCGTGGTCAGTCGTTGGTTGTGTGGGGAATAAACGAGGGTCGTGAAGCAGCACGCGAGATTGATCGTTATCTGATGGGTGATTCTTTACTGCCTTAAAACAAATTCACCAAATAATCAGAGATAAAAAAACGACGCATTAAGCGTCGTTTTTTTGTGGTTTTAATGAATTATCTCAAGCGTTAACGTTAATCATCGTTTTTTTTTCATATTGATCGAGGAATTTGTCCAGCGTCTGCTCGGTGCCGTTTTCGAAATCTATGAACGCCAGGCTCAACATATATTCATCCTGAGACAATCTCTGCACCGACATGATGCGGCAATTAGCATAAAGTTTTTTTGTGTCATCGCCTATGGGTAATTCGGCAACAGCTTTTATTCGAATGTGGCTGACACTATGACTCTGGATGCCGCGCGGTTCGATCCTGTCAGTTACCCAGGTATCACAAATGATCTGCAAGCCACAACTGGAGATATTGCGAGAGGACACTGAAAGTATGTCACCATCTGCCAGCACCATATCAATAGCGAGTTCAATTTGGTAGCGCGGTGTTTGTCGCCTGTCTGAGACACCTGGAATATCTATGATCATGATTGGTAAAGAATAAGTTATCTAGCTAATACAAGTTTAGTGAAAATATAGTGGAAAACGTCATTTTATCAACAAATTGCCAACCATTTCTGACAAAAGGTCATGTGCCGGCCTGCCGGAGAGTATTTTATTTCGTGTTTAATATGATAGTATCCGCCTGTTTTATTTGAGAGAAACAAGCGTCTGGAATGCCTGGTGCGGTCTCTCATGTCAAAATTCTATTCAAAAGGAGAGTTGTGATGCCAGAAAATCTAACCGTGAATGAGTCGCTGTCGTTATTGGAAAATATCGACATCCAGCAACTGACCGAAACCTATGTTCTACCCTGGACCATAAACATCGTGATGGCACTGGCAATCTTTTTACTGGGTAAATTTATTGTCAAGATGCTGGTCAGGCTTGCCAAAAAATTAATGGTTAAAGCTAAAGTTGATAACATCCTTGTTAATTTTATTGCCTCGATCATCAATAGTATTTTATTGCTGTTTGTTGTTATTGCCGCGCTGGATCAGTTAGGTGTAGAAACAATGTCGCTGATCGCCTTAATTGGTGCGGCTGGTCTTGCCGTTGGCCTGGCGTTACAGGGCACGCTGCAGAATCTAGCGTCGGGTGTCATGTTAATTATCTTCCGCCCGTTTAATGATGGCGATTTTGTCGAAGCCGCTGGTGTTTCTGGAATTGTCGAACAGATTGGTATATTCACCACAACCATGCGTACAGGTGATAACCGTGAAATTATTATTCCCAACGGTGAAATTTTTGGTGGCACAATTACTAATTATTCAAAACGTAGTACACGACGTGTCGACATGGTTTTTGGTATCGGTTACGACGATGATATTAAAAAAGCAAAAGATATCATCAGCCGAATCCTCGATGAAGACGAGCGTATCTTAAAAGATCCTGCACCGACAGTGGCTTTGTCAGAACTTGCAGATAGTAGTGTGAACTTTAATGTGCGTCCCTGGTGCAAAACGGAAGAGTACTGGAATGTGCATTCTGATACGCACGAAAAAATAAAGCTGGCGTTTGATGCCGAAGGAATTTCTATTCCTTATCCTCAGATGGACATACATCAACAAACGCATCAGGACAAGGCTGCCTGATATCCGCGTTTGTTAAAGGCTGGATGTGATTGATTTGTAAATTGTAATTTAAGAGAAATAAAAATGAAAAAAAGTTTTATGTTGATGCTGGCGGTTTCATTGCTTACGGTAACAAACGTTTATGCCGCAGACGAAAAAAAAGCAACTGAAGAATCCCCCTGGAAAAGTTCGGTAGAATTGGGTTTTATACGCACCACAGGTAATACCGAGACGCAAACCACCGCGATTAAAGCTGACGCGACCTATGAAGTTGATAAGTGGCGACATAATGCGTATGCGGAAGGTTATGGTCAGCAATCAAAAAATGATACCGGAGAAACAGTGGTATCGGCCGAGCGTTATGAAATATCAGGTAAGTCAGATTATAAGTTTAAAGAGTATGACTATGTGTTTGGTCTGGTTAAATTGCAGAAAGATCGATTCAGCGGTTTTGTTTATGATCATATAGTCTCGGCTGGTTATGGCCGAAAAGTAATCAAGCAAAAAGATATGGAGCTTGATGTAGAGATTGGCCCAGGCGTCCGGTTTTTTAAGGTTGACCCGGAACCAGCTGTTACTGACGCAGGAAGTGAATCAGAAGCTGTACTAAGATTGGCTGGAAAATACTGGTGGGATATTACCGGTAATTCCAAATTTACTCAGGAGTTAAGTACTGATATCGGTGAAACGATTACGTCAAGCCAGTCCATAACCGGGCTTCAGGCAAACATCAACAGTACGTTAGCACTCAAGTTTACCTATACGGTAAGGCATAAAACAAAAGTGCCTGATGGTAATGAGAAACTGGATACCGAGACAGCTATGACGCTGGTGTATAGTTTCTAACAGCGATTAGTTTTTATGTTATAAAAAAGCACTCATTATGAGTGCTTTTTTTGGCCTCGAGATAGTTTTCGTGAAACTAGAAACTAAAACCCAGGCCAGCAAATATTTCACCTTGCATGAAGAAGTTGCCATTAACTTTTATCGTGCAGCCACCATTGCAGAAGATGGCGGAATTATTATTGTATAAAGTTGCCAGGCCGCGTGTTTCCAGGCGTAACGCTATTCTTTTTGTAATCGGCCACTTCAAACCGAAGCCGATGCTCAAAGATGCGCGTAGGTCTGATTGTGCATCAGGAAAGTCCGGGCTCAGGTAAGTGAAACCTAAACCGCCGCTAACAAATGTTTGCAGCTCTTTGTTTTCAGAAATTGGTGTGGTACCACCAAAATGTAAATAATCGATAGTGATCGGTATATTGGTGACGCCGGTAGGTGCCGGTGCAGCCAGTGTTAAAGAATTAAGTTGCGTGGACTGATGGCTGTAATAAACTTCGAATGTTTTGCTGCGCTCGTAGGGGAAACTCAGAATCATCCCGTATACTTCAGAACTTTCCAGGGTGTGTTTTTTGTTGGTTTGTACGTCGACGAACTCACCGCCACCACGAAGCCCGAATAGTGGAATCACTTCTACCGAATAACTGCTAGCGCTAAAAAACAGGAGTGATGAAAAAATGGCTGTATTTATTATCTTCATGATATTTTATAATTTTGAGGTGATACTGTCTGATGCATTCATCGCTTTCCGTCTGGCAGTTTCTACCGAGCTGTCTCTCGCCAAAGCAACGCCCATGCGGCGTTGGCCTTTTACTTCCGGTTTGCCAAACAGGCGTATCTGTGTGTCCGGCAGTTTTAATGCCTGGTCGATATTGTTGAATAGTACATTATTCGAGTTGCCACTGACAAGGATGACACTGCTGGCACTTGGGCCGTGAAAGTGAATGTCGGGAATCGGCAGTCCGAGAATTGCGCGTGCATGTAAAGCGAATTGTGAAAGATCCTGAGAGATCATGGTGACCATGCCGGTATCGTGTGGACGTGGTGAAACTTCGCTGAAGATTACATCATCGTCTTTAATAAATAGCTCGACACCAAAGATGCCACGACCATCAAGCGCGTCGGTTATTTTGCTTGCCATGTCGCGGGCTTTTTTAATGGCGTTATCGGACATAACCTGCGGCTGCCATGACTGGCGATAATCACCGTCGACCTGGATGTGGCCAATAGGCTCGCAAAAACTGGTGCCGTTTACATGGCGAACCGTCAGTTGTGTTATCTCGTAATCAAAATCCACGAAACCTTCGACGATGACTTTTCCGGCGCCAGTGCGACCGCCTTCCTGTGCATAGTTCCAGGCGTTATTAATATCGTCGGGTGTTTTTATCGTACTCTGCCCCTTGCCGGAAGAACTCATGATGGGTTTGATGACACAGGGCAGGCCGATGTTTTTGATGGCGTCGTCGAACTCTTCGCGTGTACTGGCAAACTGGTAGGGCGAAGTTTTAAGGCCGAGTTCTTCAGCGGCGAGGCGGCGTATGCCTTCGCGGTTCATGGTTAATTTGGCGGCACGTGCGGTCGGGATAACAGTGAAACCTTCGGCTTCAAGTTCGACCAGGGTGTCGGTGGCGATTGCTTCGATCTCCGGTACGATGTAATCCGGTTTTTCGTTTTCGATGACGCGGCGCAGGGCCTCGCCATCAAGCATGGATATTACATGACTGCGGTGCGCGACCTGCATGGCGGGTGAATTTTCGTAACGGTCGACCACGATAACCTCGACACCGTAACGCTGCAGTTCGATGACGACTTCTTTGCCGAGTTCACCGCCGCCGCAGAATAAAACTTTTGTCGCTGTGCTTGATAGAGGTGTGCCGATGGATGTCATGATGGTCTCTGTAATTGTTATGCTGAAGTATATCGTTGTTGTGGGGTTTATAGAAACTTAAAATAGATTTTCTCGCAGAGGCGCGGAGCGCGCAGAGAAGTCATTGTTTTTCTTAGCGAGCTCTGCGTCTCTGCGAGAAAATACTGATTATGTTATTTATCCCGGACAGTAGTGACATAAAATATTTTCTCTGCGCCTCTGCGAGAGAACTGCTTTTATTATTTCTGGCATGTAGAACAATAAAAAGTGGAACGCGCCTGCTGGCTGAACTGTTTTATGGTTGCGCCGCATCGTGTGCAGGCTTCGCCCTCTCTGCCATAGACTAGAAGCTCCTGCGCGAAGTATCCTGGTTGCCCGTCGCTGGCGGTGAAGTCACGTAAGGTAGTACCCCCAGCTTTGATGGCTTCGTTCAATGTTTGCTTTATCGCGTCGACCAGTTTCTGTAACCGTGGGCGTGATATTTTTCCAGCCTGGCGTTTCGGGTTTATCCCTGCGCGAAACAGCGCTTCGCTGGCGTAGATGTTGCCGACACCGACCACGATGTGGCTGTTCATGATTAGTGATTTTATCGAACAAGTCCGGTTGGCGGATTTTGTTTGCAGGTAGTCTGTGTCGAAGTCCTGTTCTAGTGGTTCCGGTCCCAGCAGTTTTATCAATCTGTGCTGCTCAATGTTGGGTGGTGCCCATAATACGCAACCGAATTTTCGCGGATCGCGCAAACGCAGCACTTTATTTCCGGTAACCATGATATCGATGTGATCGTGTTTCTCTGGCGCTGTTTTTTTTGTACAGATACGCAGACTGCCCGACATGCCAAGATGGATAATTATGTTGCCGGTTTCAAGCTGCAGGTAAATGTATTTAGCGCGGCGGCCGACGGCGAGGATTTTTTTACCTTGCGCCAGTGCCGGCAGATTTTTTGGAATAGGCCAGCGTAATTTGTGCTGACGTATTATTACCTTGATAATTTTTTTATTGAGCAGATGTGGTTCGATGCCACTGCGACTGGTTTCGACTTCGGGAAGTTCAGGCATGTGGTTTTATTATAGCGGCGTAATGAGGTTGTTATAGGCTTCAATGTCGAGATGATACTCGAGGCCAAGTTCCGGCCGTGCCAGAATTAGCCATGGATCAGTGTCAGTGATTTCGAAGCTGATGACTGGCTGATCCTTTATGTAAACAAAAACTTCGCCGAGTGAATTGCGTTGCATATATTCGTGTACGCCGAAAGCCTGGTCGTGCTGCCAGTGGTCGAGTGCTTTGTTGATGTTGTCAGCAGTAATATCGATATTACTCTGCCAGAAACCCTGTTTGTTTTTGCTGATGGTCTGGTTGATAAGGATGAGTTTTGTTATTTCGCTGTTTACTGGCAACAGGTTAAATGATACCAGTGTGCCGAAGCTGGAGCTTAACAGTGGGTAATAAATGTCTTCGATGGTGTAAATGTAATCGCCTTTTTTGACATAACGCAGGCTGGTTGCAGGATTGGTGATGCCGAAAGCGATGGTTTGATTATCGAATTTTATAGTGGTGTCTGGTTTGTCGAGGCCGATTTTTTTTAGATCAATCTTGTCCAGCAAATATTGATTATGCACCGGCGCATTGATTAATTTCAGAATTGAGTTGATGCGAAAATCATTGGCAGCAATCGACACCGGTTGCGTTATTTGCCAGTGACCGTCTTCCTGCCTGGAAAGCTGGGTGGTGTTCTGATTATGCTGTATGGTGATCGAATGAATGTCGTTTGTTTTTGTGGTGCTGAGTCTTTCAAGTTCAGTGTTTTTTTCTTCACTGAAATAAATGACTGATGCCAGTGTGAAAACGAAAAGCAAAAGAGCCAGGTTGAGGATATTTTTTTTCAACATCGCGGGGTGAGCCTGTTATCGGTTCTTGCGAACATACCAGATGCGAAAACCGACTATTAACAAAAGCAACGGGATGACCAGCAGGAAACCGAAACCGATGAAAACCAGTTGTGTTTCGTTTAAATCAAGTTTTGTATCAGCGGCGGGTTTGACTTCGACTGAGATAAAATCGTCGTCACCGATCAGCCAGTTAAAAATATTCAGGCCAAGGTTAAGGTTAGCGCCTGCGCCGATATACGCATCGGATAGAAAGTCACTGTCGCCAATCACAACAAAACGTTGTGATCCAGCGTGGTTTGGTTTCTCGCGGTGCAGGGCGACCGCGATGGTGATCGGCCCGGTGACATCACCTTCGTCCGAGTTAAAAACCATTTCTTCTTTCAGGCCGCCTGTTTCTGTCCAGCTTTTAGCGCCGGAACTGAACAACACCTCTGCCTGCCAGTTGTTTACCGTGTTGTCATTGGTTAAAGGGCTGATGCCACGCGCCAACGGAAACAAGGTGTTGTAACGAATAGCTTTTGTGATGATGTGCGGAAAATAAGAGGTTACCGGAATGATGCCGGGGTGCTGGATATTAAGTGTTTTTCTGAGTTCGGTATCGTTGTCTATAATAATGCCGACCTGTAACTGCAAACCGAGTGACGTTGCTATCTTTTCCAGGCCGTAAAGTTTTCCTGGTTCAGCCAGCCATAAAATATTACCGCCGTCATTAATGAAGTTTTCGACGTGTTTGATTTCGCCTTCCAGATATTGATGCGAAGGCGCGGCAATGACCAGTAGTTTGGTGTTCTCGGGTAGTGGGTTTTCCAGCAGGTTAATTGTTTGCAGGTTAAAACCCATTTCAAGTAACTGCGATTTTAATGTGCTGTAGGCGCGGTTGTTGCTGCCGTTGATATCACGCTCGCCGTGGCCACTTAAAAAAACCACCTGCTGGTTGTCGCGCCGGTTGAGTCTCAGCAGTGAATTGCTGATTGATTGTTCGCTCAATGAATCGATAATTTCCTGGCGGCCGTTGTAGTGCACAACGAAAGCGAACGGTTTGTCCATCACCACGCCGTCTTGCT
>VAPF01036452.1_pt1 | contig 18248 bp, 16 predicted proteins | sample 3393931 | NCBI WGS metagenome assembly VAPF01 (sample SAMN08290437, study PRJNA428436) | hydrothermal vent metagenome | isolation source: Deep-sea hydrothermal vent chimney | place: Atlantic Ocean: South-mid Altantic Ridge | depth 2773 m m | reverse complement strand
TACACGCCTAAAGCCAATACAAAAAATGCTAATACGCTAAGTATCAAAATTTCCCGCTTATTCACATCCTTAAGAGCAGCAACATTATCATTAGCAACTTCACCAAAAATAACCCGTTTGATTAGCCATAAAGTATAAGCCGCACCAAAAATCAGTGTTGTTGACGCTAAGAATGCGATCCAGAAGTTTGACTTGAATGCACTTAAAATAACCATAAACTCACCTACAAACCCAGATGTACCTGGAAGCCCTGTGTTAGCCATAGCAAAAAGTACAAAGAAAGCAGCAAATACCGGCATTGTATTCACTACGCCGCCATAGTCACTGATTCGACGTGAATGCATTCTGTCATACATTATACCAATACAATAAAACATAGCACCGGAAATAAAGCCATGAGATATCAGCTGAACCAAACCACCTTCAATACCCAAGGCCGCACCTTGGGTTGAACCCGTATTTTCCAAAATACCGTATATAAGAAAAAATCCTAGTGTTGCAAAACCCATATGGGCAATTGATGAATAAGCAATAAGCTTTTTCATATCCTCTTGTACAATGGCAACAAAAGAGATGTAAACAATAGCAATTAAAGAAAGAGTGATAACGAGCCAATCAAGCTCTTGGCTGGCATCAGGCGTAATCGGAAGCATAAAGCGCACAAAACCATATGCACCTAGTTTGAGCATAATTGCTGCTAAAATAATTGAACCACCAGTTGGAGCCTGAACATGCGCGTCAGGCAACCAGGTATGTACCGGCCACATAGGTACTTTGACTGCAAAAGCCAGCAACATTGCAAGAAAAATCAAGATTTGAGCCGTCATTCCAATTTGTACATCCTGAAATGCCAGAATAGAAAAACTCCCCACCTGAAAGTAGAGATAAATTAGTGTAATCAGTAAAAGTACTGAGCCCAAAAATGTATATAGGAAAAACTTGATCGTTGCATAAATTCTATCCGCGCCACCCCAAATACCAATAATCAAGAACATGGGCACCAGCATTGCTTCCCAGAACACATAAAACAGCACACCATCAAGTGCTGCAAACACTCCATTCATCATACCTTCCATAATCAGGAATGAAGCCATGTAGAGTGCAACTCGAGTTTTAATAACTTCCCAACCCGCAATAACGACAATAATAGTAAAAAAGGTTGTCAACAAGATCAGTGGCATTGAAATACCATCAACACCCAGCGCATAACTTATATTAAATGTAGGTATCCAGGATGCAGTTTCTGTGAACTGCATTTCATGTGTCGCTGTATCAAATAGTGTATAGAGAGGTATAGAAACCAAAAACACTAATACAGAAATAGCCAACGACATCCATCGGACAAAGTTATCGCTTGCCTTATGTGCAGCAAGTACAATCATCCCGCCAATAATGGGCAGCCAGATGACAAGACTCAGTAAAGGTAAATCAGTCATTCAATTGAATCCTTGTTATATTTCCAACTACCAAGGTAAATACCAGCTTAATAGCAGCATCAGCCCAACAATCATTGCAAACGCGTAATGGTATAGGTAACCCGTTTGCAAGTTTCTAACCTTACTTGACACCCAGCCAATTGCACGCGCAGAGCCATTGACCATAATTCCATCAATACCTTTCTCATCACCTGTTCGCCATAAAAGCTTTCCAAGCCTTCTGCTACCCGCTGCAAAAAATGCATTATTGAAAGCATCAAAACCATAGTTTTTATCAAGAATGTTATAAATAAATTGAAAACGCTGTTTTATTTTAGCTGGAAGATCTGGGCGTTTCAGATACAGGAACCAGGCACATAAAACTCCGCCAAGCGCCATCCAGAATGGAAGCGTCATCAATCCATGCAACATAAAACCGAGTACACCGGTGTAGCTTTCACCAATTTTTGCCAACACATCATGTTCGGGCAGAACAAAAATTTCTTTTGCAAAAAAGTCACCGAATAGAAATGGTCCGATTGCGAATAGTCCAATGAATATAGATGGTATCGCCAGCAGTATAAGTGGGATAGTTACAATTTTAGGGCTTTCATGCAGATGCTCCTTGGTCTGTTTATCCATGCGTTCTTTTCCGTGGAATACCAAGAAAAACATTCGAAAGGAGTAGAGTGCCGTTACAAACACACCTAAGACCACACAGGCATAAGCAAAACTAGAGCCTGGAATTTGAGATGCCTTGACACCTTCTATAATTGCATCTTTTGAGAAAAATCCTGAAAACCCAGGAAAACCAATCAATGCCAATGATCCAATCAACATACAGACGTAAGTAATGGGCATATATTTTTTCAAACCACCCATTTTACGAATATCTTGCTCGTGATGCATTGCAATGATTACTGAGCCAGCCGCCAAGAATAGCAGCGCCTTAAAAAAGGCGTGAGTCATCAGGTGAAAAATACCGGCAGCATAAGCAGAAGCGCCCAATGCAACGGTCATATAACCTAATTGAGACAGTGTAGAATAAGCAATAACACGTTTGATATCATTTTGAATGATACCTAAAAACCCCATAAATAATGCAGTAATCGCACCAATCACAAGAACCACACTTAATGCGGTCACTGACAACTCATACATAGGTGACATTCTAGCCACCATGTAGATACCCGCAGTAACCATTGTTGCGGCATGAATCAATGCAGAAATAGGAGTCGGGCCTTCCATTGAGTCAGGCAACCAAACATGCAGAGGAACCTGTGCTGACTTACCCATCGCACCAATAAAGAGCAATATACAAATCACCGTCATCACATTCCATTCAACACCGGGTATTATTTCCATTGTTAGGTTGGCCACGCTCGGTGAACCCGCAAACACTTCTGCATAGTTAAGACTACCAAAATACATAAGTACAGCAGCAATACCTAACAAAAAGCCGAAATCACCCACTCGGTTCACTAAAAAGGCCTTCATATTCGCGAAAATAGCGGTCTCTTTTTTATACCAAAAGCCAATAAGAAGGTAAGAAACCAAACCGACGGCTTCCCAACCAAAAAATAACTGCATGAAGTTATTCGCCATCACAAGCATCAGCATTGAGAAAGTAAATAGAGAGATATAGCAGAAAAATCGCTGATAACCTGGGTCATCATGCATATAACCAATGGTATAGATATGAACCATCAATGAAACAAAAGTCACAACAATCATCATTATGGCAGTCAGGTTATCGACAAGAAAGCCAACTTCAAAACTAAATCCATCACTGATCAACCAAGTATAAATTGTTTCATCAAATACTGGAGCACCTCCAATGACTACATGATTGAATGTAACAAGTGAAAGAATAAAAGAAATTGCGACACCCAGCGTTGCTGCCCAATGAGCGCCTGAACGACCAACAGCCTTGCCAAATACACCAGCAATGATTGAACCAACAAGTGGTGCTAAAACGACACCCAGATAAACTAATTTCATATATTTATCCTTTTAAACTATCCAGGTTACTAACATTAATGGATCGACGGCTACGAAATACCAACATTAATATAGCCAAGCCTATAGCTGCTTCTGCTGCCGCCACTGTTAATATAAAGAAAACAAAAATTTGACCTGAAATATCATTTAAGTAATGTGAGAAAGCAACAAAATTCATATTGACTGCGAGCAGCATTAATTCAATTGCCATCAATATTATGATGATATTTTTCCGGTTAAGAAATATTCCAACAATCGCTATCGCAAATAAAATTGCGCCTAAAATCAAAAAGTCTGAAAGTGCTATCATAATGGTTATAGTTCACTATTAATGTTTATTTTTTGCTAAATAGTTACAGTATTAAAATTTCTAATCACTCGTTCATTTTTTCGGATTCCATTTTAACAACTCGTACACGATCTTCACTGCGAACAAGCACTTGCTTCGATGGATCCTGATGTTTTGTTTGAGGTCTGCGACGCATTGTTAAAGAAATTGCTGCAATAATCGCAACCAAAAGTAATACAGCGGCAAGTTCAAATGGATAAACATATTCTGTATATAAAACCATCCCCAGCTCTTTGGTATTGCTGTAATCAGCTCCACGTGCAACAGGATCGGCAAACTTGTCCAGACCAAAATTTTCTGGTCCAACGACAATAGCCATTTCAATCACTATAACAATTGCGACTAACCCACCTGGAATTAAATATTTTGTAAACCCCTCTCTAAGTGATGCTTCCTTAGTATCCAGCATCATCACTACAAAAAGGAAAAGAACCATGACCGCACCCACATAGACCAGAATCAATACCAGTGAGAGAAATTCTGCCTCTAATAAAATCCAGAGTGCGGCACAGGTAAAAAATGCCAAAACTAGAAAGAGTGCTGCAAATACTGTATTTCGAACCGTAACCACAGCGATAGAAGCTAAGACTAATACAGTCGAAAATAGATAAAAAACAAACGGTTCTATATTCATAATCTCACATCAATCAATTAACGATACGGCGCATCTTTTTCACGATCAGCGGCAATTTGACTTTCGAACCTATCACCCACTTCTAATAACTTCGCTTTGGTCATAATACTATCTTCTCTATTTTCAAAGACATATTCAAAGTGACGCGTCTCAACGATCGCATCTACCGGACAGGACTCTTCACAAAACCCACAATAGATGCACTTAAACAGATCAATGTCGTATTGTGTTGTTCTACGCGACCCATCATCTCTTTGCTCAGACTCTATAGTGATAGCCAAAGCTGGACAGACAGCTTCGCAAAGCTTGCATGCGATACAACGTTCTTCACCATTTTCATAACGACGCTGAGCATGTAAACCACGAAAACGATATGATTGTGGTGTTTTTTCTTCTGGGTATTGTACTGTTATTTTCTTGGCAAACAGATATTTGCCTGTTAATTTCAGCCCTAAAACAAGTTCCCAAAGCAAAAAACTCTTAATGTAGTGTTTCAAGTTCATATGCGAAATGACACCCCTAAATCAATCAAACCACGGACCTAAATGAAGCATTACCGCTAACCCTGTTACCAACAGCCATACAATCGTAACCGGAATAAATATTTTCCAACCCAACCGCATTAATTGGTCATAGCGATAACGTGGAAATGTCGCACGAAACCACAAGAAGAAGAAAAGTAAAAATGCTGTTTTAGCTAACAACCATACAATCCCAGGAACCCAGGAAAACAGATACTCAAGGCCTGGTATACCTTGAAATGGAGATAACCACCCTCCTAAAAACATGACAGCAGTTAAAATAGCTATCAGAATCATGTTGGCATATTCAGCCAGAAAAAACAGGGCAAATGCCATTCCAGAATATTCAACATGGAAACCTGCAACAATTTCTGACTCGCCCTCAGCCACATCAAAAGGAGCGCGGTTAGTTTCTGCAACACCAGAAATAAAATAGACTAAAAACAGAGGTGCTAATGGCAACCAGAACCAGTGTATAAAACTTCCTTCCTGTGCTAACACAATCTCTTGAAGATTTAATGAACCCGCCGCCAATACAACACCCACTAAAGCAAAGCCCATAGCGATTCCATAAGAAACCATTTGAGCGCCCATTCGAACAGCACTGATCAGTGCATATTTAGAGTTAGAAGCCCAGCCAGAAATCAGAATTCCATAGACTCCAAGTGACATAATTGCTAATACATATAACAACCCCGCATTTAAATCAGCAAGTACAACGCCTTCATCAAAAGGAATAACCGCCCATGCAATTAAAGCAGGCGCTAATGTTAAAAGTGGCCCGAGCAAGAATAGATAATGATTTGAATTAGTCGGTATAATAATTTCTTTTAAAGCAAGTTTAAGGCCATCGGCAATAGGCTGTAACAAGCCTCGTGGCCCCACGCGATTAGGCCCGATACGAACCTGAATGTAACCGATTACTTTACGCTCGGCTAAAGTCAAGTATGCAACGGACAGCATAATCGGAACAACGATTACAATAATTTTTAATATGATTTGAAGTACTAACGGCACTTCATTCCATGTTGTTTGTAGCAACTCTATCATTGGCATTTACAGCTATTTGCTTTCCCGGATAAACCGGCATGGATAATGTTCAGGAATAGACAAATTTTTATATACAACACTACTCCCCCCATAAAAACTCTAATTATTACTTTCTGCAGAAATTCCTAATTCAACAGCACGTGCAGCGGCAGCTAAACCCAACCGACTATTTGACTGTATCAAAATAGAGCCATTTGCCACACGATCATCAGTGATCAACTCAAGAACAACTTCGTCATCACCTTGTTTAACTGAAACAAACTTGGTGTTCTCTAAATTTTCCTGTAACACCAAGCTCTTATTTATCCGCACAGTTTTAGTAAATTTTTCTGCTGTTGTTTCTGCAAACGAACTTGCTCTTCGAACAATATTATCAATACGACCCGATGAAACCTCAACCAAACAAGCAATACCTGATGCCTTTGTTAATGTTGGGCAACGCCACTGTAGCCTGTTATTTTTATCAATACGGCCTATTTTAGCAAACAGTTCTTTACTAACATCTTCTGAAGAAAGATATTCAAAGCCATCTATTTCAAATAGATTGCCAAGGACTCGAAGCACTTTCCAGGCAGGTCGAGCTTCACCTAAAGGAGCTACAGAACCTTTAAATGATTGACTATTTCCCTCTACATTGACAAAAGTACCTGAGGTTTCATTAAATGTTGATACAGGCAATAAAACATCTGCATATTGTTTCATCTCATCATTTATATAAGGCGTTAAAGATACAACAAAATCAGCACTCTTTAGTCCTTTCAAAGCAGAATTAGGACCAGCACAATCCAGCTCAGGCTCAATATTGAGTAACATATAAGCTTTCAACTGTGACTCAAACATATCCCGAATATTCTTACCACTTTGACCGCTTATTTCACCGTTTTCAGCTCTATGAGGAACAGCTCCAGCTAACCAGCCACCGGCACTATTTGCACCATCAGATAAGTAACCTAGTTTTACTCCACTTAACTCAGCAATCAACCCGGAAAGTGATTGTAACGTTGACCAATTCGGATAATGCGCGGCCGCACTTCCTAATATGAGTGTGCCGTTATCAGATTGCTCAAGATTTTGGGCAATCGCTCTGTGCGTCTCAGTGACATTGAGTTTGTCAATAATTTCATTAAAACCTTCGGGGATTTTTGCCCCCGTCGAATCTAATAACGCTTTTGCTATGGCAGCCAGTTCATATTCAATTTCAACTGTTGTTGCTATCAACTTTTCCGCTACTGGAAAACGAAATTCATAGACAACCGGATTAACAAGCATCAATTTAGCGCCATTTAGAGCTGCTTTTCGTAGTCGGTGACCTGCAATCGGTTGTTCAACTCGAACATTAGAGCAAACCAGCAATGCTGCATCAATAGTTTCCAGGTCAGCAATTGATTGTCCTAACCATGGAAATATTGGAGCGATATCCTGATCACTAAAATCGAGACTTCTTAATCGATGATCAATATTTGAAGACCCCAAGCTTCTAAGTAACTTTTGAGACAAATACATCTCTTCAGTTGTAGAGTTGGGCGAAACTAATGATCCGAGCTGTGTGGCTCCATGATTTTCAATCACAGATTTCAATCCACGATGTGCGAACTCCAGAGCATGATTCCAATCCGTTTCTTGCCACTTACCGTCAATTTTAATCATTGGTTTTTGTAAGCGCTCATCACTATTCAGCCCTTCATAAGAGAAACGATCTCTATCAGAAATCCAACACTCATTAAGGTCTTCATTGTCACGAGGCAGTATACGCATAACACGGTTACGCCGCGTCTCGATTTTTATATTAGATCCAAGACAATCATGAGCTGCTATACCATCATGAGAGCTCAACTCCCATGATCGCGCACTGTACCTGAAAGGTTTTGATGTCAATGCACCAACAGGACAAATATCAATTACATTGCCAGACATTTCAGAGGTCAGTTCTTTTTCTACAAAGGTTCCAATAGTTAAGTGTTCGCCACGCCAGCTTGTCCCTAACTCACTTGTACCTGCAATCTCCTGGCTAAAACGCACACATCGAGTGCAGTGAATACAGCGAGTCATATCACTCGCAATAAGAGGGCCAATATTATTATCTTTTACAACACGCTTACCTTCACTAAACTGTGAAACATTACCGCCATAACCCACCGCAATATCTTGCAGCTCACATTCACCACCTTGATCACAAACGGGGCAATCTAATGGGTGGTTAATTAACAAAAACTCCATGACACCTTGCTGGGCAGATATCGCTTTATCCGAACGAGTATAAACTGTCATTCCATCAGTCACTGGAGTTGAACATGCAGGAAGTGGCTTACCTGCTTTTTCAACTTCTACTAGACACATTCTGCAACTGGCTGCAATAGAGAGCTTTTTGTGGTAACAAAACCGTGGAATATTAATTCCAGCTTCATCCGCAGCCTCGATGAGCATGACCCCATCTTCCGCATGGATCGTTTTTCCGTCTATTTCGATCGTTACCATACTTGAGTTCCGAATAACCGCAATATTATTAACTATAAAAACCTAGTGATTACCAACCATGCAACGCTTGTGCTTGATGTGGTATTCAAACTCTTCACGATAATGTTTAATAAAACTTGTAACAGGCATCGCTGCTGCATCACCTAAAGCACAAATAGTGCGCCCTTCAATTTTATGAGCAACGTCAACCAGTCGATCCAGATCTTCCGGGCGACCTTCACCGTGCTCAATTCGATGCACCATACGCGCCAACCAGCCGGTACCTTCACGACAAGGCGTACATTGCCCACAAGACTCTTCAAAATAAAAGTGAGCGATGCGAGCTAAAACCTTGACCATACACGTTGTTTCATCCATTACAATGACTGACCCAGCGCCTAACATTGAACCTGCTTTGGCAATACCATCATAATCCATAGTCACACCCATCATGACATCACCAGGAAGAACAGGTGTTGACGAGCCACCAGGGATTACAGCCTTTAAAGTATGGCCATCACGTATTCCACCCGCTATTTCCAGTAACTCTGAAAATGGTGTGCCCATGGAGACTTCATAATTTCCGGGTTTATTAACATGGCCAGAGACTGAAAAAATTTTGGTTCCACCATTATTAGGCTTACCAAGTTCCAAAAACCACTGCCCGCCTTTAGCAAGAATCATAGGAACTGAACATAACGTTTCAGTATTGTTTATTGTTGTCGGCCTTCCATAAAGGCCGTAACTTGCTGGAAACGGGGGCTTAAAACGTGGTTGACCTTTTTTGCCTTCAATCGACTCAATCAGTGCAGTCTCTTCACCACATACATAGGCTCCAGCACCCAAGTGTGTATGAATATCGAAATCCATCCCTTTACCCAGAATGTTTTTACCGATATAGCCTGCTGAACGTGCCTCTTTCAGCGCGTTTTCAAAACGTTCAAAGGGTTCCCAAAACTCACCTCGAATATAGTTATAGCCTGCATTTGCACCCATTGTATAAGCAGCAATGGCCATTCCTTCTATGAGTTGATGAGGGTTATAACGCAATATATCGCGATCTTTAAATGTACCTGGCTCACCTTCATCTGAGTTACAAACAATATATTTGTCACCCGCAATACCACGAGGCATAAAGCTCCACTTCAAACCCGTTGGGAAACCTGCCCCACCTCGACCACGCAGAGCGGATGTTTTTAATTCATTAATGATCTCTTCAGGAGATGTATTCTCTCGAACTATTTGTTCCCATACCTCATAGCCACCGTTTTCCTTATATGTCTCGATCGACCATGGTTTATCAAGATGGAGTGTTCTGAAACAGACTTCGTTAGCCATAATTACTTTAATCCACCTAGTATTTTATCTACTTTTTCAGGCGTAAGATTTTCATAATACTCACGTTCAATCTGGAACATCGGTGCACCAGCACAAGCTCCAAGGCACTCAACCTCTTTTAAAGTAAACTTCCCATCTTCTGTGGTTTCACCTAACTTGATACCCAGCCTGTTTTGCAGGTGAGATACAATTTGATCTGAACCACACAACATACAAGAGACATTAGTACAGACACAGATTTTATGCTTGCCAACAGGCTTTAATTCATACATGGAGTAAAAAGTTGCAACTTCATATACTGCAACAGTCTCCATTTCCAGATATTTGGCGACAGCGTCCATGAGCTCCGTTGTCAAACTACCCTCATGAGCTTCTTGAACAATTCTTAAGGCTGGCATCACTGCAGACTGTTTTTGATCTTGTGGATATTTGGCAATCCATTCATCAATTGCCCGCATAGTCTCTTTTGAAAAAATAGACATCAACGATCCACCTCACCAAATACAATATCCTGAGTACCAATAATCGCGACAACATCTGCCAGCATATGGCCTCGACACATTTCATCCAAGCCAGCTATATGAGCAAAACCTGGCGCCCGAATTTTCATTCTATAGGGTTTGTTTGCACCATCTGAAACAAGATAGATACCAAACTCACCTTTAGGATGCTCAACAGCGGCATAAGCCTCACCTTCTGGCAAACAAAAGCCTTCGGTAAAAAGCTTAAAGTGATGAATCAATGATTCCATATCACCTTTCATATCAGTTCTTTTAGGTGGAGCAACCTTATGATTATCTGTTAAAACAGGCCCTGGGTTAGCACGCAACCAATCAATACACTGCTGCATGATACGATTTGACTGTCGCATCTCTTCAACGCGCACTAAATAACGATCATAACTATCACCCGTTACACCCACCGGAATATCAAAATCAAGTTGATCATAGACCGCATAAGGTTGCTTTTTACGCAAATCCCACTCAACACCAGAACCACGCAACATTGGCCCTGTAAAACCCATTTGCAAAGCGCGTTCAGGCGAAACAATACCGATATCTACGGTTCGCTGTTTCCAGATACGATTATCCGTTAACAGGGTTTCGTATTCATCTACATGAGTTGGAAAGCGCTTAACAAAATCTTCGATAAAATCAAGCAGTGACCCTTGGCGATTTTTATTTTTCTTGGCAACTTCTTTTTCATTATGCCATTTTGAAGCCTCATACAGAGGCATACTGTTAGGCAAATCTCGCGCAACACCGCCAGGACGATAATAAGCTGCATGCAACCTCGAGCCGCTGACAGCTTCGTAACAATCCATCAAATCTTCACGCTCACGAAAGGCATATAAAAATATAGTCATCGCTCCAATATCAAGAGCATGCGCACCAAGCCAAAGTAGATGGTTTAATAAGCGAGTAATTTCATCAAACAACACTCTAATATAGAGCGCTCTAGTGGGCGGTGTAATACCCAAAACTTTTTCCATCGCGATGACATAAGCATGCTCATTGCTCATGGGTGATACATAATCCAAGCGATCCATATAACCTAAACTTTGATTGTATGGTTTGCTTTCAGCAAGTTTTTCTGTACCACGATGAAGTAAGCCGATATGAGGGTCCGCACGCTCTATCGTTTCGCCATCCAACTCTAATACCAAGCGAAGAACCCCATGCGCGGATGGATGTTGCGGCCCAAAATTAAGCGTATAATTCTGTATTTCTGCCATAATCAAGCGCTCCCTTTTGCTGCAAAGCGATGATCATTTCTAATGACACGTGGCGCATTAATCCGAGGCTCAATACTTACCGGCTCATAAACAACACGTTTTTTATCTGAGTCATAACGCATTTCCACATAACCTTCTAATGGAAAATCTTTACGAAATGGGTGACCAATAAAACCATAATCAGTCAATAGTCGCCTTAAATCTGGATGCCCTTCAAACAGAATTCCGAACAGATCGAATGCTTCCCGTTCAAACCAGTTTGCAGAGCTCCAAAGTTCAACAACGGACGCAACTCTTAACGTCTCTTCATCAACAAAAGTTCGCACTCGAAGTCGCTGGTTATTCTTTACAGAGAGCAAGTGATAAACCACAGCAAAGCGTCCACCTTTCGATGTAAAACGATTCGCTTGCCCATTTTTATATTCAGAATAATCAACCCCGCAAAGATCAATTAGCATATCAAATTCAAAGTCAGGTTCATCACGAAGACTTTGGCATACATCAACAAGCTCATTCGGAGCGATCTCAATAGTGACCTCGCCCATCGCATACTGACTCCATAGCAACGTATCTCCGAAACGTAGCTGCAGGCGTTCAACAAGTGTTTGCTTTGAATTTTCCATAGATTCTTAACGAGCTATTGTGTTGGTTCGTTTAATTTTATTTTGTAACTGAATAATGCCATATAAAAGCGCTTCCGCTGTTGGTGGACAGCCTGGAATATAAATATCTACAGGTACAATTCGATCACAGCCTCGGACAACGGCATATGAGTAATGGTAATAACCACCACCATTAGCGCATGATCCCATAGAAATCACCCAACGTGGCTCAGCCATTTGGTCATACACTTTTCTTAACGCAGGCGCCATTTTATTAACCAGCGTACCCGCAACAATCATCACATCAGACTGACGAGGACTCGGCCGAAAAACAACGCCAAAACGATCTAAATCATAACGAGAAGCACCCGCTTGCATCATTTCAACAGCACAACATGCCAAACCAAAAGTCATAGGCCACAACGACCCCGTGCGTGCCCAGTTAATTAAAGCATCAGCACTTGTTGTGACAACACTCTCTTTCAGAATGCCTTCTATTCCCACTCTAGCGCCCCTTTTTTCCACTCATAAATAAAACCAATAACAAGGAGGGTTAAAAACATCACCATTGCCCAAAAGCCAAACCAGCCAATATCTTGCAAAACAGCCGCCCAGGGGAACAGAAAAGTAATTTCAAGATCAAAGAGAATAAAGAGAATTGCGACCAGATAATAACGAATGTCGAATTTCATACGGGAATCTTCGAAAGGCTCGAATCCGCACTCATAAATAGAAAGTTTTTCACTATCAGGTTTATTTGGCCCCAGCATAAACCCCATAATCAAGGGGCCTAATCCAAACACCACACCCAACACAATAAAAAGTAAAACAGGCAGGTAATTTTCCAACATATCCAGCTACTATCCCCCAAAAATCCGACGATGGTTAAAGTAAATTTCCCGCTGTACCTAGCAGAAAATATAAATCTTTACAAAAACCAATCTGGTTATTATCGCTTATAAATATGAATGCAGGCTGCACTCCAACTCTCTCCAAGCATGCACACCAACAGAACAAAAAAACATTATTATAATTTTATAACTTAACTTATGGTGCCGACGGCCGGAGTCGAACCGGCACAGCTCTCGCTACCACCCCCTCAAGATGGCGTGTCTACCAATTTCACCACGTCGGCAATAGTTCAACAACACATATTATTGAGGTTATTTTTCTTCCGCGATAGCAGGCACATCACCTGAGCCAGGCAATGACTCAACATTCATCCCAAGATCTGGTTTATCTATTATTGCAGCTGGCGCTTCGATATTTAAAGAGTCAGTCACACTACTCTGCTTCATTCCTTGATGACTGAAATAAGCAAGCGTCAAACTGGTAATAAAAAATGTCGCACCCATTATTGCTGTAACTCTTGTTAAAAATGAGCCAGCCCCTTGACTACCAAATACCGTTTGCGAAGCACCTGCACCAAAAGAAGCCCCCATATCAGCCCCTTTACCGTGCTGGATTAAAACCATCACAATCAAACTTATTGCTAATAATGTATGAAAAACCAATAGTGCAGTATGCATCAATAAACCTTACTTACAACAAACAAAACAGCATCATCTTTATGATGCACGACAAATACCTAAGAACTCATCAACAACCAGTGAAGCGCCTCCCACTAAACCACCGTCAATATCTGACTTGGAAAACAACTCAGCAGCATTTCCAGCTTTAACACTTCCTCCGTAAAGGATTCGTGTTTTTTCTGCTACACCTGCATCTTTATTGGCAACACGCTGACGTATAAAAGCATGAACATCCTGAGCTTGTTCAGGCGATGCTGTTTTCCCCGTACCAATCGCCCAAACAGGCTCATAGGCAATCACGGAATCCGCTAATGCTGCCACACCACCTTCCATATTCAAAATCGCATCCAATTGGCGAGCAACGACAACCTCAGTTTGACCCGACTCACGCTCTTCAAGCAATTCACCAACACACAAAATCGGTTTTAAGCCAGAATCATATGCAGTCTTAAATTTTTGTGCGACCAGCGCATCAGTTTCACCATAAAGTGCACGGCGCTCAGAGTGACCAACAATGACATATTTACAGCCATACTCTAACAGCATACTCGCCGCTATTTCACCCGTAAATGCACCTTGTTCAGCATGACCACATAAATTTTGACCACCCAACACAAGATTTGAAGACTCTAACTGCGCTTTTACATCTGAAATATAGATGGATGGCGGACACACAACAACCTCAGCATCAACACCTGAATTCAAGCCAGCCTTCAAACCGCTAAGCAGCGACAAAATACTTTCCTTGGAACCGTTCATCTTCCAGTTACCAGCAACCAGCGGTTGGCGCATAATCAGCAATTCCTAATTTAAGTAGTTCTTCAAAATCTGAACGGAAGCTTAACGGTTGAAAAATAATAAATCAATAACTTCTTTAAAATCATCTAAAACCGCATTCCCTTACTATTTATTACGTTATTAATAACTTTCAACTCAAGTTACAATAACGACTCTAAAAGATTTAAGAGCATTCACTGGGAACGCCTCATGAGTATTAATGATTTATTTTCAAACATAGAATTTTTGGGCAGTGACAGTATATGGGTGACACAAATTTTTGCAGTCATATTCATCACCCTACTTATAGATTTTATTCAAAAGAGAGTTTTAAAACGCCTGCATAAACGCCTCCTCAAAACAGCCACTCTTTGGGACGAAGCTTTGATTGAGGCCATTCGCAAGCCGTTATCACTGCTTATTTGGGTGGTAGGCATCACATTAGCCGCTGATATCACAGGCCAAAATTCGGAAGCTGCAATTTTTGACATTGTAAGTACAATCCGTGCTATCGGTGTTATTTTTGCCATCATATGGTTTGCATTACGACTTGTTAACTGTACTCAAAAAAACCTTATCGCATCGCGCAAAAATAGCGCTAAACCTATTGACCATACAACAGCCGATGCAATCAGCAAATTACTTAAAATTTCCATTATTATCACAGGCTTACTTATTACGTTACAAACGTTGGGGTTTAGTATTTCAGGCCTTTTGGCTTTTGGTGGCGTTGGAGGCATCGCCATTGGTTTTGCTGCCAAAGATTTATTGGCCAACTTCTTTGGTGGTGTCATGATTTATCTGGATCGACCCTTTACCGTGGGTGACTGGATTCGCTCTCCTGACAGAGAAATAGAAGGTACCGTTGAAGAAATTGGCTGGCGATTAACACGCATTCGTACTTTTGATAAACGCCCTTTATATATTCCAAACAGTGTCTTTTCGACAGTTTCTGTTGAAAACCCATCCCGCATGACAAATCGCCGTATAAAAGAGACAATAGGCATCCGTTACGCAGATGCAAACAAAATGAATAGCATTATTAGTGCAGTCAAAGAGATGCTAAAAAACCACCCTGAAATTGACCAAAAACAAACTCTTATTGTTAATTTCAACAGTTTTGCCCCGTCGTCCCTAGATTTTTTCATCTACACTTTTACACGCACAACAGATTGGATAAAATTTCATGAAATCAAACAGGATGTACTGTTAAAAATTTGCGATATTATCGAAAGCCATGGCGGTGAAATTGCATTCCCCACCACCACTATCCACCTCCCTGCTTCAGTTGATTTACCAAAAAACGAGCAGGGTGCAGACAGTTAAGCAAGTCGCGTGAAATTGGTTGCGGCTCACCCTCAAGGTAAGCTGCAATAATTTCAGAACTTAATGCACATGAAACCAGACCACGGGAACCGTGAGCGACATTAACGAACAATCCAGACTGATATTTTGCAAGCGCATAGGTATCAGGCCGCCTGCCATGCCTCAGGCCTTCATAATGCGTTCTAAACCAGCTTTCATCCGCCAAAGGTCCGACAAGCGGTAAATGATCCTGACTGGTTGCCCTGAACGCAACACGCCCAACATCTAACAAAACATCATCAGACTGAACAGCAGGCAATTGGCTATATAGTGCACTCAACATTTGATTGCTCTCTGATTTTTTCAGGGCTTTGGATTGATCTGAACGATGATAGCTCGCCCCCACCACATGATATTTTTTGTATGCAGGCGTAATATAGCCGTCATAACAGACTGGCATATTCAGAGCGGCACTCACAGAGTTTTCAGGCAAATAAGTTAACTGACCTCGCACCCTTGATACTGGCAACCCAGCACCTTGCTTTAAATGAGTCACTTCATAACCATTGGCCAATACAACAACTGGAGCCTCAGCTATAACTTCACCTAATTCGTCCCGAACAGACCATATTTCATTATTTTGTTCAATCGTAATGGCCGTTTTATGAAAGCAGCGCTGAATTAACTCTGGTTCTAAATTCACCAAAATACGACATAACCCTGCTGGGTTTAGACTCCCACCGAGTGGATAAAACAGACCTCCTGATTGGACAGATAGCCCACACAAGTCACTCGCTTGCTCTGAACTTACAATTTGAAGCAGTGAATGCGGTAAATTTAACTCAGAAAAACGCCGAGCTTTTTTTGAATCGAATAGCTGCAATACACCAGAATCGTTCCAAACCAACTCTGAATACTGGCACTTCAACTCTGAAAGCCATCGAACTGCATACAAAAAAGCAGTTAAATAGAAGTGACTTGCGGAATCAGCAGTGACACCCAAGCGAGGCATCACGACACCCAACAGATTTCCCGATGCCTCTTGAGCCACATCGGAGTGGCGCTCAATCAATGTGACAGCCCAACCCCTTCGAGCCAGTGCATGAGCTGTTGTTACTCCCGCAAGCCCTGCTCCAATCACCGCGACGGATCGAGAGTGCTCATTGATTTTATCAGGAAGCGCAAACCAAGGCGTTTGATCGCTACGATTAGCTTTACCAACAAAAATCCCACGCAGCATCTCTCGTTTACGCCCAAAACCGGTGACTTTGGAAACTTCAAAACCTGATTCGATTAAACCCCGCCTCACCGCACCGACGGCTGTAAATGTACTAAAAGTAGCTTCTGCATAACTTAATCGAGCAATCTGCTCAAATAATTCATACGACCACATACCATCGTTTTTACTCGGCGCAAAACCATCCAGAAACCAGGCATCCACCTTTGCTTCCAGATTTTGATACATATCAACGGCATCACCTAACATCAAAGTCAGCGTGACACGCCCCTGCAAAAATTCCAAACGATGATAACCAGAAACAAGCTCAGGATAAGCATTCAACAACAACTCAGAATATCGCGCTAATTCAGGCCATAAACAGAGTACTTGTTGCAAATCAGATTTAAGTAACGGAAATTTTTCAACAGAAATGAAATGCAGGCGTGCATTGGGTGGCGCAGTTTCATGCCAACGTTTTAAAGCCACAAGAAAATTCAGACCCGTACCAAAGCCTGTTTCAGCAATAGTAAAAGCTGTAGAGTCTAACCAACGATCGGGTAACTGATTATGCTTTAGAAAAACATAATCAGTTTCATCAAGCCCACTTTCACTGGAAAAGTAGATGTCACCAAATGAATCACTATAAGGCGCTCCGTCTCGCCAACTGATCTTCGCAGGTGTAACAGAAAAATTTCTAGCGCTGCACACCTACAACGCCACTTTTATCGAAAGGTACTTTTACATTTTTTAGCATCGGCAGTGCTGTATCCAGATTCATATCACCCGTGAACTGATAATTCAAACCTTCGCCCTTCATCAAGGCACTGTAAAGTGCGCTGCCCATCTCTAGAAAATTTAATTTCAAAGGAATGTTAATTTGAGTTTCACCTTTTTCAGCCAATTTAATGGTCTCCTCCAGCGCACTTTCAGCCCACTGTGAGCCATTAATTGAAAGATTATAAGCCAACTGACTCACATCAATACCAAAAGAGTTTGGGTTTTTAATATTGGCGTTAATAACAACCTCAGCACCACTCAACCCCATTTTTTTAACATTAATTCCACCCAAAGAGACTTCAGGAATTTTAGGCACAGGAAACTCACCTTTTTGAGTCGATGGAAACTTTTTAACACCGATCACAGGCAAATCAACAAGCGCTGTTGTTTGCAACTCATAATTCAACGTATCTTGATTCAGCACACCTTGATAGAGCTTTTTAAGGTCAGCGAAATTGAGTGAAATAGGTACTGTGACGGTACTGACACCTTGCGCATCAATTTTGAATTGATCCCGTTTTTCACCTGCCAATAGCTGC
>VAPF01035060.1_pt1 | contig 18280 bp, 14 predicted proteins | sample 3393931 | NCBI WGS metagenome assembly VAPF01 (sample SAMN08290437, study PRJNA428436) | hydrothermal vent metagenome | isolation source: Deep-sea hydrothermal vent chimney | place: Atlantic Ocean: South-mid Altantic Ridge | depth 2773 m m | reverse complement strand
CCCTGATGATACGGCATGGAAATATTTTGCGTTACCGATCCCGTTACTCTGATACGAGACAAAAAAGCATGCCCCTGCAAATTAGTTAAAATGATCGTAACATTCGGTGATTTCACATAATCAGAAAGTCTGCTTTCGATCTTTGCGGCCAGCTCCTCCGGTGTAAGGCCGACAGCCATAACATCACCAATCAATGGCATCGATATTTTACCATCAGGACGAATTGGCTCTGCTAACGATAATTCTGCATTTTTCCAGACATTAATCTGAATCTGATCACCAACCGCCATTTTGTATGACTTAATCAATACTCTAGGCCCGGCGTTTTGCCATGGGCTGTCTTTTGCCGGCAACCTTGGTTCACCTATTGAGCAGGCTGATAACCCTGCGACCAAAAAGACGACCACCACCATAGAATGCTTCATTTTAACTCCTGAATATTAATACACGAACACCGTAACCGGCTTAAAAAGACACCAAACATGCCAAAAACCCACGCTCATAATAGGCGGGTATCACAAAAAATGTTATTTTGACCAAAATCATCTGATCATTTCATAAAATGGGTTATTTCATCGCCCTCAAGCATACAAAGAAACGACTTCAAAATGCTCTTCTCTCACAAAACCATCATTTCCAGAAAGGCACCAAAATGCATCACACCTCAATGCAATATTAGACCATGAAAGGCTAAATTCATACTATTTAACGGGACTACCAATATACACAGATTACCTGCATGATTTCAGGCTTGTTTCATACGCCCTAACCCGCCCCGATAATGCATTCAACACTACCCTGACAAATAAAACTGTAACCATGCGGCTGCAACGCTATATAAATTAATATATTAGAAATATAATCTAGAAACAAAGCTATAGTCACATCATAGTATATGAAGGTATGTCACCATAAAAAATTAACAATGAATATTGAAGCAGATCCGACCAACAACTATATAATCGATATTTCTCATAAATATGATCTTAAACAGCTACAACAGGAATGGCTTTCATTACAGGAAAAACAGGATTTACCTTTTTTTATAACCTGGTCATGGATTTCCTGCTGGATACAAACATATGACCCATCGCTCATCATAGTATCTGCCATATATAAGGGAAAAACTGTTGCCATCGGCATCTTTACCCGCTCAGAAGACAAACGTCATGGTTTTATTAAGTCGCGCCAGTATCGGCTTCATCAGACTGGAGACCAGCAACATGATCAAATCTGGATAGAATACAATGATTTCATCTGCGATCCCGAGCATCAAGAATATGCGGTAGCCGCATGCCTCAACCAATTAATGCATAACGAACGACAATGTGATGAGATTATCTTATCCATGATGAAAAAGACTCGCGCACTGGCAATAATCAAGCATTTCAAAAACGCCAGACTTGAAGACACAACATCCGCTCATCTAACGAATCTCAGCAAGCTCAATAGTACAAAAAACACCTACATAAGCACCCTGTCTTCAAATACACGTTATCAGATTAGGAAATCAACTCGTTTATATGAAAAAGAATATGGCTCATTAAGTCTGAATTTTGCACAAACTGCTGAACAAGCTATAGACTATTTTTACCAGGCCGGAGAGCTTCACAAAAACCGCTGGCATGACAGCGGTTTTTACAACCACAGCTTCACGAGCTTCCACGAAACGCTCATCAGAAAAAACTTTGAAAAAAACCAGATCGATCTGGTTAAAGTAAAAGCGGGCAGCACAATATTAGCCATAATTTACTATCATAAAACCCTGAAAAACATTTATTTTTATCTTCAGGGGATAAACTATAACGATAACAAACAACTTAAGCCCGGCTTGGTAAGTCATGCATTGTTGACAGAACATTACGCATCTCAACAGATGAAGCTTTACGACTACATGGGTGGCTTCAGCCAATACAAAGTCCAACTGTCAAATGAAACCATAGAACTATCTACCGTAGTAATACACAGAAATAACTGGCTCTTTAATCTGGAGAACCAGGGCCGAAAAATCAGAAATAGATTACGCTCATAAAAATACTAATCAACCAGATCACTTATGGATAATACTAATAAAACACTAATTGTAATAATTTCGATAATCATCACATTCCCGTTACTTCTTTTAAGTACAACACAGTCAATGATAAATGCGTGGATAGTTGATGGAACGTACAATCATGCATTTCTGGTTTTCCCTGTATGCATATGGCTCATTTACCAGAGAAAAGATCTGCTACTGTCTTTAAAACCAAAACCGGACCTTCTCGCTATCGCCTTTCTTCCAGGCGCGATAATTATTTTATTTCTGGCACTTATTGTGGATGTTCAGATTGCTCAACAAGTTGCAATGATCACGATTATTATTACTACAATCTGGGCGATGTTCGGCAGAGAAATCACCCTGACTTTAATATTCCCGCTTTTATTTCTTTACTTCGCCGCCCCGCTTGGCAGCAGCCTAATTCCTGTTTTAATGGAATTTACAGCTCACTTTGTAGTATTCATGGTGAAATTGACCGGTATTCCTGTTTATAGCGACGGCTTATATTTTAGCCTGCCTACTGGGAGCTGGTCTGTAATAGAAGCATGCAGCGGAATCAGATACTTAATCGCCTCCTTCTCACTAGGTATTATATATGCGTATATCACATACACCTCAACTAAAAAACGCATCATATTTATTTTATTCGCAATAATCACTCCCATTATCGCAAACGGATTAAGAGCGTTTGGAATCGTCATGATTGGACATTTCAGCGACATGAAATACGCAACCGGCGTAGATCATCTAATGTTTGGCTGGCTGTTTTTTGGCGTCATAATTTTCACCTTGTTCTTTATCGGTAATTATTGGGCCGACCCGCCCCCCGCAAATAAACAAAACAACACATCAGCAAATACAAGATGTGCTGAGATAAGCAAGTATTCATATGTGATTTTAGCCGTTACGGTATTTATCCTAATCATTACTCAAGCTTCTGCCGCACATATAAAATCTCAAGAACATGGAAAAATTAACAACACTCAGATTACGCTACCTTCCAGTCTCGCCGACTGGCACATCCAAGAAAAAAATATACTTGACTGGGAACCCACGCTAACAAACCCTGATGCCGTGTTTTCCAGAACCTTCATCAAACAGGATAACATCGTACAATTGTCAATCGGTTATTATAGTAACCAGAAACAAGGGGGCGAAGCGATCAGTTCAATGAATCGTATCTCAAGCCTGTTTGGCACAAAATGGAAAAAGGTAACCGGAACAAAACTAAATATTAATAACCTTGATTTAAATGAGACGATCATCAAAGACAATAAAAATAAATTGCTGGTATGGGACTGGTATCGTGTCGGACGGTTTCAGACAGCTAATCCATATCTAGCTAAAGTTTATAATGCCTACAACCTTATATTTGAAAACAGGAATGATGCATCATTTATCTCAATAGCAACACCATTACTCAATGTAGATAAAAGCACAAGCCGAGAAACACTCAAAAAGTTTATCTCGCAGTTTCAGAATAAAGTGGACTATCAACTTGAACACTTACACGACCTATAAATCATCACGGAACAAACGAGAACACAAATTGATCATATTATGCACGATCACTGTGGCACATTAACCTATGCAAGCAAGTAATAAAGAAAGACTAAAATCTCTTGTCGAAAAGAAAGGCATCATATCAAGAAATATCGGGCGTTTAAAAAATAACAACGAACCAATAGATCATCTCCTCCGCAACATACAGACCATCAGCATTGAGATCAAGAAACTCAAGGCTGAAATCAAGCGAGAAAAATCTCTACAGCAAAACAAATCAGGAGCGGCTACCAAACTCACCCCACCCCAATTTAAAACCAGAACGCTTGATGATAATTCTGCAAAACTCTATGTACGCACGGACACAAACAGTGAAAAGTGGGACCAGTTCATAAACAAGCATCCAAATTCTAGCGCATATCACTGCACGTCCATAAGAGATGTCATAAAAGATACTTTTGGACATACCTGCATTTACCTGACTGCGGAGGACGAAGACCATGTGATACAGGGCGCTTTACCTCTAATCAAGCTAAACAGCCGACTATTTGGCCACTTCCTGATCTCGGTACCTTTTTTCAACTATGGCGGCATACTTGCAAACTCTAAACAGGCTGAAATTGAATTATTGAACAAAGCAAAAAACATCGCCAGAGAATCAGGTGCCAGCCATATAGAATACCGCAATACGTTTCATGATGAAGTACAAAAGACACGGACCGACAAGGTCACGATGCTCCGCCAGCTCCCGGAGACATCTGATTTACTATGGCTGGATATAGGCTCAAAAGTACGCGCCCAGATCACAAAAGCACAGTCGTACCACCTGACCACAAAGGCAGGTAAAAGCGAATTAATTAATGAATTTTATACTGTATTTTCACGAAATATGAGGGACCTAGGAACACCCGTTTATTCAAAAAAATTTTTCATAAACATCATTAATAAATGCAAGGACACACATATTGTCATTATCTATTATAAATCCAAACCCGTTTCAGCTGCTTTTTTACTCGGCTGGAGAGACACCATGGAAATACCATGGGCCTCAACATTGCGGGAATATAATAATATGAATGCAAATATGTTCCTCTACTGGACCGTGTTAAAGCATTCGATAGAACAGGGATTTAAAATATTTGATTTTGGGCGATCCAACAAAAATGCGGGGACATACCGTTTTAAAAAACAATGGGGCGCAGAACCACAGCAGCTCTATTGGCATTATTGGTTACAAAACGACTCTGACGAACCGCCTAAAATTAACCCGGCCAATCCAAAATACAAACTCATGATTTACTTTTGGAAAAAACTACCCGTATGGTTTACAAAAATCATCGGTCCGGTAATCGTAAAACATCTTCCTTGATAGCCCCGGATTATTTGCAACCCTATACCCATATACACCACCATGCGCATCAACTTATTTTAAGCAGACATTCGTATTGCTCTTCCAGTTCGTTTTCGTAGTCTGAATATATGCTTGCGATCGACTCTCCAAGCTTATCTCTTACTTGCATTAAACGGGTAAACTTATCAAACAGTTCATCACTAGTGAAATCATCAATCTGCACATGAAATTCACCTAGACCGACTTCGTTTAACAGTTCCGACGACTTTCTGTAATAGCAGATACCCACAACAGGCTTATTAAGTTTAAGTGGTAAAACCGTAGCATGAAATCGGGTGGCAAAAATAACATCGCACGAATCAATAGTTTTCATCAGGTCAGTAACGGTCTGATCCATCACTGTTTCAATCTCATTTAACTCTTTAGCTGACATCTCAAAGTCATCATTCTCAAACAGATTCATGATGTCGTCAATCACATCAGCATCATTTTTCTGAGTGCCAAACAACTTTACACGACAGTCTTTTTTTACTAGCTGCCTGCATAAATCTGCCATTTTATAAACATACGAATTATATTTTTTATCGTCGCGCTCAAACCAGTAACGTCTATCATAGACAGGCATAGGGTTTATACCAACAACAACTTTTCCTTTGTCATGGCCGGAGGAACTATTTTTCTGCGCTTCATATGGAAGGCTATGAGCTATATCTGGATACACCTTGCCATCTATATTTTTTAATCGCGATTCAACCAGTTGCTTAGATCCAACATCTCGATATGAAAGATAATCTGCTTTCCCTAAAGCTATCTTTAGCATGCTATAACTTAGCGAATGAGTTAACGGGCCAGCACCGATACTGACAAAAGCTACTTTTGTGCCATTAAGCCTGGCAAGTATCGTCCATTTAAGTAGCGTATAAGGAAAACCCCACGCGCCGCCGAAATTATCCAGAAACTGATTTGACCCGCATATTATCAATAAATCTATTGGCTTAATGTACGACCTGGCCTTTAATAAAAAAACACCTTCTGTTTTCAATTGAGAGATAAGATGCAGGGACGCTAACATCGCTTTTGCAAGCACGCCTATTAATGGTAGTTTTTTTATTTTTTCCTTTACCCCAGGCGATGATGTCATTTCGTTGTCAGCATCACTTACATCATCATTTTTGTTTGACGAATTCTCCTGGTCGGAGCTTTCCACAAAAAAATCTTCGCGATAACGTATCGGAAAACTTTCAACATTGTATCGCTCAGCGCTATCGTTAGGATTTATGGAAAGGCAGGATAAAACCACATCGGGACTTCTTTTCTTAATGTTTGCAATCATCGCTTCGATAATCGCTTCATCACCCAGATTTTTATTTCCATAATGACCGAGTATGCCAATATTATTAATATGATTCATAGATATCGCCACAGAGGTAATATGATCTATTCGTTAAACTTAGACGAAGGTTTCGGTTAGAATAAAAGCTTTCGGGCATGGAACCCTTCAGCAAAACCCGATTCACTCGCACACTCAATACCTCTGATTCTCATAAGAGATTTAAACAGATCTCTGGAAAACCAATGTTTATCGGACTGGGTGACGAAATGCTTAATTAATAAATCAATCTTTCTTTCGACATACTCATCAGCAGCAGCGACATACAAATTTGGCGTTACCAAATCTCCGTCATATTTCGCTATTTCATATTGAAAGATGACATGGTTTCTAAACGTATTCCAGCTCAACTCTGATATTGTCCTGTGATCCTGATGTTTATCTTCAATATAATGTGTAAATATTATATCCGGATCAAACTTTTCTTTGATCAATTCGAAGTGTTCTTTAATATCTGTTGCGACATATGGAAAAAAGCCATTCCTAAAACTATTTATTTCTATTATTGATTGATGGTGATCTTTAAGATAACTCTGCGCGCTATTTCTTGCTTCATCTTCACGCACAGTATTTGAACTAAAGACAACCCAGAATATTTCTGCATCAGGATAGTCATCAAGCAGCTTTAAAAGTGTACTACCACAGCCTATCTCAATATCATCACAGTGTGCGCCTAATACGAGTATTTTTAACGCTTCCGCCTTATCAGAAATTTTTAACTTTATCATTATCCCAAATCATCCAGGGTTGATTTCCAGACTCACACAAACCGTCTAATCTTTTCTTATCTTTAAACGTATCCATCGCAGCCCAGAACCCTTCATATTTTTTCGCATACAGTTTCTTTTCTTTAATCAGGCGCTGAAAAGGCTGCTCCACCAACTCTTCCCCTTCTTTCATATAATCGAAAACTTTTTTGTTCAGAACAAAAAAACCTCCATTGATCCAATATTCGGCATCGCTCACATGTTCTATTTTTGAGACCAGGCCGCTACTATCCAATGTTTCTACAGCATGAAAGCTTTGTGAGGGCCGAACCATAACAAAACTGGCCACCGCATTATTTTCTTTCGCTTTCTCAATATGAGCAGCCATATCCAAATCTGACAGACCATCACTGTAATTTGCAAGAAAGTATTCGTCATCTCCTACGTATTTCTTTACCGCTTTTAACCTCTGCCCTATATTTGACTGTAGGCCAGTATCCACAAATGTTATTTTCCAGTCGGGTAAGTCAGCCCCAAGCAATTCTATTTTAGCTCCGCCACCAGATAACACAAAATCATTAGATGCTGTTTCCTGATAGTTTAAAAAGTAGTCTTTAATAACTTCACCCTTGTATCCCAAACACAAGATAAATTCAGTATGCCCATAATGGGCATAATACTTCATCAAATGCCATATAATCGGCCTAACCCCGATATTCACCAATGGCTTTGGTATGGTTTCAGAATATTCTCTCAACCTCGTACCGAGGCCGCCACAAAAAAGTACTACTTTCATATTTTTATCCTTACTCTTTAACGTGCTCCAACAGTCCCGCCTGAAAAAGCTCTTCTGCAGCACATTGAATAGTTTTAAATGTCATTTTTGATTTTATTGAAATAGCAAGTAAGTCATTATCTTTATCTGATAAATTAAGTACCCACAACTTTGCCAAAATACTTTCTTCGATATCCTGCAAACCACCAGTTTTTCTATATAACCCACGTTTACCCAGTTGCGGCTCACCATAAGGTTGTAGATTTATGAATGTTGTATTGTTGTCAAAAATATTTAATACATCGATATATGCCTGAATCGTGTCCGACAAATATTCGGGCTTTACCAGATCAAGATTATCAGCTGATGTATGGTATTCAGGATAACAGCCATTCGGTGTTCTCATCAGGCTGCCAACTGGCAAATTTATACCCGGCGAAGCAAACTGCCTCTCATCATATCCATAAGGTGAGAAATCCAGAGTATTAAATTCTTTACCCGATGTTTCCAGTACGTTTAAAACCATCCTGTCGATGTAACTTCCAGCATTTCGACTACGTTTATAGGTCAGGGAACCAGAATCACCTGCAACAGCAAGGACAAGACCCGCTTTAATATTTAGCAGTTTATCCTGATTTTGACTCAGCCAGCTGATTGAGCCTATCGTCGCAGGCGCAAATACTATCCTGTATGATTTATTCAGTTTCTGGCTTGATAAATATTTAGCCAGTTGCGTTGCTATAGATATTCCGCTTAAATTATCGTTACATAAAGAAGGATGACATATATGCGTAAACAGCAAAAACTCCTCTTTACTTTCACCTTTGATATAGCATTCACCGTAACTTAGGCTGCCCTGTTTAAAATCCGAGTCTATATAAACCTTGTATTGCTCATCGCTTAAAGATTTCCGCTGATTCTCTGGCAGGCAGAAACCCCAGGTTTTATTGTAATAACTTGTCCTGTAAGGTATCCACTCAGGATGCTCCGGTATACTATGCAAATGGCTGTCCAGATCTTCTTTTGAAAGAGTTTCATCAACAGGCATCGAATAACTGACAACATGTAGATTAGACAACTTGAAGTCAATTATCTTATTACCTGCCATGTCTTCAACATAAGCATCTCTGATGTTCCACTCTTCCGGAACAGTCCAGTCAAAGACTTGTGTCCCGGTAGCAACCTCAGATACATTAAGATCAATTTCTTGAGAAACTAACTGCAACGTCTGGCGCGTCCCTGCGCCAGTTATACTTCTACATAGAGGGTACAGTATTTCTATAAACGCGTAGGCATCTGAACCCAAATCATTAACTGGATACTCTGATATAAAACCCGACCACTTAAAGTCAACGCCATTCATAACATAGCTCTTGGCAAAGAATAAGCCAAACTAGATCGTCCAGAAGAACTCATCATCAATTTGATTTGTAGCAATTAGGTAGTTTAACTGCTTCAACCGTGTAAACGGTTTAGCTTTAAACGTCTCTACACTCATATCGATTTGCTTAAATACGCTGTGTAATTGCTCCGCACCTTTTTCAGCATTCCAGTCACAACTAAACCCGGGCAGGTTATTGGTTATTTTATCAAAGTTAACTCTGTAGCTTCTATTGTCACCCGTACTATCACCAAAAGTTACTTTACAACCAGGGAACTCGTTACCAACAATTTCAGCTATCTCTTTTACCTGGTAGTTAGCCGTACTATCACCTACATTAAAAATCTGGTTATGAATACTGTCGGCTGGCGCTTCTAAAGAACAGTAAATAGCCTTACAAATATCCAGAACATGAACCAATGGCCGCCATGGCTGACCGTCACTCAACATTGCAATGTTTTTCTCAGTCCATGCTAATGCTGACAAATCGTTTAACACAATATCGAATCGCATCCTTGGCGAAGCACCATATGCCGTACCGTTACGTAGATATACCGGGCTAAAAGTATTGTCAGCCAATTGCGAGAGATCTCTTTCGACATTTACCTTACACTCAGCGTAAGCTGTCTGAGGGTTTGTCGCAGAAGACTCATCAAGGAAGTCACTCGTACCTGCACCGTAAACGCTACATGATGACGTGTAAACAAATCGTTTAACCCCGACCTCTTTACACAACTTTGCTATATTGACGCTACCCAGATGATTTATCTTGTGTGTTATTTCAGGCTTGTTCTGCCCTAGTGGATCATTTGAAAGCTCGGCCAGATGCACTACCGCATCAAACCCTTCCAGATCTTCTCTGGTAATGTTGCGTAAATCTTTATTTATGGTCATAGCCTGCAATGGCGTATCAGCCTGTCGACTGTACAACCAGCCATCACGATAATAACCCGTATCTATGCCAACAACTTCATGTCCACGCTGAATCAAAATTGGAGCAAGCAGTGATCCAATATAACCTTCTGTTCCCGTTACAAGTACTCTCATATTTACACCTTACTTAATTTACTAGTTATTTATTTTCATTCAACCGTCGCAAACATTTTATTAATAACTTACCTGCTGCATACAGGATAAAAATAAAACATCCATACTGACGCATTATTTCAAATTAAAACGCTTCTCAGCCATAATCTTTATCTCTTCACCTATAACCAGACTAGCCGTGGCCGCAGGCGAAGGGGCATTGAGCACATGAATACCGCCTTCTGAGTATTCGATTTTAAAATCTTCCCGAGTATCACCATCCAGTCCCACATACTGCGCCCTAACACCAGCTCTGCCGGGAATAATGTCATCCATTGTGAGTGACGGAATCATTCTCTGCAAAGTTTCCAGAAATAATTTTTTTGAGAAGGCGCGACGATACTCATTAACCGCGAAACCAAAGTTACTGGCCAGCAATCTCCACGTGCCTGAATATGTTAATGCATCATATGTGTCATACAAATTGAAATCCGTTTTCTTATAGCCTTCGCGCTTAAACGTTAAAACAGCATTGGGGCCACACTCGACCTCACCATCAATCATTCTGGTAAAATGTACGCCCAAGAACGGAAATTTTGGGTTAGGTACTGGATATATCAGACTCTTCACTTTATGTTTAGCATGATTAGCCAGTTCATAGTAATCCCCTCTAAACCCGACAATTCGTTCTTTCAACTTGACATGATCCATTCGTGCCAATCTATCTGCCTGCAGGCCAGCGCAAAATATTAGCCTTTTAGCCTTAAAACGCTGACGATTAGTTATTACAGTATTAACACCCGAATCAGAATCAATAGACTTTACTTCCTGAGAAGTCAATAACGATGATTCATTATTAATACTTCTAATAATCTCAACCATCTTATTGGTTACGGCTACGTAATTTATAATTCCCGTAGAAGGCACAGATAGCCCTGCAACACACTTGACGTATGGCTCTATATCTTTTACCTGTTCGGCTGTTATTTCTTCTATACCCTGAAGATTGTTCGCCTGCCCGTTTGCCAATATGTTTTTTAGAAAGGGCAACTCTGTTTCATCGCTGGCGATAACAACTTTTCCGCACACCTCGTGATCGATCTTGTGCTCTTTAGCGAACGCTAATAGTTTATTACGACCTCTAACACAGAAGTCTGCTTTTTTTGAACCGGGCTTGTAATACAAGCCCGAATGTATGACCCCGGAATTATGGCCAGTTTGATGCCGTCCAAAATCATCTTCCTTTTCCAGTAACAAAATTTTTAAATGTGGATAAGAAATCTGTAGATTATACGCGGCAGACACACCAACTATGCCGCCACCGACTATAGCAAAATCATAGATCACATCCATGCTAATCAAGTCCCGTCTTCGTTATCATTAACAATCAATAACTTTCACTTCTGGAATCGGCACGACAAATTTACCGCCCCACTCGCTAATATAACTATGTTGCCGTGAGATCTCATCAATCAAATTCCATGGCAACACGAGCACGTAATCAGGTTTCGTTTCTTTTATTACTGCCGGGTCCAGGATAGGCAGTCTGCACCCTGGTGTGTATTTCCCCTGTTTTTGCGTACTTAAATCGACCGTATAGTCAAGAAAGTCCTGCCTGATAGCACAGTAATTTAACAGCGTATTACCTTTACCTGGCGCACCATAACCAACAACAACTTTTCCTTCATCTTTTGCTTTTATCAAAAATGATAATAACTTACGTTTTGTTTCTTTTACCTGTTCTTCATATTTTTTATAGATATCCAGGTCATTGATGCCAAACGAAATTTCTTTATCGAGTAATTTTTTTACATTCGCAGAGACTTCTCTACTACTATCGGTATCATGCTTTCCATATATCCTCAGAGACCCCCCATGAGTCGGTATCTCCTCCACATCAAATAGAACGATGCCATGATGTGCAAAAATCTTCTGTACAGTAAAAAACGACAAATATGAAAAATGTTCGTGATATATCGTATCAAACTGATTCAGCTGGATAAGATTTAATAGGTGGGGAAATTCCATAGTAATGGTCCCCTTTTCACCAAGAAGCACTTTCATTCCCTTAACAAAGTCGTTTATATCCGGCACATGGGCTAACACATTATTACCCAACAACAGATCTGCCGAACCGTGCTCTGACTTCAAGCCTTTAGCTACATCCTCACCAAAGAACTGAACCGTAGTTCTAATCCCTTTCTTTACCGCCGCCTCTGCCACATTACCTGCTGGCTCTACTCCAAGTACCGGTATATCTGTATTAACAAAATGTTGTAACAGGTAGCCATCATTACTTGCAATCTCTACGACTAATGAACTCTTGTCCAAAACAAGTTTCTCGGTCATCTTTTCAGCGTACTTTTTCGCGTGCTCAACCCAACTAGTCGAAAAAGATGAAAAATAATCATAATCACTAAAAATTTCTTCTGGCGAAACAAACTCATCCAGCTGAACCAACCAACATTCGGTGCAAACAAACGCATGAAGCGGATAAAATGTTTCATATTTATTTAACTCACTTGGCAAAACATGTGTCTGACAAAGTGGTGACATTCCTAAATCAACAAAACTGTGCTCGATTTGCGTCCCACAAAATCTACATTTTGGCATTCCACTTTCGTTATCAATCATTTTTCCTGTTACCCTTGTTAAATATTTTATCAATTGATTTTTTAAACAACCAGAACGGCTAACACGCACCGCTTCAAATTCTTTCATTACAGCACCGAAAAGACGAACAGTTTTTATATGCTTGCCCGCACATATGCTCGCAAACAAATCAGCCGAACCTTATGTTGATCATAATTTATAATTTATAATCTCATCTGCAAGTACCTTCTTGTCCCAATACACTATCTTCGTGATATATATAAATATATATAATTTCTCCAGCGCCCCAATTGGCGCCCTTCCTGCACCCTTATAATATTCATAGATTTTACGGAAAGTATTTAGCTGTAGGCTTTTTCTGTTAGGATCCCAGAACTCTTTCTGTTTTTCACTATCTGCTCTATCCCAGCTACTCGCACCCGGGTGCATTCGCCGGTCGAACAGATAATCATCTAATTCTTTATATTTCCCGTAAAGTAGTAACTCCCCAATCAGGTTAATATCCGAAGCTGCATAACTTTGCAATAATGCTGTTTTCGCCAAGGCTTCTCTTCTCATTAACCCGTAAAACACATTGCTCAAGCCAACATTTTCGTAGAAGCTCTTAAAACGATCCGATGCCCGCTGCTGAGGCAGGTCAAGCATATCGTCATAATTTTCAATAAACTCGCCTTTTAAATCGATTATTCTGGTTTTACCGTAGGCGAGAACATAGCCAGGATTATCATCAAGAAAATTTATGCATTGCTCTATCAGAGTAGGCTCGACGGTATCGTCAGCATTAGTCCATCGAAAATATTCGCTTTTAGCCGGATTAAAACATATTGAATAATTCTTTGACGCGCCATAATTCTGTGTATTACGAATATAGACTATTCGCTCATCTTTAGCTGCGAAATCCCTACAAATTTCTTCGGTTCTATCTGTAGAAGCATTATCTGCAATATAAAGAATAAAATCATCAAAGGTTTGCGCAAGATTCGTTCGCAAGGCCTCCTCAATATATTGTTCCCCGTTATACACGGGCATACCTATACTGACGCGTGGATTTGTTTTTTTGTTCATCTAGCTTTCTCCACCCCTAAAATCACTATCTTATAAATAGTGCTTCCTGAATAAATTATTCTATCACCTGGTTTCCTGGGTTTACATACAAATAGAGATTATTATGTGACCAGCCAATTGAAATCACATCCAGATCACCATCCTGATCATAATCTACTACTTTTGCCCCCATATGATGCTCTTCACCTTCACCAATAACCTGCACACCCCATTTTTTATGCTCTGCAAGATTATTATAAAACACAAAAAGCCTGGCTAACTCGGGGTGTTTGATATTATGCTCACCAACGACAAGGTCTTCATCTCCATCAAGATCAATATCACCGACACCCAAACTCATAGGGCCGATAATCTTTGCGATAACATGTTCTTTCCAGACTGCGCCTGCGACCTCTCCCTGCTCATACCAGGCAACCACCCCTGGTTTGCTAATCGCCTCATAGCCAATAACAGCATCTAACCTTTTATCTTGATTCAAATCTATTAACAAATTTCGATCAGGATTTTCCTTCGTATTATAAAGCGTGCGCAATTGCCAACCACTATCATGGCGTTGCAACCATTTTGTTCCCAGCAGTATATCTTTTTTCTGATCTCCATCTATATCTGCCACAGATAAATCCTCATCTTGCGAAAAATCTGATTCTTTTTTCCATACCCATTCGTCTTTCAAAGGATGATCTGGCACCCTAAAAGATTGAATACCATAACCCGCCTCATGCCAGGAAAGCACAACTGATACTTGACCGCCGTTATCAATAAGACCAGCACCCTGCAAAAAATCACCGCTGGCAGCTGGTATATTATCAAAAACCTTGAATTCACCTTTTCCATTATTTACAGCCAGAACAAACTCACTTCCATTCGTGTTGTCTTTTTGATTTACCAGCCCTAGTTTGTTTTTCACACGAAAGTAATAACCCGGCTGGTAATACAAGCCCTTCCATTTAGATGCCAGTACATCCGGCGCCCCATCACGATTAAAATCATAAACCATAACAACGTTATTCGCATTTTTACCGATTTTCTCCTTATTGTAGTTAAAATCAGGAGCACCTGTATTCCTGTACAAAGAATCACCCGTCAGAATATCAACATCTCCATCGTTATCCACATCTACCGTATATATAAACAACGCCGTAGACGCCATTGATGCATCAATAATTACTTTTTTCCAGGGCGTATTATTTGAACGATTCAACCACAATTGGACAGGAAAGATATTTTTACCATCGTCACTGCGCCAGTTTGTACCCATAAAATCGATATCATAATCACCATCTATATCTTCAGCGACCAGGTTGTGCAGACCGCCTATCGCTAACACCTGTGGCTGCCACCCCTGCCCCTTATTCAGGTTTTTATATAATGTAATGCGCCCATGACCCTCACTTTGACTCATCTCTGCAACTAGCACATCAGGGGAGCCGTCTCCATCAAAGTCCTTCACAGCTAAAGAATGCAGCGCAGACTCCACATCCGCTTTAATAACATGTTCGGCCCAGTTCGCAGACAGGGTCTCGGATCCATCAAACCACGAAATCCTGTATCGCCCACCAGCTTTCTCAGCAGGCGTCATGACAACATCCAGTCGATCATCTCCGTTAACATCAGCCACCTGAAGCTTAACATCGCTCCATATCCAATCGTGCGTAAAAGAATGTGACGACCAGGCCTCAGCAGTTACAGCACCCTTATTTTCCAGCCAAGTCGAATTAACCACCACATCAGGCCAACCATCTTTATTCAAATCCGCAATGGCAAGCCCTTCACCATGAGGAACGGGGTAATATTTCTCCAGCCATTGATTATCAGGCTGCTGATAAAAAATCCTGATGAGATTACCATTCTTATAATTAAAAAGACTTTGATTGCGCACAACAATGTCCATTAAACCATCATTGTTAAGATCAGCAACCTCTACATCATGATAAATTCGAGAGCTAATCAGTGTTGCTTCCCATGTCGGATTTTGCAACCAGACAAGTCCAGTATCAGTCAACAATACAAGATCATTTTTACCATCGTTATTTATATCGTTAACACTGATGTCTGTCCTGATCGCATAGTCATGCGTCATAACATGTTTTTTCCAACCCGGGCTTTCATACCAGACCAGACTCCCTTCAGAGGCCGTTGTCTTTAATAATCCAAGCTTGCGCTTAACTCGCTCAATAAAGCCAAGTTTATCAGGCGAATGCCCACCCACGATCACATCCAGTGAACCGTCACCATTTATATCACCAAATGCCTTGCCCCAGGATTCAACAGGACCGACCGGATCAATAATGCTTTTTTGAAAAAGCACACCTTCTGCTTCAGGCTTATTGGAAAACACACTACTACTTAAATTAAACCCAGCCAACAACAAAATAACAACGATAAACAATATGCCTGCTTTCATAATCATCTACTAAATTTTATCTGTCGCATGTAAAAAGCAGAATAACAATAAACCACCCTGCCATGCATCTTCTCTCGATTGCCACACAGCATCAGGTAAACGCACAGAGCGCGTCAGCCTGCCGGACAAAACATTTTAAGTCTTATATAAGTAATAACTATTTTTTCAGGACCATCCTTTCTTCCCCCCATAAGCCAGAACATCAGAATACACGAGACATAGGTGACCATGCCCAGGATCACAGAAACCACCAACTCAAAAAGCATATTCTCTGCATTAGATGATACATACAGGTTAACAACTAACGCCATAACTATTGCAGAAAAGACAGGAACAAGATATATCCGTAATTGCTCAATAACTGAAAAGGTTAACAAGCGCTTGATTATTATGATTGAAACAAAAAATGAAACCACCGCTGAAGCAAGAAACGCATAAGCGATACCTAGCACGCCATATGTGTCAAATAACATAAAAATCAGCAAAACAAAGATGGTCGCTCTAATCGCTAGCTCCAGCGTAACCAAATATGGCTTTGATAACGCATAGTATATATACGCTATGTTCGATTTTATTGCCAGGACGGAGCCGCCAATCGACAGATATATCAGTGGCTCAACTACGCCGCCCCATTTATCTCCGAGCAATACCGGCACCATAACCGCAGCAACTGATGCTATACCGACACCCAATGGTATAGCAATATAACTGATGATCTTCCGCGTACTATTATAGAGATTAAATAATTTCTCAGCATCATGAGAAACTTTTGCGTAACCAGGATATATTGCTCTATTTATATTCGAAATTATTTCTGTTGTTCCGGTTGTCGATATCTCAGAGGCAATTGAATACATCGCCACTGTACCTGGCGCGACAAACCTTGCCAATATAAGTTCAGGCATCCTTAAATTTATGTAAGCAAAAACGTTATTCAGCACCAGCCATTTTGAGAAAAGTATCATCTCGGAGGATTTTTTTAATGAGAACGAAGGTCTCTCTGCGTGCATAAGATACGTATTAATAACTTCGATAATTTTCCAGGCGACATTACCAATAACCAAAGCCCAAAAGTTTTTCAAATATAACGCCAGACCAATAATAATAAAAAAACTGATTATCTTGGGAATAATAATTAACTTAAACTCTTTATCAAAGGTTAAGTTTTTTTGAAAATCGACAACGTTAATATTTTTCAACCCTTCCAGAATGAAGAGCAACATTAACGTATAAAGGACATACTCAAGATCAGGAATAGTATAAAACTCGGCAACATATCCTGCTGCAAAAAACAATAAACACGCCGCTATAAGATTAATTATTAAATTAATAGTCCAGGCTGTATTGTAGTGTTCTTCAGTTATATTTTTTTTCTGGATCAGCACCGTCTGCATACCAGAATTAGAAAAAACCTCAATGAGCGCATAGAAAGACATGGCTATCGCAGCGATACCGAAATCGCCTGGAGACAGTATCCGCGCAAGGATAATCGTGCTTATGAAGCCAATAAAGCGATATGAAATTCTCAAAGCACTCGTCCATATAGCGCCTCTAACAATAGCTTTATTTAATTCTTTTACCATAGTTAAAAAAAGAGGAAGGCTTTCTAAGCCTAAAGATAAATGCCGCCAAACCAACTAACGAGGCTCCAGGAAGAGAAGGGGGCAATGCTGATCAGCTTCAGCAAACAACGGACGCTAATTTACACCATCAAAGTTAATAACTCAAATCTACCGCATAGCAGGGAAAGAAAATCTCCGTTGAGCATTCTGCTTTCAGATTTCATTCCAACGTCATGTAAAGCAGCTTACGCATATTTTCATAACATACAGGTTCAAGCCCGACCTCCATACTAAAAGCAAACAGCCCTACCATTACAATACCTGAACGCCCACAACTTTTACTTTGCCACACTTATCAACTCAATCCTGACATCAAAAACAACCACACTTACTGGCAAGGTAATGCCCACCAAAAACAGTCTTCAATATCTTGATGAGAAACCCCACGTGTTATGGTTTTTT
>VAPF01074797.1_pt1 | contig 18422 bp, 15 predicted proteins | sample 3393931 | NCBI WGS metagenome assembly VAPF01 (sample SAMN08290437, study PRJNA428436) | hydrothermal vent metagenome | isolation source: Deep-sea hydrothermal vent chimney | place: Atlantic Ocean: South-mid Altantic Ridge | depth 2773 m m | reverse complement strand
GAATTTTGATAATGAGAAATACAAGCACATTATAAGGTTCTCATGGAAAACTGTTAAGAAATTAATTGCAGAAAAAGAATCCTTGCAGAAAAAATTGTTTTGATTTAACAATCCTTAAAAACCATATTCTCTTAATTCTCGCATGACATACATAAAAAAAATGGTGATGCACGGGTTTAAATCCTTCGCAAGGAAAACTGAAATACCATTATGTAATTCTATGAATGTAATTGTCGGGCCTAATGGTTCTGGGAAATCTAATATCACTGATGCTCTTTGCTTTGTTTTAGGACGATTATCAATAAAATCTATTCGGGCAGCAAAGGCGGCTAATTTACTTTTCTCTGGAAATAAAACGTATAAAGGTTCCCAAGAAGCTTCTGTGGAGTTAGTTTTTGATAATTCGGAAAAGACTTTTTCTGTAGATTCTGACGATGTTACGATAAAGAGAACTGTTAGAAAAAATGGACAATCTATTTATAAAATCAATGGTAAAACAAAAACTCGCCAAAATATAATAGAACTTCTCTCTCAGGCAGGTATTGATCCGAATGGTTTTAATATAGTTTTACAGGGAGAAATCCAATCTCTTGTAAAAGCAACTCCGGAGGACCGTAGGAAAATAATAGAGGAAGTTGCTGGTATATCTGTTTATGAGACTCGTAAAATAAAATCTATGAAAGAGCTTGAAAAAACTGAGGCAAAATTAAAAGAGGTTTCTATGACCCTAAGGGAACGTATATCATATCTAAAAAATCTTAACAAAGAACGGCAGGAAGCTATTTCTTATCAAAAATTGGAAGAGATGATAAAACGATGCAAAAAAACCCTTCTAACAAAAACCAGAATAAACAAAGAGAAAGAACTTATTGAAATAGATAAAAATATAGATGATATAAAAATTAAAATGGATAAAATAAAAAAATCCATACAAGAGAAAAATATTAGAGCAGAGGATTTCCAAGGGAAAATCCTTGGAGTAAATAGACAGATACAATCCTCTACCTTAAATGAACAAGAGGTTATCAATAGGGAAATCTCTGATTTAAAAGCCGAACTTGCCGGCTTAGAAGTCCGAAGTGAGAATTTCAATATTAGAATTATTCAAGGAAAGGAAAAGATAGAGAAACTAGGAGAAAAAATAGAGAAATTAACTCAGGAGATGCTGAAAGTTAGAACAGCTTCTCCTGAAATTAAAAAACAGCAAGAAAGACAGAAAATTCTTCAAGAGAAATTTGATACAATGGAGCAAGAAAGAAGAAGGTTTTATATCATAAAGTCAGATATTTCTACATTGGAAAATCAGAAGTCTCAAAAAGAGAAATATTTGACAGAATTTCAAAAGGAATCTCAATTAATCAATCAATCAATCGCCGCCATCCTTAACGAAATTAATTACGAGAAAAACGTGGACACAAACGAATCTATGAAAATTGAAACTATCTCAAAAATGAAAAAAATATCGGAACAAATAGATAATATAGAGAGAAAAATATTAGAAAATGAAAAGAGAAACGCTGTTTTGGAAATGGATGTCAAAAGAGAAACAAAATTGAAATCTGATATAATTGCTTTAGAATCATGCCCAATTTGTAAACAAAATGTTGGGGAAGGGCACAAACACAAGATAGCCACAACAGCCAATATAAAAATCGATTATGCTTCCAAAGAAATAGAAACCAATCTCGAGAATAAAAAAAAATACTCTTCTGAAATAGCTAATATGAAAGAGATGGAATTATCCTTAAAAATTAAATTAGAAAAATTAAATATTGATGGGGCCAAATTAGAAAGCTCTGAAGAAAAGAGAGAGAGGGTCCGCGTGATAAGTAAAAAACAAAAAGAAATAGAAGAGGAATTAATCTTATTAGACAAGAAGATTCATGGGAAAAAAATAGACTATGAAAGGTTGAAAAATATAGAAGAAGAATATGACGAGACAAGATTAAGCCTTCAGGAAATTTCGTTTACAGATATGGATGTTGATAGTGAAATTCAAATGAAAAAAAGAGAAATTGGAAGGTTGACTATAGAATTAAAATCAACTCAACGAGATATGGAAGACTCCAAAATAGGGCTAAGAAAAATACAATTGCTTATAACAGAAAAAGCGAATGAAGAAAGAAAGAAAGAGAAAGAAGAGCGAGAATTATATAAAAAATCTCAAAAATTTTTTGACCTTAGAAACTCTCTTCAGGACCAACAAAAAGTAGTGGAGACCGATATAATTGGACTTCAACACAGCATCAAAAATTTTGAAGACAAGGCAAATTATAACAAAATTCAAAAGGCCCAATTAGAAGCTCACATAGAATCTCTAAATTCGGAACTTTCTGAATTTGCCTCTTTTGAGCCTATCGCTTTATCTGTTGAACAGCTAAAAGAGCGTCTCCAAAAATCTCAATTTGAAATTTCCAAATTGGGAAATGTTAATCTGCGTGCATTGGAGGTTTTTGACAAGGTAGAAGAACAGGTAGCCTTGATTGAAGGAAAGGTTAAAACTATATTGAGAGAGAAGGAACAGATAGAAAAAATAGTCCAAGAAATAGATAAGAAAAAGAAAAAATCTTTTTTTACCACACTATATGCCATAGATGAATATTTTACTAGAAATTTTTCACAGCTATCTAAAAAGGGGGAAGTTCTACTGGAATTAGAAAATAAAAAAAATCCTTTTGATGGTGGGCTAAATATCTCGATAAAAGTTTCGAAAGGAAAATATCTTGATGTGACTTCTTTATCCGGCGGGGAACAAACCATGGTGGTGCTTTCATTGATTTTTGCAATTCAGGAATATAAACCTTATTGCTTTTATGTTTTTGATGAAATAGACGCTGCATTGGACAAGCGTAATTCTGAACTTTTAGCTGCTTTAATAAAAAAATATATGACGAGCGGACAATACCTTGTTATTACTCATAATGACACCCTTGTATCTAAAGCTTCAAATCTTTATGGAGTATCAATGCAAGAAAGCATCTCGAGTATTTTATCATTAAAAATATGATAATTTAACGATAATTTAAAACAAAGTTAAGCCCTCAAAGAGGGCAAATAAAAATAAAAATAAAATCAGGATTAATAATAACTGGTTTCTACTTCTTTGATTGGTTTTTCTTTTTTTGTAAGAAGAACAATCAAAACAGCCAAAAGGACAACAAACACAATAGCGAGAATCACTGTTAGTGCTACAACAGATGAGGATACAGATCCACCAACTACATTAGCGCCAAAAACAGTTTGTTTGCCATCAACATTCACAGAGAAAGTATAAGTTCCAAGACTAGCGTCGCTAGAAGCTGTTACGGTAACCGGAATGGTTTTAGTAGCATCTGGACCAACAGTAACAACGGAAGGCACCGATACAGTCAAAGCATTTCCCGAGATACCCTTTAGGTTGAAAACTTTAACATTCTTTGCGGAATTAACAATAACTAAATTATAAGTTACAGTTTCTCCAGCTTTAAAATCTTGATTTTTTACAGTAGCCAAAACAGTAGTAGAGGCAGATTCTCCGACACTAATTAATTTCTTAACTGTGACGTTTCCCTCTCTATTATAGGCTTCAATATTCATCTCATAAACACCGCTAGCAACTCCAGCAGGAATTTTCATATATACTGTTCTGTATATTGAATCTTCATCGTTGTTGAAATCCTTGTTGTTCTCAGTTGGAATTAAATCACCAACATAGCCTCTGGTTGAAATTCCTAAGGCAGGTATTGAAGCAACAAGATAAGTGTCGTCCATTCTGTCATAGCCAGTGTTTTTTATTACGACTGAAACAGGAAAAACGTCACCAGCACTAACTTTCGAGGAATAATCTACAGATAGAATCTTGAAGGTATACGAATTTCTTTGCATACTAATTGTATATGTCTTTTCACTACGGTCATCTTTGGAAATAATTTCTACATATAATGTATATCTATCAGATAGATAACTATTTTCAGAAGGTAGCCTTAAAGATAAAAGCTTAGTATATGAAACTCCATTCTCGATATCAAATCTATTGGTTTCAACAGACATATCGTTTCTAGAGCCCTCTGTGTAAACTTTAACTCGAACATCGCTTGCGTTAGAGATTGAATTGAATGTTACTCTAATTGGAACAACATTGTTGATATTACCAACCATAATGTTGGAACCAAGTGTGACACCATTGAAGTCTGTATTTATATTGGTTGCTAACCCTGCCGAAGCAAAGCCAGCGACGAATAAAGTCAAGACTGCTATAAAAGGAATCAAAAGTATATTTCTTTTCATATTTTTCATTTTAAATTTAGTTATAAGATAAAGAGAGAAAAGGTATTTAAACCTTATGATTGTCGTAATTATATAGAGACAAAAAGGTTTAAAAAGTATACTCTAGTATACATTACATTGTAAAAATAAGTAACAACAAGATGAAAAAAACACAAAAGAAAAAAATAACAACAATAAAACTTTTAGAAGAAACAAAGCTGAGATTAGAGAAGTTAAGAGAACATCGGGCTGAGTCATACGATGCTATCCTTAGAAAAATTTTATATGTTTTAAATATTGCAAGGGATTCTCCTGAAAATGCAAAACTCATATTAGAGAAGATATCCAGTGTAAGGGAAAGAATGATAGAAGATGAAAGAAAGCAAGAAGAAGACTTGCAAAAAGAAAATGGATTAGATTAAATTTTTTATTATACTTTTGAAAACTATATCAGCGGATTTCTCTCCGTTAATCTTAATTGAATTAAATATAGTAAAAATCCCTTCTGTTTCTTTATGGTAAATTTCTAACCTTTTTTTTATTGATTTAATATTGTCATCTTTCCTAGAAATGAGTTTCCCTCCACACTTGACACAGATATTTCCTGTCTTTGGTCTTGAATTATTTATATTATAAATTGCACCACACTTGACACAGATTCTTCTTCCAGATATTCGTTCTAACGCCTCCTTATCGGAAATTACAATCTCTATGACCTTATCTATATTTACAATTTTTCTCAGTGCTTTGGCTTGATTGATATTACGGGGAAATCCATCTAAAATAAACCCATTTTTGCACTTACTGTCTAATAATTTTTCTTTTAATATTTTAAATATTAAATTGTCTGGAACCAAATTCCCTTTATCCATAATATTATTAATTTTTATTTTTAACCTTCCCTTTACATTTCTTAACATATCTCCACTTGAGATATGGCACAATTTGAGTTTTCTTGCTACTCTAATGGATTGGGTTCCCTTTCCGCTTCCCTGTGGACCTGTAAAAATTAAATTCATTTTTATGTAGCCATCCTAATCATTTTAAATCTTTCCAGATTTTTATCCCCTTGATTACATCAACAACCGGATTTGGACTCTCGCAAATTAAAACTATATCTTTATCTAGTTTATTTATCCAATTTAAAATATCTTTCCAGTCTTTTTTTGTAACTTCTAAATGCCTCCTCTCTCCCTTTTCCCCATATTCTATTCCAGAAAAATGAATATGCCACTTTTTTTTACGAAAAGTATTTTCTAGTTTGACGAATTCGTATTTATTATATCTTGCCAAGACATGTGCCACATCCAAACATACCCCGCATCCAGTTTCTCGAACCAACTTTCCAATTTCTTCTATGGAACCAAAAACATTCTTTTTACCCATAAGTTCTGGGCAAATTTCGACATCCCAGCCTCTTTTTTTAATAGTTCCTATTATATCCTTTACTTCTTTTTTTATTTTTTCAAAAACATCTTGCTTATCCATCCCTAAATAAAAACCAGCATGGAAGATTACCCTTTTTGCTCCTGTCCATGATGCCACTTCGCAGCACTTTAAAATTCTCTCCTTGGATGCCTTTACTTTTTCCTCATCCTTTGAATTTAGATTTACGAAATATGGAGCGTGGATGGACAACATAATTCCAAGTTCTTTCGCCTTATCCCCAATTTTGTTTCCATCCTCTTCTTTAATATAGGGTCCATAAGTAAATTCAATTTCACATGCCTCTATCCCAGACTTGTGAAATATTTCTAGATTACTGATGGCGTCTTTTACTGGACCCAACCCACCTGGTCCAAATCTAATTCTGCTCATAAAAAATAAGATGCCATATATAATTTAAATTTACCCTGACGTTACATTGGGTAAGCCAATTATTGCTAAATTTAACTTTCCTAAATTTTGAACTAAATAAGTATGCATTTTTCTAATTATTAAATCTTGCAACCCTTCTTTTAGTAAACCATGGCACATATTAATGTCTCCCTCTGGAGCCATCACAACTCCAAACGGTAACAAGCAAGTCATCGATTGACCTTTTAATTGTAAAAAATCTTTATTATTTAGTTTTCCGTGTAATAATTTTACATCTACGCTACATCTATCCCCTATTCTTCCGTTAATTTTATATCCAAAAACTATGCTACCTTCATTTACAAATGTAGCCTTATCGCAAGCTTTCAAGCTTGCATCAAAACATGATTTATCTTTGCAATTTTTATAATTAAAAAATATGAGCCAAACTGATAGAATTATCCCAATTATAACTAATAATGAAAACCATTTGTTCCAAGTAAATCTATTATTATCACCTGCTACTTTCATTTTTTTTAAAATGAAATTAACTATATAAAACTTGCCCAAAAAAATATATAATAATATATTTTAAAATAAAAAAATAAAAAATAAAAAAAGTGTTAGTATTATAAAGAAATCAGTTTTATTGAGGTTTCCGGAATTTTTCCAAATGTTTTCGCAGCTACAGCTTTAGAATGAAACTTTTCTGCAGTTTGTATAACTGATACGCCAGCAGAGGCTACCATTAAAACAAAGGCATCTCTCGCATCAGTTGAACCTATTCTCAAGATGGAAACATTTTTCACAACATTCAAATTATCATCAATAACTAAAACATTTTTTCCCTTTATTTCAGAGCTTAGCTTTCGAAGTTTTGATATATCTTCTTCATTCAATTCTCGTCTAGCTATTTCTTCTATTTGGGTTTCTGGTTTTCTGGAATAATTTTTAGAGGGGGCTATTTGCTGTTCTTTTAAAAAAACCATTGCGGGTACCTTTTTTCTTAGTGCCTGTAAAAGTTCTTTTCCTGTTAATTCTTCTACCTCTTTTCCATCCGGTGCAGTTGCAATATAAACTACTTTTGCATTGTCATAAACATTTTTAGCTATTAATTTTCCGCCTCTGTCTCCATCAACGAATAAAGTAAGTTCCTTTGTCTCTCCTAGTTTTGTTATTGTTTTTGGGAAACGTGTCCCATCCATACCGATAACATTTTTAATACCATGCTTTAGCATATTCACAACGTCAGCTCGACCTTCACAAACAATTAGTTCTTTTTCAGCGTCAATATTCGGACCTGCAGCTAAACCTTCACTTCCATATTGGACAGCTTTTGAAATACGAGTTGATTCACGAAGTTCTATTTCCATCTCCGTAGAATCCATTCCTTCATTTGAAATTCCAGCCAAAAGTGCCTTAGCTCTTTCCATAATGTAGTCTCGCTTTGATCCTCTAACATCTGAAATTTCATAAACTTTTATTTCTGCGTCGGTAGGACCTATTTTGTCAATAGTCTCTAAAGAAGCAGCTATAATGGTTGTTTCAGTTTTATCTAAGGCCGTAGGAATTGTTATTTCTCCAGTTGTCTTTCCTCCCTCGGTATTCAACTCCACTTCTATTCTTCCAATCTTTCCTTCTTTTTGAAGTTCCCGAAGTTCCATATCTGATCCCAGCAACCCTTCGGTCTGACCGAATAGTGCTCCAATTACATCTGGTTTCTGGAAAGGTCCATCTGCGTTAAACTTTGCTACAATTTGATATTTTATCGATGTTGGACTTATTTTTGCCATATTTTTTCTCCATTTAGTTATAAATTATTAGAAATACTTCTCTTTCACCTGCAAGCATGAATGTGATTATGATAAACTGATAAGCCACTTCTAACTTTTTTAAAAAGGGTTCTCTATTTAAAAACTTTTGCACTAATAAGATTATTAATTGATTTCAATTAAGGATATACAAATGTTTATAAAGATTTCATTTTAACAAACCTCAAATAAAGGGGATTGGTCGTGGTTATTCAAAATGTCTGAATTAATCATATCCCAAAATTTCATTAATGGAAGTAGAGAGAGAAGATAAAGAAGATGAACTCGAGGATGATGAAGAGTTTGATGATGAAGATGAATTAAGCGACTAAAACCAACCTAAAATAAAATGCCAGAAAAAGACACTTTAAATGACGAGTACGACGATATAACTACAGATATCGATCTTGAAGAAGACATTTAATTTTATTTATTAATTTTTAATTTTTAACAACCTAGCTTCGCGAAACATACCAAGAGCATTGTATGAAATTCTTAGTTTTTCTACTACATCTCCTTTTTCAATTTTTTCTAATTTCATTTTATTCAATTTTTCATAAAATTTAAGAGCTTTTGTTCTTTTCCCGCTTTTTTCTAACTCGTGAGCAAATCCAAAATATATATTTTTTCTCGCTAATAAAATCTTTTTTTTGTCTTCTTCCCCAGCATTACGAATTGAACGAACGAACATTTCATCTGCATCCGCAATTTTGCCTATACGGCAGAACATTTCTGCAGCCATAATATAAGAATCCATCCTATCTCGGAACATCGGCTCCATTGATGCTAAATTGCCAAATGCTCGTGCTGCTCTCTCAAACATTTTTCTGTTTCCGTAAAGTCGTGCCAACTCCCCCCAAAGAAACCGTTTAATCTCAAAATCTCCAACAGGTTGCTTTAATGCACTTTCTAAATAAGATATTTTATTTAGAGTTGTCACCATTGACTCTAACTTTATTTTCATATCTTTAATCGTTTTTTCTCTAACCTGAACTACCATACTATAAATGAAGAGTAGTAGCTTTTAAAAATATATATGATTAGAATCTATCATACCCTTGTTTAGATAAAATTAGTTTGTTGCTTAGTATTAATATAGATAATGTTATCTTTATTATTACAATTTGTTCTTACTATTTTAAAAAAATAGTTCTGCCCAGAGGTTTCCCTCATGGGCTATATTAAAAAATAAAAAGGTCAATTAGACCAAGGTGTTTAAAAAAATTAATTTTTATAACAAATTTTAACAAAATCAGTTATAACTATTAAAGTTTTTTTGCTACAAGAGACTTGCAAACTCCAGCAGCCACTGTAACGCCAGCATCACGAATTGCAAATCGAGCCATGTTTGGATTATCTCCAACGGCCTCCATTACAAGATTCCCGATGGGTTTTATTCTTACAATAGCAACATCTCCGTTTTTCAGGAAGTCAGGATTTTCTTGAGCAACTTGTCCTGTAGCTGGATCTAGCCTAGCTTTTAGTTCTACAAATTGACATGGAACCTGAGCTGTATGAACATGGAAGACTGGGGTATACCCTTTTGCAATAACTGTTGGATGATTGATTACAGCAATTTGTGCTTCAAATTCTTCAACAATTTTTGCCGGATTAGCGGAATCGCATATAACATCTCCTCTAGCCATGTCTTTCTTTCCAACTCCCCTAATACTAATTCCAACATTATCTCCCGCTTCTGCTTCCTTCAACTGTTCGTGATGAGCTTCAATACTTCTAACTTCACCCGTGATTCCAGTTCCGGATCTTCCTGGAAGAACAATAACCTTTTGCCCAACTTTCATAATTCCAGTTTCTACTTTTCCTACTGGAACAGTTCCTATACCAGTAATGTCATAGACATCTTGTATAGGCATACGTAGAGGTAAGTTTGTTGGTTTTTCTGGTTGTGGAAATTTGTCAATCTGTTCAAGAACAGTGGGTCCTTTATACCATGGCATCTTATCAGACTTATTAGCGATATTATCCCCAACTAATGCAGAACCTGCAATAAATGGAGTTTCATCTGGTTTATAACCAGCCTGCTTAATAACAGCCTTGATTTCTTCTACGGTTTTATTAAACTTAGTTTCGTCATAATTAACAACGTCCATTTTATTAATAAGAACCGCCAAAGACTTAACACCCATAGTCCTAAGTAGCCAAACGTGCTCTTTTGTTTGTGGCTGAACGCTATCTTCGCATCCAACTACTAGAAAAGCAGCGTCCGCTTGAGAGGCACCCGTAATCATATTCTTAACAAAATCCTTATGTCCTGGAGCATCTATTATGGTAACTTCATAATTCTGTGTTATCAGCTTTTTATAAGACAAGTTAATAGTAACTCCTCTCTCTCGCTCTTCTTTCAGATTATCCATCACATAAGCAAATTCGAATCCAACTTTGCCGTTCTTTGCAGCTTCTTCCTTGAATTTTTTCATCTCTTGTTCGGAGACAGCACCACCATCGAAGAATACTCTACCAACACAGGTAGATTTTCCTTGGTCAACGTGTCCCACAAAAACAACATTAATTCCTGGTTTTTCTTTAGCCATTTTTTTCTTTATTCTAATTTAGTTAATTTAGTTATATCGAAGGGTTTTCCCAACAACGATACAGATTATAATATTAAAATCAGTTTTTAAAGTTAGTGGTATATCTTTTTATTGGTAATTCAGTTTTTGGATTACAATTGTAATGTTTAGGGATTGGATAAATGGTAACTTTTTTAAATCGTGTTTAATGCTCCTACCTATGGCTCTATAGCTCAGCGGTAGAGCGCCGCTCTCATGAGGCGGAGGTCCCGAGGTCAGCACTCGGTAGAGCCATTTCGTGCTAACCTGCGTTTCACTTTAAGCCGCATAATAATTCAGATAAAGGTATTGCTACGAAATGCAAATTGTGGGTGGTAGAGCTATTTTCTAGGTTGAGTGTTTTTAAATTTAAAAAACACTCCTTTTTTTTAAATAAAATCAGTTGTGATTTATAATAAGTATATTTAAAATGTTTTATTGGTATAAATAAAAATGAAAAAGATGCACAATGTTATTTTTGGAATAATTATTATTTTGGCTATCTCTGGAATTTTTATAAATACTTATAGACATCATGAAAAAAATAGTTCTAGGATAAGGGAAATTTCTATTACCGGATTTACCCTAAACCCTTCTGACAGTTCAAAGGTTGAACGGACTTTTGTTTCCACAACCCCTAATTCAGGAGAAATAATAAATATTAGCTTAAATATTAAAATTGACCCCTCTTTTAGCCACTCGGTTTATCTTATTGAGGAACACGTTCCACAAGGTATCACCATTATAGATAAGGGAACCGCTCATCAATATGGACAAATTTTGAAATGGTCTCAAATAGTTGGTAACGGGAATATTCCCTCTAACACATTAACATATAAAATTAGAATTCCGTATAAGAATAAGAAATTTACTTTTGTTGGTTATTATGGAGTGGATGGAATGGATAAAAATGCTAAAATTTTAGGGGATGATGTTCTTACTGTTCATTCTTTCTGTGTCCCAAATTTTCTAAATACAACTTGGTCTGTATGGACAAATATTTCTTGCGCATCTAATAATCTAATGAATCAAACAAGTAATTTGCTACAATATGACTCTGCAAGATGCACGAATATTTCAAAAATTATTTTTAGACATAGACATCTTTTATTTTGTAATTACCTTAAATGGAAACCACATATTTATTTTAAATCTAATTATTTTGATAAAAACTATACAACTAATTTTTCATCATTAAATAAATCTCTTATGCAAAACTTGCATGAATTAAAGTTTAGAATAATCAATAGTAAAACTACTCTTAGATTTCTGGATAAAATAAATATATCTAGGAACATTAATTTAACTAACAATGTTCTTTTAAGTAATAAGTGGGTTTATATTAATTCAAATAATTTACCAGACTTAAATCATTCTGCATCTATTGTGTTTTATAATATAAATTATTCGAAACCGGACATATTCAGAGATGGGAAATTATGTTCTCCAACTTATTGTAAAAATATTAGCTATAAGAGAGGCGTGGGAATATATTCTTTTTCTGTTAATTCTTTTAGTAATTATTCTATCCATCAGGAAAATAGTTGTAATCCAAATATAACTGGAAATTGTAATAGTCATCCACAATATTCTTCCGATTATTCCACCGGTGGAAATGGAGAAATATCTGATACAAACAACTCACATACTACCAATAAAAAGATAGGTGTGGTTGAGAATAGCTCACCTAAAATAGAACTTAGAAATGCTACGACATCTCCCGAGGAGAAACAAAAATCAGCTACACATTCTATTAAAATCATATTTTTAATAATGTATATTCTTCTTGCTTTGATTGTAATCGCAATTTTAATTCTAATTTTTAAATATAAATTTTTTAGAAAAATTCGAGAATTTCCCTATTCTAAATTGCGTGATAGTCAATTAGTAAAAAAATAATCCTCTACCTCCGTGCGTTTTACCATTAAAAATATAAACTCGTTCTTATTCAATATGTAATGTATTATTCTAGAATTTGTGAAATTTATGCAGAGTTGGAGTCTACATCGAAGGGACTTGAAAAGACAGCTGTCTTGGCGAAATTCTTAACTGAAATTAAAAAAATATCGGAAGTTATTTATTTGCTTCAGGGGAAATTATTTGCGGACTATGAGAATAAGGAACTTGGGGTTTCTCATCAGATAATTATAAAGGCCATCTCTCGTGCTGCTGGAATCACGGAGGAAGCTGTTATAGATAGTTTTAAGGAACTAGGAGATCTCGGTTCTGTTGCTGAAAATGTTTTAGGAAAAGAAAAGAAACAACTTGGGTTATTTGAAAATAAATTAACTGTTGAAAAGGTAATGAAAAACTTAAGAAAATTGCCAGACATTGAAGGGTCTGGGACAGTAGATTTTAAAGTTGGATATATTGTAGATTTATTACATTCTGCCACAAAAATTGAGCCCAAATATATAATTAGAACTATTTTGGGAGATTTGAAAGTTGGTGTTGGCCTTGGTATATTAAGGGATGCAATCGCTATGTCTTGCTTCAAACCAAAAAACATCGAGGATAAAAAGAAATATGCTCAAAAAGTTCAAGAAGCATACGATAAATCAACAGATATGAAGAAAGTTTTTGAAATGGCTTGTAAGGACAAATTGGAAGAGATAAAATTACTCCCTGGAAGACCTTTGAAAGTTATGTTGTTTCCAAAAGCTAAAAACATTAAAGATGCGTTTAGAATTGTGGGAAGTCCCGCTGCTTTTGAATACAAGTATGATGGATTTCGTGTAATGGTTAATAAAACTGAGAACGGAGATGTAAATATTTTCACTCGTGCGTTAGAAAATGTTACGGAGCAATTTCCAGAAATTGTAGATTATGTTAATACCAATATTAAAGGTAGTGATTTTATTTTGGATTGTGAAGCAGTTGGATTTGATTCTGTGACTGGAAATTATACAGATTTTCAGGCTATTAGCCAAAGAATTCGTAGGAAATATGAGATTGCTAAAATTCAAAAAAAATTACCAATTGAATTAACAATTTTTGATATTGTTTTTTTAAATGGAGAGAGTCTAATTAATAAAAAATTTATTGAAAGAAGAAAAATCTTGGAGAGAATTGTTAAAGAAGAAAAGAAAAAAATTGTTTTATCAAAAGAAATAATAACATCAGATAGTGTTGAGGTGGAAAAATTTTATGATGAAGCTCTATCTGATAATCAAGAAGGGCTAATGGGGAAGCGTCTTGATGCTCCCTATAAGCCTGGTGCTAGAATTGGTTATGCCGTGAAATTAAAACCAAAAGATAGTGATTTTGATTTGGTAATTACTGGCGCCGAGTGGGGAACCGGAAAGAGGGGGGGATGGCTAACTAGCTATGATGTATCCTGCAGAAATGACAACGGAGAATTACTTGGAGTTGGGAAGGTTTCCACTGGATTGAAAGAAATTAGAGAAGAGGGGTTCTCTTTTGAGGAAATGACAGATATTTTGAAAAAAATAATTTTAAAATCTGATGGTATGCATATCCTTGTTAAACCAAAAGTAGTGTTATCGGTGCAATTTCAAAATATACAAAAAAGTCCTACAAATTCTTCTGGATTTGCATTGAGATTCCCTAGGATTCTTAGGTTAAGAACAGACCTTGGAACTGAGGGAATAACGACGATAGATGAAATAAAAAAGGCAGAATCTGATAAAATATACCACTCCGAGTAACAAAGCCTTTATAAAGGAAAATTGTATTGATATTTAATGACACCACTCAAAAAAGATTCTAAAAAAGATGTTAAGTTAAAGGTGCAGAATATTGTCGCAACTATTTCACTCGAGAAAAAAGTTAGTTTAACAAAATTGGCACGGACACAGCCAAATACAGAATATAATCCAGATACATTTCCAGGACTAGTTTTAAGAGTAAAAGAGCCCAAGAGTGCGGTATTGGTTTTTAGCTCTGGAAATTTGGTTTGCACTGGGACTAAATCTATTTCGCAAGTTAGGAATGTTGTCCAACAAGTTATTAAACAATTAAAAAAAATTGGTGTGAATGTAGTTATTACTCCCAAAATTACAGTGCAGAATATTGTTGCGAGTGGAGCTATTGATTTAACTTTGAATTTAAATACTCTGTCTTTAGAATTAGAAAATACTGAATATGAGCCGGAACAATTTCCGGGGTTGGTTTATAAATTAGAAAATCCGACTGCTACCTTTTTACTTTTTAGCAATGGGAAATTGGTTTGTACTGGGACTAAAAACAAGGCCCAGCTGGAAGATTCTATGGTTCAGCTAAACAAGAATGTAAGAATAGCACTGAAAAGAATTAAAGAATTAGCAAAAAAGAAAGCAGAAGAAGAAGAAGAAGAATTCTAAAGTTTTGTTTTTTTTGTATTTCTCTCATATAATACAGCTTCGGTAAATTGTAATCTGAATATTAATATTTCCTTTGAACTTCACGTGATTCCTCCCTATCCTCAAATTCAATAGTTGGATATCGAAAGAAACAGCTATTTTCCTGAGTTTTTCTTCAAACTAGGAAACTTCAATAAATTTAAATTTTTGGAATTAATTAAGGTATACAGTAAAGAAAATTTTTATTTTTTTAAACTCGTTAAAACCCGCTCTGCCATAAATTTCTTACTATATATCGAGTGCAGGTATCTTTAAAAAGTGGTTTTGTTTTAATTTTTTATGGAAGGATTCACCTACCTAAAACCATTTAGGCAAAAAGGATATGTTCCTTTAACTTTCAAAATATTCCAATTTTATAAAACACGCAATGAGTTTCCAGATAGTATAGAGAAATTGCAAGAATTTCAAGATTTAGAAGATAAGGAATTTGTTGTTCTTGAAAGTAGGGGGAAACTTGAAAGAATGCTTAATAAGGTAAAATTACCGAAAGTAATGCTATTAAGAAGCTTCATAAAGGACGATGATAATACCTTTATTTTTGCTAAATATGGATATGAGTTGGGAGATTTGTCATACAAAAAAGATGGAGAACTTGGACTTTCCCTGATTAATGAAGATGTTTATCAACGTATGGCGGGACATTGCCCAAGATGCTTATTGGTAAATGCCGAATTGGCGCAAATTAGGTGGCGCAAATTAAAAAGAATGCCAAGAAATAGGGGCAGCCCTGTGTTTAATTTTTTCAGTATAAAAAACCTATATATAGGTTTTAACGAAATTCTGGCATATGCCAAAGAACAAAAACTAGATAATAAAAGTCTTAGGAAAATAGATGACCTAATATCTGCCGAGACGGAATATGATTTGGCACGCGGAGCAGAAACCAAGATGGGTTTGGGAGTATTTAATGTAACACGAATATTGGAAGGAATAGTATGAGATATTTTTTTAAATAAGAGGGTATCTATAAAATCTTAGGGAATTAGTATTTTCTGGACAACATTAATTCAACCTTTTTTGGATCTTTTTTCATTTCTTTCACTATTGTTGCCGGTCCTATTACGGTAATGGCATCTTGCTCTCCAACAAGAATCTTTGCTATGTTCCTTCTTACTCCCTCGAACAAGCTCCTGTTCTCATTCTCTCCACTCAGACTAGCTATTTCTATCCCAGCAAAACCTTCTATGTTTCCAATCAGCGTCATAGAATTTTCAATTAGTCTAGCTTCTTCATCTGGTTTTAATTTTCCTTGCAAAATGATAATTTTATTCTTTAATACAATTCCCATAATTTTCTTTACACGCCCAATCCCATCCTCGTGTGCAATTTCAGAATATGGCATAAAATGTATAGTTAGTTCCCTATTCCTGCCCTTCACTCTTTTTTTTGTTTCCTTTTTTTTCTTAACCATCTTAAATCTTTTTTACTAAATTAAAAAGCTCCTCATAAAACTCTTCAATATTTTTACCATCTTTCGCCGAGATTCCTACTACATTATATTCTGGGAATGCTCCTTTTACTTTTTTTAAATTAGATTTCTTTAAATCTATTTTGTTTGCTACTACCAAAACTGGAATGTGCCTAGCTACCAAATTACCAATGATAGTAATATTAACTTGGGAATATGGATTAACAGTAGAATCTATTAGGACTATTACAGCATCCATATCATCTAGCCATTTAATTGATTCTATGATACCTTGTGTTGCTTCCTTGGCTCTTTCCTGTGCCGCCTTTTTCTTTAATCCAAATTTCATAAAATCCTCAAAATCTATGCGAGTAGAAATCCCTGGAGTGTCTATTAATTTAAACTCTATCTTTTTTCCACCTCTTTCTAATATAACTTTTTCTTTAATTTGTATTGTTCTGGTTTCGTGGGGCATTTTAGAGACCGAGCCCAAATCTTCCCCCAACCAATCTTGGCATATTCTATTCGCTAAGCTAGTTTTTCCAGCATTCGGAGAACCATAAAAACCTAGTTTAATCTCTCCTCTTTTTTTAAAGATATTGGAAAAAATCCTTTTCGCAAAATTTCTTACAATTTTTATCATCTTTTAAAATAGTTTTGTCGATTTATTAATGTTACCATTATGGTTGGTTGTACCCTTGTTGTTTCTTGGGTATGTTGTTATCTTGGAGATTTACCTTGGAAGCCATCTTTATGGCTATGTCAATTTTTTGTCTGGCTTTCCTATTTCTTAACCACGTGGATACTTTTTCTATTGGGATAATCTCAATCATTCCGACGGTTTTTCCCATGGATTTTTTAATCGCATAGTTTACTCTTTCACTTGACCAACCCGTAGATCTTAGCTCCGCAGCTATTCTATCATAATTCATTTCTCGTGCCTTAGCATTTGCTATAAACATCAATACATTGTATAATTGAGATGGGTCGTGAAAAAGATATGATTCATAACGTTTTCTATACCAAATCTGCAAACCAGTGTATGAAGCTAAGAAAAACAAGAAACCGAGTATTAAAAACCAAATAGTTTTTTTAACTGGCTTGCAATCTGCTCTGCAATTATCTGAATTCTCTCCCCTATCTTTCTCACAAATTCCGTTATAATTACAGTCAGTATTTATATCAGCTTTAATTATAATTGAACTTAATCTTGGAGAAATAAAAAAACTCCCCCTATCCGCCCCCTTATAGTAAAACTCTACATTCTTCTTCTCTCCTGGTTTTAAAATAATTATAGTAGATTGCCCAGCTTTTTTTGCCCCTATATTTCCATTAAAATATAATTCATCAAATGGTTTATTTATTACAAAATAGCTTTCTTCGTCGCTATTAGATATAATATTAAAATTAAATTCCGTTAAGATATTTGTGCTTTTGCCATCTGCGAATGATGCGAAAATATTTTGTCTTGACATAGAAACATTCATATTTTTATTTTGCCATGTCAGAATTGGTTTTACATAATCCTTGTTAACAGCTCCACCTACTCCTCCCGCTATGATAGAAATTGGTTCTATATTAACATCTTCAAGTCTTGACATTAAAAATGGGCTCTTAAAACTATTATCTCCCACGACAACTGGAATATTTAGGGAATAAAGTTTTAATGCTACTTTCTTAAAATCCTCAGCGTCTACAGAATTATTTTCTGCCATTGTCAGTCTGTTTAATTCATCCTCAAAACTAGTGATATTAAGAATAGAATATATTTTCTTATTATACCAATCAGGGAACCTTGAAATTGCTGCCTTCACACTTTCGAGATATTTTTTTTTGTTTTTTAAACCCATGGCTACGGCAAATTCTGGGTTAATAGCCGTAATTTTAAATTTTGATGAAGAGGTGAGGTTGCCCCCCGCACTGACATTTAGATATAATGTGTAATTCTTTAATTCATTATAGGAATGGGTTATATAGGGAACGTCTGTTATGTAGGTTTCCGACCCGTCTCCAAAATCCCACTGGTATTCTAGAGTTTTGTTGCTCTTAAAGTCGATATTGGCATAAAAAGAGACAGGGACTCCTGCTGGGGGGTTAAGTGGGAATAATGAAGATATAATTGGGGCAGGTAAAACTTTAACATTTTTTATAAAAAGATAACTCCCTGAAATATTTGCATAATATACTCCTGACTTAGAAACTTGTAACTTTAGATATTTTAAATTAACAG
>VAPF01069628.1_pt1 | contig 18554 bp, 20 predicted proteins | sample 3393931 | NCBI WGS metagenome assembly VAPF01 (sample SAMN08290437, study PRJNA428436) | hydrothermal vent metagenome | isolation source: Deep-sea hydrothermal vent chimney | place: Atlantic Ocean: South-mid Altantic Ridge | depth 2773 m m | reverse complement strand
TGGTGGTGAGCCTGCGAACCCCAACGAAGCCAACAATGTTGGGGTTCCTTCGTCACCGCCAACCTACAAAACAGTCGTGATTTTGTTAACTTAATGACATTAGGCGTTAGCCCCTGTATGACCCCACGGGTGGAATTTGAGGGCAAGGATGAAACAGATGATTAACCTGATTATGGACAACTGGTTGCCGGTATGCCACGCCAGTAGGGTGGGCACTGCCCACCCTACGAACGGCATAGGTTTTTTGTTCAAGCGCCTAAGCATTTGAACTGACCGTGTCATACCCCGCTTTCGAACAGCGAGATAGCTTGCTGCGGAGGTAGCTAACGACCCAAGGTATCAAACTCAGAGAGAACAAATTGATGGACAATCTAATCGCAAATAACTGGCTGCCAGTCCGCCGTGCCAGTGGGGCAAAGGCGATGATCGCCCCCTGGCAGATCACCGATCAGCACGAAACCGATCCCGTCGTTGCACTGGCCGCGCCGCGGCCTGACTTCAATGGTGCTTTGGTACAGTTCCTCATCGGCCTGCTGCAAACGGCTGCGCCACCGACGAGGGCGGATAACGACGACTGGCTGGCCTGGCTGGAGCAGGCGCCGGCTCCAGCGGTCTTGAGGGAAAAGTTTGAGCGCATTCAGCATGCCTTCAACCTGAATGGCAGCGGCCCTCGATTTATGCAGGACATCGAAGAACTGGAAGGCGACAGCAAGCCCGTGGATGCCCTCTTGATCGAATCTCCGGGCGCACAGACCCTGCGTAACAATGCCGATCATTTCATCAAACGTGGCGGAGTGGAGGCACTCTGTCCGGCCTGTGCCGCCAGTGCCCTGTTTGCGCTACAGACCAATGCCCCCAGCGGTGGGGCGGGGCACCGTACCTCCCTGCGTGGCGGTGGGCCATTGACCACCCTGGCCCTTGTTGACCCCAAAGACAGCACTGGCCTGCCCGAGACTCTGTGGCGTAATGTCTGGCTGAATGTTTTGCGCCAGCGCGACCTTGAATCGCTCACCGATAGTGGTGATAAACAGGCCGATGCCGACATCTTTCCCTGGCTGGCTTCCACCCGTACCAGTAATCCAAAACAGCACGGGTGCGATACCTATCCTGGTGACGTGAATCCGTTACAGATGTACTGGGCCATGCCGCGCCGTATTCGCCTGGATTGGGAAAACATCCGCGCCGGAGAATGCAATATCTGTGGTACAGAGAGCGACCGGCTGATATCGCAGTATGTGACCCAGAACTATGGCGTTAATTACAACGGCCCCTGGAAACACCCACTGAGTCCCCACAGTCTCGACAAAAAAGACAACACGCCCATGCCTCAGCACCCGCAACCCGGCGGCATGAGCTATCGCCACTGGCTGCGTTTCGTGGCCGGCGAGGAATTGAGAGAGGCGGCCCGGGTGATAACCGCCTTCAACAAACGTAACCCGGACAACAAACTGCAACTGCGTCTGTGGGCCTTTGGTTACGACATGGACAACATGAAGGCCCGCTGCTGGTACGAAACCATCTACCCTCTTTATTTGTTAGACGAGCGTATTCGCGAAGACTTTATTGGCCGGGCGCAGTCGCTGGTAAACGCTGCGATTGAGGTTTCAAAATATGTCCGTGGCACGGTAAAAGACGCATGGTTCAAACGTCCCGGTGACGCCAAGGGTGACACCTCCTTTCTCATCGAGTCTTTTTTTCAACACACGGAAAACGCCTTTTTCAACCATTTGCATCGTTTGCGTGATGAATTGTCATCGGGCAGTGATGGCATTGCCGTCTTGAATGCCTGGCATGGTGAACTGAGAAAAGAGGCCCTGGACATGTTTGACTACTGGGCCGCTCGTGGTGATGTGTCGGTAGCCAATCCCCGCCGTATCGCCATGGCCCATAAAAAACTCAACAATTTATTGCAGGGTAAAAAATTGAAAAAACTGCTGTTAATGCCGGACAAAAAGGAGAAAGCCGCATGAGTGTGAATTTCAAAGCCGACGCCCCGCTGGGGCTGGTTCTCACTGAATTCTGGCAAGGACTGGAAGAAGACAAGGGTGCTCGTGCGCAACTGCGCCGCTGCAAAACGCCGGAGGAGGTGGTAATGGTGCCCGCCTTTCATCGCCTGTGCCGCCGGGTTCGGCCGCTGATGAAGGGGGAGCGGGAAGGTTGGGAAATGCGCATGGCTGCCATCGCCGGTCTGTTGGCCCATGTTCGCAAACTTGATCCACGCAAGACCCTGGCTGAGCAAATGGCAGAGAAGAAGCCGGGGACGGATTCTCCTACTGTGAGTGAGCTGCGATTTCGTCGCTTGTTACAACGTGACCGACGGGAACTGTATGGCACCCTGATCCGCATGTTCGGCCTGTTGAACAAGAAGGCAAATCTGTTTGATCTGGCCCGGTCTGTTTACTACTGGGACGACAAGGAGCGCAAACGCTGGGCTTTTGCCTATTTTTCATAGAACGCCGTAGGGTGGGCATCGCCCACCATTACAAACCTCAAAAAAAACGGTGGGCAGTGTCCACCCTACGTTCGAGCATTTAACTTATTTGACAAGGAGAATTACCATGAGTCGCTTTATTCAGTTGCATTTGTTGACCTCATATCCGCCCGCCAATCTCAACCGCGATGACCTGGGCCGGCCCAAGACCGCCATGATGGGGGGCGTGCCGCGCCTGCGAGTTTCGTCGCAAAGCCTTAAACGCGCCTGGCGCAAGTCAGACGTTTTCGAAAGTGCGCTCAAGGGTCATGTGGGCACGCGCACCAAATCCATGGGCCAGAAAATTTATCAATCGCTGCTCGAAAAAGATGTTGCAGAGAAAAAGGCCACTGACTGGGCCAAGGCCATTGCCGGCATCTTCGGCAAGCTGAAAAAGGATTCACTGGATATCGAGCAGCTCGCCCACTTCAGCCCGGAAGAAGAAGCGGCCATTGATGAGCTGGTCACTATACTGGCCGAACGCGGCAGCGAGCCGGAAGCCGATGAACTGAAATTGTTACGCAAGCAACACAGCGCCGCCGACATCGCCCTGTTCGGCCGCATGCTGGCCTCCAGTCCCGCCTTCAACACGGAAGCCGCCTGTCAGGTTGCCCACGCCATTAGCGTGCACAAGGTAGCCGTGGAAGATGATTTCTTCACTGCTGTGGATGACCTCAACAGCGGTGAAGAAGACATGGGCGCCGCCCACATGGGCGAGACGGAATTCGCCGCTGGCCTGTTTTATCAATACATCTGCATCGACCGGGCACTGCTGAATGAAAACCTCGGCGGCGACAATACACTTACCGATCAAACACTCGCTGCCCTGATCGAAGCCGCTGCCACCGTTGCACCCACGGGCAAGCAGAACAGTTTTGCCTCACGGGCCCGCGCCTCGTACATTTTGTGCGAGACAGGGAACCAGCAACCGCGATCCCTGTCAGCGGCCTTTCTCAAGCCAGTGGCCGATACGGATATGTTGAAAGCTGCTATCACCAGTCTGGAGGATGCCGTGGAAAAAATGGACAACGCCTACGGCCCCTGCGCGGATCAGCGTGCCAAGCTGGATGTACCGCGAGGCGAAGGCAGTCTCGCCGCTATTCTCGATGCCGTAACGGCGGGATAAGGGCCATGAGGCAATTTCTGCTGTTTCAGCTCTACGGCCCCCTGGCTTCCTGGGGCGACGTGGCTGTGGGTGAGCAAAGACCCTCGGCCAGCCATCCATCCAAATCAGCGATCCTGGGGCTGCTGGCGGCGGCCAAGGGTATTCGCCGTGATCAGGAAGTCATTCACCGTCAGATGGCCGCCGGCTATGGCTTTGGTGTACGTGTCGATGCGCCCGGCGAATTGCTGCGTGACTATCACACGGCGCAGGTTCCCCCTGCCACAGGCAAGGCGAAATTCTTCACTCGCCGGGATGAATTGCGTAACGCGAAACTCAACACCATTCTTTCCTCACGGGACTATCGCACGGACGGCCGTTACACCGTGGTGGTGTGGCTGCGGGAAACAGAGGCACCGTTTACGTTGGAGATCCTGGCCGAGGCGTTACGAATCCCCCGTTTAGTACCTTACCTCGGGCGCAAGGCCTGCCCGGCCGCCGTGCCTATGTGCCCACAGGTGCTGGAGGCAGACAGCCTGAAATCGGCCTTCGCGGTGGTGGAATTTCCCGACGATGGCCTGCTGTCTAACATCGAGTTGCCTGCGCAAATCAGCTACTACTGGGAAACACTGGACAGCGCCGCCGCTGGCATGCCCGCCAGCATGGTATATCCTCGTCGTGATCAGCCATTGAACCGGCAGCGCTGGCAGTTCGCCGAACGCGATGAATTCTATTTCTCCGAACCCAGACAGGAGGAGCAGGCATGAGTTTTCTCAGCCGTGTGTCGATAGACCCCGCCAGCGTGAATGCCGCACATCTGGCGAAGGAAGTCTGCGCCAATGCCTATCGGGAACATCAACACCTGTGGCGTTTGTTTGATATTGATGCCGATGCCGAACGGGATTTTCTGTTTCGGCGAGAACAACCCGTGGGTGGTTTTCCCCGTTATTATTTGTTGTCCAAACGGCAACCACGACATGCCAACAACGTCTGGCAAATCGAAACCAAGGCCTATCGTCCGGCCATCCGTGCCGGCCAGCAGTTGGCCTTCAGTCTGCGTGTCAACTCCGTGGTCACCCGGCGCGATACGCAGGGTAGGCACGCGCGCCATGACGTGGTTATGGATTTAAAACACCGTATAGACTTCAAGGAATTGTCCGCCAGCGAACGGCCTTTGCTCGGTGAGTTGGTACAGCAGGCAGGTGTTGAATGGTTGCAAACACGTGCCGAAAAGCACGGCTTTTCCTTTTTACCAGAGCAGATTCGAGTCGAAGCGTATCAGCAACACCGAGCCTCCAAAAAGGGTGGAAAAAAGCCGATTCGTTACAGTACCCTGGATTTTACCGGGCTGCTGACAGTCACGGCTGCTGAGCTGTTCCAACAGGCATTGATGAAAGGCATAGGCCCCGCCAAGGCCTTCGGCTGTGGCCTGCTGCTGGTGCGGCGTACCTGAGACAACAGGCTTGCTACGCTTGAAAAACACCTTTTTCAGGCACAGAACAATGACCCATGACTAGTGTGGTGGCTATGTTGTCCTGTCCGGAGTCTGTCAGTGAAACCGAGTTCGAGTATCTGGTTCTGGGTGAGGAGGCGAAGGGCGTGGATCAGTGGTTCGGAGATGAGCCGATTTACATCGCCTGGATAACGTGCATGAGATATTGTGCTATCATTTGATGGCACAATTTAAAGGGGAGGCAAGTTATGGACACCTTTACCGTAAGAGACTTGCGCGAGCGCACCGGGGAGCTGATCCGGGATGCCGAGACGGGTGAATTGTCCATTGTGACGAAACATGGCCGACCCGTGTTTATCGCCATTCCCTTTGATGAAAAGGTAGTGGAATCCGGCGTGTCAATGGCCCTGGCTGTAAAACTCTACGAAGAGGAGGTGCTGAGTCTGGGCAAGGCCGCCAAGTTTGCAGGTTGCCCGGTGGCGGAATTTACCGAACATCTCAGCAAGGCCGGCATATCCAGTGTTCGTTATTCGGCGGAAGAGTTGGAAGCGGAGTTGACCGCCATTGGCTGAATCGAGGGGTCGGGTGGTCGTCGCCGATACCGGACCCCTGATAGCCTTTGCACGGCTTGATCTGCTGGCGTTGTTGCCGGATATGCTCGATACCCTGTTGGTGCCTGACGTCGTGTTGAGCGAGTGTCTCTATGTTCCTTCCCGGCCGGATGCGAAAGCGATTCAACAGGCCGTGGATGCCGGGTTGCTGGAGATTCGGGCCGCGCAATTTTCCCCCGCTGACGATTGGCCGTCTGCGCTGGGCGTGGGTGAGCAGGCGGCTATCCATCTGGCGCAGGAGTTGGGGTGCCAGATATTGATGGATGACAAACTGGCGCGGCGGACTGCCGCCTCGATGGGGCTGCGTGTGATTGGAACGGCCGGGGTGCTCATCAAGGCGAAGCGGCTGGCAAGAATCGAGGCCGTTGCATCCTTGCTGCATACCTTGCAGGCATCCGGTTATCACTTATCTGCCGAGTTGATGGAACGCATTCTCCAGCTGGCAGGCGAACAGGTATAAACAAGGAATCATCTCTTGCTCCCACCCCTCAAACCCATCGCCATGAAAGAACGCATCTCGATGATATTTGTCGAGTACGGCCAGATCGATGTGCTGGACGGCGCCTTCGTTGTTATCGACAAAAAGGGGGTGCGCACTCATATCCCCATCGGCAGCGTCGCCTGCATCATGCTGGAGCCGGGTACGCGAGTTTCGCACCGTGCCGCAGCATTGGCCGCTCGCGTCGGCACCCTGCTGGTTTGGGTAGGGGAGGCCGGGGTGCGGCTTTATGCCGCCGGGCAGCCGGGTGGGGCACGGTCGGATCGGCTGTTGTATCAGGCCAAGCTGGCACTGGATGAGCAGGCGCGTCTCAAAGTCGTGCGCAAGATGTATGAATTTCGTTTTGGTGAAGCTCCGCCGCAGCGGCGTAGTGTCATACAACTGCGGGGTATTGAAGGCGCGCGGGTCAAAAAAATGTATCAGCTACTTGCCAAGCGCCACGGTGTGAGCTGGAAAGGCCGCGACTATAATCCGAAGAATTGGGATGCCAGTGATATTCCCAATCGTTGCCTCAGCTCCGCCACTGCGGCCCTTTATGGCATCACCGAAGCCGCCATTCTTGCCGCGGGTTATGCACCCGCCATCGGATTCATACATACCGGCAAGCCCCTGTCATTCGTCTACGATATCGCGGATCTGTTCAAATTCGATACCGTTGTTCCGCTGGCTTTTCAGATAGCTGCGAAGAATCCGCGCGAGCCGGAGCGTAAGGTGCGTCTTGCCTGCCGGGATACCTTCCGCGAGAGTAAAATTCTCAAAAAGATCATTCCCACCATTGAAGAGATTCTTGCTGCGGGTGAAGTTGAGCCGCCGAAGCCAGCGGAAGATGCCATCGGCCCCGCTATTCCAAATCCAGAGAGTATCGGCGATGCTGGTCATCGTAGTTGAAAACGTTCCACCCCGGCTGCGTGGCCGGCTGGCGGTGTGGTTGCTGGAGATTCGTGCCGGCGTTTACATCGGTACCCCCTCCAAGCGCCTGCGTGAAAATATCTGGGAACAGGTGACCCAAGGCTGTGAAGAAGGCAATGCCGTGATGGCGTGGAATACCAATACGGAAAGTGGTTATGACTTTGTTACCTTCGGCAAAAACCGGCGTATCCCCGTCGAATTTGACGGTCTCAAGCTGGTTTCATTTCTGCCCCCGGAACCCGCACCAGATGCTCTTTAACAACTCGAAAAAACAGCCAATAAGCGCATTACTTTTGGGCCTTGTTCGGCCTGAAAAAGTTGGTACAATTCCATGTGCTGGATTTTTGTTTGTGTAACAACGGGTTGCAGGAAGTGTGTTCCCCACGCCTGTGGGGATGAACCGTCCCCAGCAGCTCTAACGTCTTTGATAATTCGGTGTTCCCCACGCCTGTGGGGATGAACCGTTTACGGGGACATGAATCGAATGCACTGAGGGGTGTTCCCCACGCCTGTGGGGATGAACCGTTTATCTGTCAGAGTTTTCACTGCCCACGCGGCGTGTTCCCCACGCCTGTGGGGATGAACCGATTCATCTACGGGTACTCCGGCTGCGCGGGTGGTGTTCCCCACGCCTGTGGGGATGAACCGCCTCGCATGTTGCTGTTATCAAATTTCAGAACGTGTTCCCCACGCCTGTGGGGATGAACCGAAAATTGGGTGCACATTATCAATGCAATGCAGGTGTTCCCCACGCCTGTGGGGATGAACCGAAAGGATAGCGAATCCTAAGATAGAATGACCGGTGTTCCCCACGCCTGTGGGGATGAACCGCACGATCATGCAAGCGCACATAACTCCCCTGAGTGTTCCCCACGCCTGTGGGGATGAACCGGATTACGTTACGGGTTACGTTACGTTAGGCGTGTGTTCCCCACGCCTGTGGGGATGAACCGTACACAGATTTGGAAGAGTTAAGGAAGAAAATGGTGTTCCCCACGCCTGTGGGGATGAACCGTGGTTAGTGGTTGGTTGGTTGGGTAGATAGGTAAGTGTTCCCCACGCCTGTGGGGATGAACCGCCGTGATGTTAATTTCAACAATCGTAATCAGAGTGTTCCCCACGCCTGTGGGGATGAACCGATAAAATCACCGCACACTCAAATCTATCTCAAGTGTTCCCCACGCCTGTGGGGATGAACCGGATTGACTTTAATGACTATTAAGACAATGAAAGTGTTCCCCACGCCTGTGGGGATGAACCGTTTTTTATCAGAACGCGCGAGACTTGGAATATGTGTTCCCCACGCCTGTGGGGATGAACCGGGGGGTATAGCTCACTATATGGGATATAAACATGTGTTCCCCACGCCTGTGGGGATGAACTGCCGTCAATCACAGAGTGAAAATTAACAGAATATCGATCCTTTCAACACTTCATGTTCTTTATGGTGTAGGTAGTTCTACTTCGTTAGATTAAATCCTTTGGGGTTTTATTCCCCACAGCTCGCCTAAAGCGCCTACTTTTGGTGCTGCGAACATTACCCCAGCCTGGCTGCTGACACTGCTGAAGGAATAATTTTGTAGGGTGGGCAATGCCCACCCTACGAACGGCGTCGGTTTTTTGTTCGAGCGGCTAAGCGTTTGAACTGGCCGTGTAATACCCCGCTTTCGTGTAGCGAAAGTCGAGCGTCAGCGAAATAGCTTGCTGCGGGGTAGTTTATTCTGGCCTGCCTATGACGACTGAATATCCTGAAACGACCCCAGGGATGCACCCAATCCCATGCCAAACACAACGCCGTCCAAAGACAATACCGAGGAATGTAGATGGCGGTCAAAACCCGAGCATAATTGGCGAACAGCGGTAACCGGACAAAAGAGCTGCGGATGGCAAGTCATGAAGAAACAGCCAGCGACGATCATGCTGTTGGGCGTTGGTTGACTAGCTCTGGGGATCGTGAGGCACTACGCCTTCATCAAATACCACTCGCAAAGCGGGTGGCATTTAATGAAAATCCAGACCGAGTCAGATTCGAACGAGAATGCTGCCCAGGCGACGTCGTGACTTGGGCTGGGCGGCGTTGGGGTCGTCCGGGTGGTGGTAGCCGATGGCCAGCGCCACGTCGCATCGGTAGCCGTCCAGTTGCTTGGCGAATTCCTCGTTGACTCGTTGTGCGTCGATGCCCTCGATGGGGGTGGCGTCGATCCGCATGCGGGCCAAGGTGTGCAGGGCGCTACCGAGGGCGATGTAGAGCTGGGCCTTGGTCCAGCAACTGGTGTCGCCGTTTTCGTCGGTGTTCATTTCCGCGAAAAAGAAGCTGCGGAAGCCGCGTTCCCGGTCTTCGGGCTTGAGGCGGCCGTCTTCGATCTGCTTGTCGACGACCTGCGCATAGTCCTCCCGGGTGTAACGGGGATTGTAGGCAAACAGGACGAAGTGGGAGGCGTCGAAAACGTGGGGCTTGTTGAACACGAACTTTTCGCTGAAGGTGTCGGCCATGCGTTGGCGCGCCGCCTGGCTGTCGATGACCACAAAGCGCCAGGGCTGGGAGTTGATGGAGGAGGGCGTGAGACGGATTGCTTCGAGAAGGGTGTTCAGATCCTCTTCGGATACCTTGCGGGTGGGGTCGTATTTCTTGGTGGTGCGGCGCCAGTTGAGATCCTCGATGATTTCGTGGGTCATAGTTTGTCTCCTGAACCTGACATTGGAATGCTGCGGATTCGATTATGCCATTGTCTGGCTGGCAGTACATGATCTTGCCGGGATTTCTGTTCGCAGCCATGTTTACGGCTCGTCTTGCTCCAGGTCTTCAATGATGGGGGCAGCCGTCCTCGCTGCCGGTGCACAGGTTGACCAGCAGGGTGAGTTCATTACGCAGGGTAAGCAGATCCTTGATTTCCGCCAGACTGAAATTCATTTTCTGCGCGCGCTGGATGAAGCGCAGGCGGGAGACGTCCTTGTCGCTTCGGCGCCCTCGCCGTGAATCCATACTGATGGCGATGCCGGCCACCACCTACTGTTATCACTACAGAGGTTCGTCCGGCGGCAGAACAATACGCTGCGGTTCACTGATATCCGCCAGTTCCACCAGATCCCATCGACCACTGTTGCGATATAAGCGCATATCCTTGTCCGGGTAATCGGCTACATCCTGTTCCAGTCGCTGTCCCATCACCAGACACACCAGTTCCTCATGACTATCGTTGATGATGTTGTGTGCCGCTCGGCCTGTGGGCAGGCCGAGGAAGTCGCCAGCCGCCATGGCGTGCTGTTCGCCGTCAATGATGGCGGTGCCGTGGCCGGAAAGAATGTAGATGCATTCTTCCTCGTAATAGTGTTTGTGGGTTTCCGTGCTGTCGTGGCCGGGCTGTACGGTGATGATGTGCACGCCGATTTGCGTTAGACCCACGGCGTCGCCGAGGGACTTGTTGATGCGTACGGCATTGGAGTTGAGGAAATGAACGCGCTTGTCGCCGGGCATGGCGGCGATGTCGGCGGCCTTGAGTAGCAGCTGGTGTTTATCCATTCGGGGTTATTTCCTTTTTGTGGCGAAAGGCATCATGATGCTGCAATCGAATGTTGCTGGTCTACACGTCGAATATCGCTAGGTTGGTAATAAGACAATGCAAGTTCTTAAAGTTCAAGTAAATTCACACAGTTCCACCAGTGTTAGGCGGGCGACATCAAAGCGAACCAGGAAATCTATTTTGATGCCGACAATAACCACGAAGCGAGGGAGAAAGGGTATGTCGAAAACTCACCTGCCGTACTGGTTGCCATTGATTGTCGCCACAGTACTGCTGCCGTTGGTGGCCGGTGCCGATGATGAAGTCACCCATTATGACCGTATCAGTCTACAGGCTATGGCTTCCGCCGAGGTCGAAAACGATATTCTCGAGGCGACGTTGTCCGTGCACCGCGAGGGCAGCAATCCATCGTTACTGTCTGAGGAAGTGAATTCGACCATCCAGTGGGCCATCGGTGAAGCCAAAAAGGTCAGCGGGGTTACGGTGCAGACGCTGGGTTACCAGACCAATCCTGTTTATCAGCAACAGCGCCTGTCGGCCTGGCGGGTGCGGCAAAGCTTGCGCCTGGAAAGTAGGGATATTGCCAAACTGAGCCAGTTGATCGGCAAACTACAAGAGCGCCTGGCCGTGGGACGGGTGGGCTATCGCATTTCCACCCAGCGGCGCAATAACGTGGAAGAGAGCCTGATCACTGAGGCGATCACTCTGTTCCAGCAGCGTGCAGAGCTGGTGGCGAAGCAGATGGGACGCAGTCGTTACCGGGTAGTGCAGATGAGTATTGATACGGGTGGCGCACCGATGCAGCCGATGATGCGCGCGGAGATGTCGGCGATGGCCGATGCACGTATTTCACCCAACTTTGAAGTTGGCGCACAAACGGTCAGGGTTTCCATCCATGGCACCATTGAGCTGCAGTTGGATTGAGCGCCTATTCACGTATAGGCCATGAGTCATAGAGGCCCTCGAGCAATTCGAGGGTCTGTCTGGGTAGGCTGTTAACGGTTGTCCTAAATCCCTCCCTTCTTCCATATCGATCAAACTTTCTTGGTCATTGATTTCAAGATATCTCTGATGACGGTGTGAGGCCTCTGCGTAGCCTGCTCAAGATTGCTGCAAGCAAGATGGCTGGTGCGGAGGATGGTTATTTTTTCCAAAAAAATCAATGCGTTGGCAACCCTTGTTAAACCACATCCAGGAACCTGGTGCTGCAATTTTTGCCAGGCAAGTAGCCTGTTTTCAACGTTGCGTCTTGATGGTGAATCCACCTGTCGGCCAAAGGGGGGAGGGGGAGGCCGCAAGCAGTGATTGGCGACGCCCTTAAGAACTGCGTACTTACGCCGCTAGTCCCCCTGCCTGACAGTAAAGGTGAATAGATTTCTGTGAACAGATATTTGGGCGGTTGCCAACAGGGAGAAGGAGTTGAATATGCGATGGATTTCGGATCTTTCGATTCGCTATAAGTTGTTCCTGATTGCGGTGGTGAGCTGCATTGGTTTCGTTGTTTTTCTGGCACACAACTATAGCGTGACGGAGGAAAACTCAAAGCGGCTGTATGCCGTCAAGACGATCTATTTTCCATTGCTTGAGCAGACGGATATAAACCTCATCCGCCTGGATAGGATAAAAGGGACGTTGACTAATGCCATCAGTACCGGTGAAGAGAGTTTGCTGGAAACCACGGATGGACTTGCCAGCGAAATGAGTAAGGTATTGCAGGAAATGACGGAACTGGATCCGGGCCTGGCGAATGATATTTCGGAACTGAGTCAGTTGTTTGAGAGCTACTACGCTATCGCACGCTCAATAACCCATGGCGTTCTCAATGATACATTGGCGCAGGAAGACATCCAGGGCAAGGCTGACATCCAGGGCAAGGCATTACAGAACTTTGAGTCGCAGCTGAAATCATTCCGTGACAGCCGTTATCGCCAGTTCAGTAATGCTCTACACCTGGCTAATAAGTCATCTCAGGATGCGTTGGTAACAGGGCTGGTGACGGGAATTGTGGTTATTTTCGTGCTGCTTGGCGTTATCTTTATGGTTTCTTCCCTGATTACAGGAAATCTCAATACCATCATTGATTCGCTAAAGGAACTAGCTGACGGCCGGGGTGATCTCACCCAGCGCCTGCAGAGTAACAGTGCCGATGAAACCGGTATGGTGGTGAAATACTTCAATGATTTTCTGCAAAAACTGCATGACTTGATCAAAGAGGTCGTTGATGCGACCACTCAGCTGGGCGCTAATGCCTCACAGTTGTCCGAGATTACCCAAACGACGGCCAGTGGTGCACAACAGCAGCAAACGGAAGTCGATCAGCTGAGTACGGCCATGAATGAGATGGCGAGCACGGTGCAGGAAGTGGTGCACAATGCCGGTGAAGCTGCGGATGCCGCACGCGAGGCGGATGAGGCATCCAGAAAAGGGCAGGCGATCGTTGCCAATACCGTGCATGTCATCACGACCCTGGCCGACAGTATTGAAGGTGGCGCCAAGGTTATTACGGAGCTACAGGTTGAAAGTGAAAATATTGGTGGTGTACTGGATGTTATTCGTACTATTGCGGAACAAACCAATCTGTTGGCTCTGAATGCCGCCATTGAAGCTGCGCGGGCGGGAGACCAGGGGCGGGGTTTTGCCGTGGTGGCCGATGAAGTGCGTACCCTGGCCAGTCGTACCCAGGAATCCACGCAGGAAATCCAGACCATGATCGAGCGTCTACAAGCGGGTGTCGGCAAGGCGGTCGGCGTCATGGGCCAGAGCCGGGAGCAGGCGCAGAAGAGTGTGGATCAGGTGTCGGAAGCGGGTGGATCGCTGGATGCCATTACCCTGGCGGTGAAGAAGATCCATGCCATGAATGATGAAATTGCCGGTGCTGCAAAAGAGCAGAGCACTGTTGCTGAGTCGATGAATGAAAGTATCATCAATATCAGTCAAGTGGCGGATCAGACCAATAACAGTGCGCAGGTGACCTTTGGCGCCAGTGATGAGTTGGGGCAGGTTTCCTCGCGTCTGATCGACCTGGTCAGTCGCTTCAAGGTGTAGCCTCAGCGTTGCTCATTCTCTCGGAAGCGTTGCCGGGGCGTCAGCTGGCATTGCTTTTTTACTCAAGCAAGAGGCGTTCCGCCAAGTTTTAGAGTTTGGACGGTGTTTGACGTAAACTGGCCGGCTGTTTGAGCCGCTTCAGGAAAACGCATGGCTACCGTCGATGATCTGATCGAATCACTTTCCACCCTGGGTGATTTCGTGCGCTGGGGTGCGAGCCGCTTCGGCGAGGCCGGCTTGAATTTTGGCCACGGCACCGACAACGCCCTCGATGAGGCCTATGCCCTGGTGCTGCATGCACTGCATCTGCCACATAACATCCCACCCTACATGACCCAGACCCAGCTTACCCCGGCGGAGCGCCGCGAGGTGGTTGAACTGCTGCAGCGGCGCATCGACACGCGCCTGCCGGCCCCTTATCTGACCCATGAGGCCTGGTTTGCCGGCCAGCCATTTTATGTCGATGAACGCGTGCTGGTGCCACGCTCGCCCATCGCCGAGTTGATCGAGAGTGGCTTTGCGCCGTGGATCTCCCCTGAACAGGTGCACGATGTGCTGGATCTCTGTACCGGTAGTGGTTGTATCGCCATCACCTGCGCATTGGCCTTCCAGCAGGCCCAGGTGGACGCCTGCGACCTGTCGGCGGAGGCGCTGCTCGTGGCGCAGAAAAACCTGCAACGCCATGGCCTCGAAGACCATCTGGCCCTCTATCAGGGCGACCTGTTCGCGCCGCTGGTCGGGCGTCGTTACGACATCATTGTCAGTAATCCTCCCTATGTCGATGCCGAGGATATGGCGGCTCTGCCCGAGGAATACCATCGCGAGCCGGCATTGGCGCTGGCTGCCGGTGATGATGGCCTGGATATCGTGCGCCGTATCCTCGCCGAGGCCGCCGACTATCTCAAGCCCGGTGGGATACTGGTGGTGGAAGTCGGTAACAGCCAGCTGGCGTTGGTTGAGCGATTCCCCGAGGTCGCTTTCAACTGGTTGGAATTCGAGCGCGGTGGTCACGGTGTATTTCTGCTCGGTGAAGAGCTGCTGCACGAATACCGGCCGCTCTTTGAGGCCGCACTGCCGCCGGGAGACTGAGGCCTGAACCTCAGGTTATAATCTCCGTTATCTATTGCCAACCCGTTTACCGAACTGTGAGCCCCGCTATGCAACCGATGGACCAAAAACTCGTCATCGATCTCGACATGATCCGCCGCCACGACAAGTCCGGCCCCCGTTACACGTCCTATCCCACCGCTGTGCAGTTCCATGAAGGCTTTGGCGAAGCGGAATACCGTGCCTGGGCCGAACGCACCAATGTGGAGAGCAGGGAGGCGAGCCGTGCGGCCGGCAAGCCCACGCCGCTGTCGTTGTATTTCCACATTCCCTTCTGCGATACCGTATGTTTTTTCTGTGGCTGCAACAAGGTCTCCACCAAGGATCGCAGCCGTGCCCAGCCCTATCTTGAACGAGTGCACAAGGAACTGGCCCTGCAGTCGGCATTATTTGATGACAATCGCAAGGTCGATCAATTGCACTGGGGTGGTGGCACGCCTACCTTCATCAGTCACGATGAAATGCGCGAACTGATGCGGGTGACGCGTGAAAACTTCCCCCTGCATGACGACGACACGGGTGAATATTCCATTGAAATCGACCCTCGCGAGGCCACCACCGAAACCATCGACGTGCTGCGCGAGATCGGCTTCAACCGTATGAGCCTGGGTGTACAGGACTTCGAGCCGAAGGTGCAGAAGGCCGTCAACCGCATCCAGAGCGAGGCGGAAACCTTTGCAACCTTGAACGAGGCGCGCAAGGTGGGTTTCAAGTCCATCAGTATTGACCTCATCTACGGCCTGCCGCATCAGACGGTGGAAAGCTTCGCCAGTACGGTAGACAAGATCATTGCCGCCGAGCCGGATCGTTTGTCGGTGTTCAATTACGCCCACCTGCCGGAAATGTTCAAGCCGCAGCGCCGCATCAACGAGGCCGACCTGCCCTCGGCGGCGGAAAAACTGGACATTCTGCAGCGAACCAATGAACAGCTGTCTAACGCGGGCTACGTCTATATCGGCATGGATCACTTTGCCAAGCCCGATGATGAGCTGGCCGTGGCCCAGCGTGAGCGCACCCTGTATCGGAATTTTCAGGGCTATTCGACCCATGCCGACTGCGACTTGGTCGGCTTGGGTATTACCTCCATCGGCAAAGTGGGTGCGACTTACAGTCAGAATATTAAAGGCCTGGATGAATACTACGCGGCTATCGATGCCGGTAAGCTGACCATTTTTCGTGGCCTTGAACTGGATGCTGACGACCTGCTGCGGCGCGAGGTGATCAGCCAGCTTATTTGCCATTTCTCGCTGATCGAGGCCGATATCGAAAAACGCTTTGGCATCGATTTCCGCGACTATTTCGCCCAGGAACTGAAGCAACTGGAGGGCTTGCAGGAGGATGGTCTGCTGACTATCCGTGACGGCGTGATTTCGGTGTTGCCCGTGGGTCATCTGCTGATTCGCAATGTCTGCATGGTGTTCGACAAATATCTGCGCCAATCCAAAGAGCAGCGTTTCTCGAAGGTGATCTGAACCTTTGGGCCTCGTGCAAGAGCCGCCGATGGATTGCCCATCGGCGGTTTTTTGTTTCTGTCGTCAACAAAAGTTCAGTCGGTTGCCGGTGTGTGGCAGCGAACCGTATCAATAATTTTTTCTTGAAAATACCCCTGAGGAAGGTGCATAGGCGAATGCCCCTGCGGGTGGTAAAATCCCCCGATTCCGAATTTCACACCACGCAGCTATTTCGAGGTCGTCATGGCAGGACACAGTAAATGGGCCAATATCCGCCACCGTAAGGGCGCGCAGGACGCCAAGCGCGGCAAGCTCTTCACCAAGCTGATCCGTGAGATCACTGTCGCGGCGAAGATGGGTGGGCCTGATCCCAGCGCCAATCCGCGCTTGCGTTCCGCCATTGACGCGGCACTGTCCAACAACATGCCCAAAGACACCATCGAACGTGCCGTGAAACGCGGCGCCGGTGCCGGCGAGGGTGAAAACTACGATGAAATCCGCTATGAAGGCTATGGCCCGGTAGGTGTCGCAGTGATGGTGGAATGCCTTACCGACAATCGTAACCGAACTGTCTCCGAAGTGCGTCATGCCTTCAGTAAGAGTGGCGGCAACCTCGGCACCGACGGTTCGGTGTCTTATCTGTTCACTAAACTGGGGATGCTAAGCTATTCCCCGGGTAGTGACGAGGACGCCATCATGGAGGCTGCGCTGGAGGCCGGCGCCGACGATGTGGTGGTCAACGATGACGGCTCCATTGATGTGCTGACTGCGTGGGAAGAACTGGTTAACGTCAAGGAGGCAATGATCGCCGCTGGTCATAGACCGGCCAACGCCGAGGTCACCATGCAGGCCTCAACCTCGGTGGAGTTGGGCGTGGACGACGCAGAAAAGGTGATGCGTCTGGTCGATATGCTGGAAGACCTTGACGATGTGCAGAAGGTCTACAGCAATGCCGATTTTTCCGCTGAGGTGATGGCACAGCTGTGATGGTGGTTTCTCCCTTACCCCAACTGAGGGGCAGAAAAGTAGGCTGGGCATTGCCCACCATTGCATGTTTCCTGGCTCTTCTGGTGGGCAATGCCCACCCTACCCGTCGTTATGTGAAGAACAAGGCCCCAGGAAAATGATAAGAAAGCTGCAAGAAATACTGCATTCCGAAATACCGTTAACGAAAGAAATTGGCATAGAAGTAAAAGAGCATACTGATTTATCGTTAACGGTAGCTCTAGCCATACCCTCATGATCCGCATCCTCGGCATCGATCCCGGCTCACGTTTCACCGGCTTTGGCATCATCGAGAGTGATGGTCGAAATGCTCGCTATATCACCAGCGGCTGCGTGCGTGTCAGCGGCGAGACCTGGGCTGAACGCCTCGGTGTCATCTTCGACTCCATTAGCGAGTTGGTGGAGACTCACCAGCCACAGGAAATGGCTATCGAACGGGTCTTCATGCACCGCAATGCCGACTCGGCGCTCAAGCTGGGGCAGGCGCGTGGCGCCGCTATCTGCGCCGTCATCACCCGCGATGTGCCGGTGCACGAATACAGCCCCACGCAGATCAAGCAGTCGGTGGTTGGTAAAGGCCGTGCCGCCAAGGAACAGGTGCAGCACATGGTGCGCATCCTGCTCAAGCTGCCCGGCAACCCCCAGGCCGATGCCGCCGATGCCCTCGCCGTGGCACTGTGTCATGGCAATACCCGTAGTACCCTGATTCAGGTACCCAACATGCATAAAGGAAGACGCCGGTGATCGGACGATTGAAAGGCACCCTGCTGGAAAAGAAAGCCCCCCGCTTATTGTTAGATGTCAATGGCATCGGTTATGAAGTCGACGCCCCCATGACCACCTTCTACGAACTGCCCGAGGTGGGCAGCGCGGTGACCCTGCACACCCACTTCGTGGTGCGCGAGGACGCCCAGCTGCTGTACGGCTTTCTGCGCGAGTCCGACCGCAGCCTGTTTCGCACCCTGATCAAGATCTCCGGCGTCGGCCCCAAGCTGGCGCTGGCGATCCTCTCCGGTATGTCTGCGGATGAATTTGTCGGCTGTGTGCAGGGTGGTGACAGCGTGGCGCTGACGCGTGTCCCCGGGGTCGGCAAAAAGACCGCCGAGCGGCTGGTGGTGGAGATGCGCGACCGGGTCAAGGACTGGCAGGGTGTGAGCCTGTCGCCGGATGCCGTGACCCAGGCCGGAGAGCACGCCACCAGGGCGCTGAAGGATGCCATCAGCGCCCTGGTGGCGTTGGGTTATAAACCACAGGAGGCGAGTCGGATGGTGAATGCGGTGGAGAGTGTGGGATTGGCGAGTGAGGCGGTGATTCGTTTGGCGTTGCGGGCGGTGGTGAAGTAGTCCAGTAGTAGGGTGGGCAGGCTGTTCATGCCCACGCG
>VAPF01028420.1_pt1 | contig 18573 bp, 18 predicted proteins | sample 3393931 | NCBI WGS metagenome assembly VAPF01 (sample SAMN08290437, study PRJNA428436) | hydrothermal vent metagenome | isolation source: Deep-sea hydrothermal vent chimney | place: Atlantic Ocean: South-mid Altantic Ridge | depth 2773 m m | reverse complement strand
TTGTCACTATTAAACTCCTATTTAAATCTCTTGGGGTTATATTCCCCGCTGCTCTTGCGGCGATGTAAAAACATTACGATTAAAATCTGTGATTTTGGGTAATTCAACTTAATACCCCGTCCGCTTGCGGCGGGGTTGTTTATTCGCCGAGTAATAACCATTCGTCCAGAACAGCCACCAGCGTATCCAGCCCGGTTTTTTTTAGTGCGGAAAAGGTCTGTACGGAAGCGTTGATTTTTTCCTGCCTGAGCTGTTTTTTTACCTGTAACAGGCTCTGTTGCTGCGCGTTGCGTTTGATTTTGTCGGCTTTGGTAAGCAGGATATGGGCGGGTAGCTGGTAATGTGAACACCATTGCAGCATTTGCCAGTCGGAATCATTAAGCGGGTGGCGTATATCCATAATAACCACCAGTCCCTTGAGTGCAACTTGGTCACTGAGGTAATTTGTCATCAGTTGTTGCCACTGGTTCTTTACTGTCAGCGGTACTTTGGCAAAGCCATAACCGGGCAGATCAACCAGTCGGCGTGATTCGTCCAGGCTGAAAAAATTAACCAGGCGGGTTCTGCCGGGTGTTTTGCTGGTTCTGGCCAGACCTTTGTTATCACATAATACATTGATAGCGCTTGATTTTCCGGCATTAGAACGGCCTGAAAAGGCGACTTCCATACCCTGCTGGGGAAACTGTTGCGTTTTGCCTGCGCTCAGCAAAAAGTGAGCTTGTCTGTAATATTGGTTTTTCATGGGTGCTATTATCCGCGAAATGGATGGATTAGTGAATATCAGAAAATGGAGAATGATCAGTGGAGGTAAAAAAAAGAGCTGTACAGTTTTATTTCCGCGTAATTTACGTGGAAGTTGTTTGTCTCTGCCCAGTGGTGTAGAATCCGCGTCAGTTTTTTGCCCGAATTGGGCTCGTCGTCTGGAGTTTAATATTATGAAACAGGTATTATTGTGCGTACTGTTATCCCTTTCCCTGTCAGCAAATGTATTGGCATTGGGAAATGCGGGAGCAGGTAAGACAAAAGCCGCCGTCTGTGGTGGTTGTCATGGTGTCGATGGTAATAGTGCATTACCAACCTATCCGAAACTGGCAGGGCAGAATGAGCGGTATATTGCCCAGCAATTGACTGATTTTAAAACAGGTAAAACCCGTAGTAATGCAATTATGCAGGGCATGGCTACACCGTTATCCAGGCAGGATATCGCTGATATCGGTACTTATTTTCAGTCACAGTCAATCAGTAGCACTGCGCCTTTCGATAAGGAAAAAGCAGCGCAGGGTCGTAATCTGTACAATGGTGGGAATTTGCAGACTGGAGTTCCTGCCTGTAAAGCCTGTCATGGGCCAGCTGGTGCAGGCAATGCCGGCAGTGGTTATCCACAGTTAACTGGTCAGTATGTGCCCTACACGCTGTCTCAGTTAAAAGCGTTCAAAGATGGTAGTCGTAGCAATGACAAAAATCAGGTAATGCGTGTTATTGTGAAGAAACTAACTGCTAAAGATATGGAATCAGTGGCAAATTACATTGCCAGCCTGAAGCAATAAATAGCGCAGCAGCCAGAGAGATTAATTGCGTAGAGCGGATAATTACTCAGGTTCGTGTGAAGGGATGGCCTGCGCCATCCCTTTTTTCTGGTAGTCTGCATGGTTAAAATCCGGGGTCAGAATCATGTCGATACTTGAAGTTAAAGCACTGGAATGTACGCGCGACGATCGCCTGTTATTTCATAATCTTAATTTTTCACTATCCGAGGCCGACATATTACAGATTGAAGGCCCCAATGGTAGCGGCAAGACGAGTTTGTTGCGTATTCTCTGCGGTCTGCGACAGGCAGATGCGGGCGAGGTTTACTGGCGGGGAGACCCTCTGCACAGGGTGCGCGAAGATTATTATGCCAGTATGGTTTATATTGGTCATCTGCCGTGTATAAAGGGTGATCTGACGGTACTGGAAAATATTCGGGCACTGCTGGATACGCGTTCCCAGTCTGCCGATTTCGACACGATTGAACAGGTGCTGACAAAAGTGGGTTTATGGGGGTTTGATGATGTTCCCGGTAAGGCGCTTTCATCGGGGCAGCGTCGTCGTATATTGCTGGCGTTTGTTCTGTTGTCACAGGCAGACCTGTGGATCCTGGATGAGCCATTAACCGCGCTTGATGTACAGGGTGTAGACTTAATGGAGTCGATGATTCTTCAGCACCGGGCGAATGGTGGCAGTGTTATTTTTACCACCCACCACGGTATGGCTCTAGATGGTAACTTACGTTCGGTAAAACTGGGTGGGGACAAAAAGGATCAGTCAGCTTCAGTGCATACTGATTGCGGTGAGATATGCTAAAGGCGTTTTATTATTTACTGATGCGCGACCTGCGTCTGGCCTTTCGTTCGCGCCATGAGCTGGCCAACCCGATTATTTTTTTCGTACTGGTGGTCAGCCTGTTTCCACTGGCGGTAACCCCCACACCAGAGGCATTGCAGAAAATGGCGCCCGGTGTGATCTGGGTTTCAGCCTTACTGGCCGTGTTATTATCACTGGATAGACTGTTTAAGCAGGACTATGAAGATGGTTCGCTGGATCAACTGATGTTGAGCCCGAATCCATTGATGATTCTGGTGCTGGCAAAAGTGTGTGCGCACTGGTTATTGACCGGTCTACCACTGGTGCTGATTGCACCACTACTGGGGATGTTTCTGGCTATGCCATCAGCATCTATCCCAACATTAATAGTTAGTTTATTACTGGGTACTCCTGTTTTGAGTCTTGTTGGCGCAATTGGGGTATCTTTAACAGTTGCAGTGAACCGGGGCGGTGTTCTGTTGTCTCTTATTGTCCTGCCGCTGTATATCCCGATACTTATTTTTGGTGCAAGTGCCGTGGATGTGGCGATGGATGGCTTAAGTGTGAAAGGTCAATTACTGTTTCTCGGTGCTGTATTGGCACTTGCCCTGTCACTGGCACCACTGGCAACCGCAGCAGCCCTGCGAATCACGGCGGCTCGTTGACCTATACTAAACAACTGACCCGTAGGGGGTCGGTAAGCCGTTACAGCGTGGAATAATGAAATAATGTTTAAAGCAATCTGGCACTGGATACAACGATTTTCTTCACCAAAATATTTTTATGAAATGTCAGGCAAACTTATTCCGTGGTTTGCCGTGCCCGCCTTTTTGCTGTTTATGGTGGGTTTGTATCAGGGGCTGTATGTAGCACCCCCCGACTATCAGCAGGGAGATAGCTACCGGATTATTTTTATTCATGTCCCGGCTGCATGGATGTCTTTGTTTGTTTATGTGGTGATGGCCGTATCATCGGGCATTGGTCTGATCTGGCAGATACGACTGGCGGACATGGTGGCGGCGGCCAGTGCGCCAATGGGTGCTTCTTTCACCTTTCTGGCGTTGGTAACCGGATCATTATGGGGAAAACCGATGTGGGGGGCTTACTGGGTATGGGATGCCCGTCTTACTTCAGAGTTGATCCTGCTGTTTCTTTATTTTGGCTACATGGCGCTACAGTCGGCGATTGAAGATCAGCGTACAGCAGATAAAGCAAGTGGACTACTGGCAATTGTCGGTGTTGTCAACGTTCCCATTATTCACTATTCGGTGGTCTGGTGGCATACCCTGCATCAGGGAGCGACGATAGCCAAATTTGGCAAACCATCAATGGATATCAGCATGTTGATACCGCTATTGCTGATGGCCGCAGCGTTCCAGTTATTTTATTTTGCGCTGGTGCTGGTGCGAACGCGCAATGAGGCGTTATATCGGGACCGGAACCGGCGTTGGGTAAGGGAGCTGGTTGGTAAGTTGTGATAGAAACGGTGATAACAGAAGGTTAAGGTGAGAGCAGTATGAACTGGACTGAATTTTTTCACATGGGTGGCTATGCTTTTTTTGTATGGAATTCCTATGCGCTGGCGCTGATTGTTATTGTGGGTAACATTATTGAGCCTGTTATCCGGCGGAAAAAAGTGATTGCCAGAGTGAAACGTGCGATCAAACGTGAGGCAATGAATTCGTCACGAACGGGATAATGAAATCAGATCGGCGGCATAAAAGGTTTATAGAGTAAAAAGTATGAAAAAACGAATGACGAAACGTGGCAAAAGAAAACTGTTAGTGGTGCTGGTTTTGCTCGGTGTGACAATTGCCACCGCACTTGGCCTCAGCGCTTTCAAACAGAACCTGCTGTATTTTTACAGCCCAAGTCAGGTGAAATCGGGTGAAGCACCAGCCAATCATTCCTTTCGTATTGGTGGTCTGGTGGTAAAAGGCTCTGTTAAACGTGCGAAAAAAGGACTGGGTGTACAGTTTGCTCTGACCGATAATCGCGCCACCATAATGGTAAAATATACGGGTATTCTGCCGGACCTGTTCAGAGAAGGTCAGGGTATTGTTGCAATGGGAAAAATGCAACCGGATAATATATTTATTGCAAGTCAGGTACTGGCAAAACATGACGCAAACTATATGCCGCCAGCCGTTGCTGAAGAGCTGAAAGCCAGCAAAGAAGCTAAAGCGGAAGCAAAAGTAAAAGCAGAAGCAAAAGCAAAAGAGAGCATAAAAGAGAAAGCAGGGCAGAAATAATTACATGCCCGTATCCAGTTTAATTCTGATCCAATCCTGATTATTGAGAAACAGTTATGATTCCTGAACTTGGTCATTTTGCACTAATTATCGCTCTTGCGGTCGCGATAGTGCAAAGTATCGTCCCACTTGTCGGTGCAGCAAAAAATGATGCCTCCATGATGGCATTGGCTCGCCCGGCAGCCTTCGCCCAGTTTCTATTTGTTGGTTTCGCCTATGTGGTTCTTACCCGTGCTTTTGTCATACATGATTTCTCTGTATTGTACGTAGCGGAACATTCAAATCTGTCGCAGCCACTGCTCTATCGAATTTCGGGGGTATGGGGTTCACATGAAGGCTCGCTATTATTATGGACGCTGATACTTTCCCTGTGGACTGCCGCAGTAGCGGCATACAGCCGGAGCCTGCCACAGGCGCTGGCTTCGCGCGTACTCGCGGTAATGGGTATGACCAGCGTGGGTTTTCTTATATTTATGTTATTTACCTCGAATCCTTTCGAGCGCCTGTTTCCGGTACCGCTTAACGGGAATGAATTAAACCCTCTGTTGCAGGACCCCGGTCTGGCGATGCATCCACCGATGTTATATATGGGGTATGTTGGTTTTTCCGTTGCCTTTGCGTTTGCAGTAGCGGCATTGATTGGCGGTAAACTGGATGCAACCTGGGCACGCTGGTCACGCCCCTGGACAACCATTGCGTGGTGTTTTCTAACCATGGGTATTATGCTCGGAAGTTGGTGGGCCTATAATGAACTGGGCTGGGGCGGCTGGTGGTTCTGGGATCCGGTTGAAAGTGCTTCATTTATGCCGTGGCTGGTAGGCACAGCTTTGATCCATTCTCTGGCCAGCACAGAAAAACGAGGCGTGTTTAAAAGCTGGACTGTATTACTGGCAATTCTTGCTTTTTCCCTGAGCCTGCTGGGTACCTTTATTGTTCGTTCCGGTGTGCTGGTTTCGGTACATGCGTTTGCAACCGATCCACGACGGGGTATCTATATTCTTATCTTCCTGTGTATCGTGATTGGCAGCTCGCTGGCACTGTATGCATGGCGTTCTGGCACGGTTGTCAGTAACAGCCGCTTTGACTGGTTTTCCCGTGAAACGGCGTTGTTACTCAATAACATTATTTTTATGACCGCAGCAGCTACTGTTTTTGTTGGTACCATGTACCCGCTGGTGGTGGATGCGTTTCATCTTGGCAAGATATCGGTGGGCAGACCTTATTTTGATATGATGTTTTCGTTCATCTCAATACCTTTGTTATTATTACTGGCGGTGGGGCCGGGTATTCGCTGGAAAGGCGATACCTGGTCGCGGGCAACAAAATGGCTACCAACTTTTGTCATTATTTCGTTAGTGGCAGGTTTTTTACTCCCCTTTGTTCTTGAGCATCACCTAAGTATTAAAGCCGGGCTGGCACTGGCTGGTGCGCTGTTGATTGTACTGGTGACGCTAAAAGATTTATTCGTTCGTATGCGCCACAGTCGTCATATACCAAGGGCATACATGGGTATGGTGCTGGCGCATATAGGCGTGAGTTTATTTGTAGCAGGGGTGGCAGTTACCAGTACCTATAGTAAGGAAAAAGACTTACGCATGGATCCGGGTGTAAGTTATAACATTGCTGGATACCGGTTCCATTTTGAGGGTACTCATAAGGTTCAGGGGCCAAATTACACGGCCGATCAGGCAACGATTGTGGTCTGGCATGGTAAGGAAAAGGCAGGTGTGCTACACCCGCAAAAGCGTGATTATGGTGGTCAGAATCGCGCAATGACAGAGGCCTCTGTCATTCCTGGAATGTTCCGCGATTTATATGCAGCACTGGGAGAGCCATTAGGTAATGGTGCCTGGAGTCTGCGGGTATACTATAAACCGATGATACGCTGGATCTGGCTGGGCTGTATTTTTATGGCAATTGGCGGGGTACTGGCAGTAACAGATCGTCGTTACCGGCAAAAGCTTAAAAAGAAGGTGGGGATAAAGGGTGCGTTACAGGGATAACCTGTATAGCATCAGGATTTAGTGGTCCCTCAGGATGAAGAAAATAGCTGAATTAGACAATATTAACCGGTTAATAAAAGTATTAAACAGATGAATGTAAAGAAACCCTCAACAGTAAAACGTTTTGCACCATTAATTGTCTTTGCTGCTCTGGTGGTAGTGCTGTATTTAGGTCTGTGGTTGAATCCGCGTCTGGTACCCTCCCCGCTAATAAACAAACCAGTGCCCACTTTTACTTTGCCGTTGTTAAATCAGCCTGGTGATTTTGTTAGTAACAAAGATTTTCTCGGCAGGGTAACGCTGTTGAATGTTTGGGCGAGCTGGTGTTTTGTCTGTCGTGAAGAACATAAAACCGTAAAAAAATTGAGTCGTCAGGGTTACAGGATTATCGGTTTCAATTACAAGGATAAACCGGCCGATGCAAAAGCCTGGTTACGGCGTTTGGGTAACCCCTACAAAGAAGTTATCTCTGATATAAAAGGGCAGGTTGCTATCAACTTTGGTGTTTACGGCGCACCAGAAACCTTTTTGATTGATAAGCAGGGAATTATCCGTTATAAGGTTATCGGCTCCTTATCCGATCCGGATAATTTAAAGGGATTATTAAAAAAGATGAAAACTCTGAAATAGTCTTGCTATAGACAGATATTCACAGGATAAATACATGCGATTTCTTATTCTTTTTTCTTTTTTTCTGGCGGCCTCTATTCATGCCGCACCGATTGATACCTATACCTTTAAAACACCGGCACAGGCGCGGCTGTTTTATAAAATAAGCGGAGAGCTGCGATGTCTGGTTTGTCAGAATGAAAGTATTTCCGACTCTAATGCAGGCCTGGCGAAAGATCTGCGGCATGATGTTTATACCATGATAGAGCAGGGAAAAACAGAGAAACAGATTATTGCATTTATGGTACAGCGCTATGGTGATTATGTTTTATACCGTCCGCCATTCAAACCGCTAACCTGGTTATTATGGTTGGGGCCGGTGCTAATTTTTTTCCTCGCTCTGTTTTTTGGGGTAAAGATTGTAAGAGGGCAACCTCGACAGGAAAACGATGTATTAAGTCCGGAAGAACAGGAGCGGATTAATAGCCTGCACAAACAGACCCTGAACAAATCGATGAAGGGTAAGATGGATAAAGAGAGTAAATATTCATGAATATAATTTTCTGGGGCCTGTTATCAGCAATGCTGCTGGTTGCAATAGTTATACTTATTCTGCCTTTACTTCGGGTCAGGAAAGATGGCGCTATCGCCTACTCGGAAAGTAATCTGCAAATTCACGAGGATAAGCTCAGGGAGCTGGAGCAGGATCTGAAAGAAGACCGTATTGATATGGAACATTATAAATATGCACGAAACGAACTTGACCGTGAGTTGTTAGTGGATATACCGGAAGAAAAAATTGATAATGCCTCCTTGCATTATACAAAACCACGTGAACGCCACCCGGTCATTGCACTGGGGATTACCCTGTTTATTCCATTGCTGGCATTGGTGGTTTATTTTAATTTAGGTGTGTATATAGCGGGTACGGGACAGCTACAGGCTCAATTGGCGCAAAATGCGCAACAGAAAAAAATGACCATCCCGCAGATGGCACAGAAGTTAAAACGGCATATTGCAAAAAATGGTGGTAATGTCCAGGACTGGACCATGCTTGGTCGCGCCTATAAATTTATGAAACAGTATGCTGATTCAGACCATGCCTATGCTAAGGCGATGGCGCTTGCACCGAATAATGTTGAAATAATGCTGGAAAGATCGGAAGTGATAGCATTACTGCATAACCGAAAATTTGTTCCTCAGGCTATGGCTTTAATTCATAAAGCCGCTACGATTCAACCGAATAATGACAAGGTTCTGTGGTTTGCAGGGATTTCCAACTATCAGAATGGAAATTATAAAGGCGCAATAAAAAGTCTGATCCAGTTGACCAAAACAGACATACAGGATAAAAAGGTACGTAAAGCAATTGTTACCTACATAACAGGAGCGCGCAACAAACTATTGGCGCAGGGTGAAGCCGTGCCCGAAGAGGACAAGGTTATTGCATTTATAAATAGCCAGCAGGTAGCGGTAGCGGCTGCGGTATTACATATAAATGTTGCTGTTAGCCAAAAAATAAGGCAGCAATTTAATGCGGGTGATACCGTTTTCGTCTATGCTAAAGCCCAGACAGGCTCACCTATGCCATTGGCCGTACAGCGTTTAACGCTGGCACAATTACCGGCAACAGTAAAACTGGATGATTCAATGGCGATGGTGAAAGGCAGAAATATCAGCACATCCGGTAAGGTGGTTGTCTTCGCCAGAATATCCCCATCCGGTTCAGCCATTGCGCAGCCGGGTGATTATATCGGCCAGGTCGATGTAAATGACGTGCATGGTAATAAAGCCATTACTATTACGATTGACAAAAAAGTAAAATAAGAGACAAAGAGAAAAGATCATTTCAGCAGGTGTCGGTGTTGCTCTGCTGATAAAAATATATCAGGAGTTATCAATGAGAAAATTACTGTTACTACCTTTATTACTTGTTGCCGGGTTATTTGTTGCAGAGATGACGTCGGCGTATGCGGCGCCGTATACCGAAGGCGTTGATTATACGAGCGTTGAGCAACAGCCAACCGAGACAGGAAAAAAAATCGAGGTGCTGGAGTTTTTCTGGTATGGCTGTCCACATTGCTTTCATTTTGAGCCCTTTCTCGATAAGTGGGAAAAAACAATGCCGAAAAATGTAGCGTTTGTGCGCATTCCGGCAATCTTCCGTCCGGGCTGGAAGATTCAGGCACGCGCCTATTATGCGTTACTTAATATGGGTGTTATTGAAAAAATTCACGACAAGATTTTTAATGCTATTCATAAGGATAGAAAGCCTCTTAATACGCTGGAGGAAATTGCTGATTTTGTAGCAAAAAATGGTGTTAACAGAGAGAGATTTATTGAAGAATATAACTCTTTTACCGTAGATAACATGGTACGCAAGGGTCTGAAGAAAATGCAGGCTTATCATATTGAAGGTGTGCCCGCTGTGATTGTGAATGGAAAATATAAGGTTAGCCCGCGTCAAGCCGGCAGTTTTGAAAAAATGATTAAGATTATTAATTATCTGATTAAGAAAGAGAGTAAACCTGACGCTGGCACTCAGTAACTCGTTTATGGGCAGCTTATTAATTTATTGCGCAGAGGCCGCAATCAATTAATAAGCTGCCCTTATGACAGAAACCATGCTGCGTAACGATTACTATGGTATAAAAATAGTGAAATAAAAAATAATAGCAGAACTGAAAAAATTGCATAAAAACCGATTCTCGGCTATGTTTATGCAGACAGTTTGCAGGTTCAATGGGAGATGAAACAATGAAACAGATACATAAACAGATATCAAAGGCAGGGGTTCTAATAGTTGTCGTTATGTTGGCAGCCTGTAGCAGTGATAAGGTAGTGAAAACAGCAGCGCCTGACTGTGTTTTTCCGGATGCGCCTTCTACCACCGCACCGGGCTGGGTTTGTGATGAGCCGGTAGCGGGTATAGCGGTCTCTGCAGTTGGAGTGGCGGAAAAATCTGCGGCGGGTCATAGTTTTATGAAAAATATGGCGGCAACGGATGCACGTGTTCAGCTTGCCCAGGCAATGCAGGTGCACGTACAGAATATGGTAAAACAGTATGCCGAAACAACCGGTGCGGCAGATTCGGAAACTGTAGATAAGGTAAACACCTCGGTTACCAAACAGGTTACCGATGAATCCCTGGCGGGAACCAAAATCTATAAAACCCGAACCAGTCCCAATGGCGCACTATATGTGCTGTTAGGAATGGATCCGGCGGCGACAGTCAAAGCTACCCAGGACGCATTAAAAACCAGTATGGGTAATAATAAGGCGCTGTGGCAGCAGTTCAAGGCGAAAAAAGGTCAGGACGAACTGGCCGCTGCCATCGCTGCACAGAAGGGAAACTAAATCGTTTCATAATGTTTGGGTAGTACACAGGTTATGGGTACATGGGTTGTACCCCTCTGTAGCGAACCGGTCACTGTTTTAGTTGTTATAACTATGACGGTTACCGGTTTTCTATTATCTGACTGTTTATGTGTTATCTGACTGTTAGTAAACTGATATTGGCAGGCCGAAAATACAGCAGATTTTGGTTTACAGGTGTTACATAACCGGTAGCGGAGAACAGGATATGGCAACAAATAAACCGGCTATAAAGATAGTAATAAACAGAATCCTGTTCTGTCTGACTGCTGTAGCGTTCATTCTACCGACGGTAGCGTCAGGCGATAGCTTTAATCTGTGGTTGCAACACCAGCAGCAGGGCGTTAACCAGCAGAAGCAGGATTTTTATGCGTACAGGGATAAACGTGATAAGGCGTTCACTGCGTTTTTGAAAGCGCAATGGAAAGCCGTGGACGTGCTACAGGGCATGCGGCGCGACACCACGCCAAAACCACTGGTAATGCCTGTTGCGCCACCTTCAGTTTCTTTTTTGCCCCAGCAACCATCACCGCCAGCGGTGGTGATCCCGCCACAGGGGACGGTTCCGCCTGCTCCAGAACCTGCTCCGGTAGTGGTTATCCGGGCAGAGAATAAAGTAAATATTAATTATTTCGGACAGAAACTGACTTTTTATTACGATAGTAAGCTGAAAAAGTCACTGGTTTATGGTGTGGATAAAAATACGGTCAGCAATTACTGGTCGTCACTTAGTCGGGCAAATTATGCGGCACTACTAAAACAACTGGCCGCACAGAAAAAAGCGCTTCAGTTAACCGACTGGGCATATACTGCGTTAGTCGATAAAGTCAGTACGGCGATTAATGGTAAGGGCAGTAATGCTAATGCACTGCTTAGCTGGTTTTTGCTGGTTAAATCTGGTTATAGGGCCAGGGTTGCCTATAATAATCAGTCTGTTTATCTGCTGCTACCTTCAAAGCAGGAGCTGTTTGACGTTCCCTACTTTACTTTCAGTGGTACTCGTTTTTATGCGGTTAGCTTTAACGGCAAAGAAAAAATACCGGGCAGAATGTATACCTACGATGCACAATACCCCGGCACCATAAAAAAACTGGATATGAAGGTAACGCCTTTAGTCGGTGCCAATAGTGAACGCAAACATCGGCAACTGTCTTTTTATTACCAGGGGAAGAAATATAAGGTAGATGTGGTTTATGACAGCGGTCGGATAGCTTTTTTTAAAACCTACCCGCAATTGGCATTACCACTGTATTTCAGTTCCGGAGTAGAGCCGGAAACAGCAACGCCATTGCAACAGCAGCTTGCCGCTTATATTCGTGGTATGGATGAACCCCAGGCAGTAAACTTTCTGCTGCGCTTTGTGCAGACGGCGCTGCATTACAAAACCGATGAGCAGCAGTTTGGCGAAGAGAATTATCTGTTTCCGGAAGAAACCCTCTATTATCCTTATTCAGACTGTGAAGATCGTGCAGTACTGTTTGCCTGGCTGGTTAAAAGCCTGTTAGGGTTACACGTTATCGGGCTGGATTATCCGGGGCATGTTGCCGCTGCGGTTAATTTTAAAACCGATGTAGTCGGTGATAGTGTGCATTATAAGGGCAGGAAATATACGGTTACCGACCCGACCTATATTAATGCAAATGCAGGGATGAGCATGCCAGAGTATAAAAACACAAAACCGACTATTATCGCCTATTAATACTGTCGCCCTATTAATTTCTTCTACTGGCATTCTTCATATATCTGGGCAGGACAGGTGGAACAGATGGCTTTATCCAGCCGGTAATAGATCCGTCGGATGGCTTCTGATTTGGAATCGAAGAAATGGTGGCCACCAATCTTTTTAATAAAGCTGGTGCGGGCGGCAAATTCATACACCGATGCCTTCAGGCCGACAAAATATAGACCGCCACCAAGGCGTTTTAATTTCTGATTTTCTAAAACCAGGGCTTCTGCACCGGCCAGATCCATAAAGCTAATACCGCTGGCTACAATGAGGATATGGTATATCTTTTCGTTTTCAACTATCTGGCTGATACGGTTCTGAATCTGATTAATAGAACCGAAATAAATTGACATATCAATACGGATAATTTTTAGCTGCGGACATTGTTTGAGCGGCTTTTTGGCAATATTAATAAGCTGACGGCGTCCGGTTTTTTCATCGACATCAATTGATAATGTGGGAATATAGGGGGCGGAAGTTTTTGCCAGAAAAAACACCAGTGAAAGTAATACACCCATATAGATGGCAAATTCGAGTTCAAGGAACAGAGTTGCTAAAAAGGTAGTGATCAGAATGGCTGATTCAGAACGGCTATTAAATAGTGTTTCCCTGATATGGTGAAAATCAACCAGATTATAGGCAACCAGCAAAATAACTCCACCCATTGCTGCAACCGGTAAATAGGCCGTTAATGGTGCAATCAGTAAAACGATAACCATCAGGATGATCGCAGCAAAGATAGCCGATAACGGGGTTTTGGCTCCGGCTTCAAAGTTAATACCCGAACGGGTAAATGAGCCGGAACCGGCATAACTGGAAAAGAAGCTGCCTATAATGTTAGATAATCCCTGACCGATAAACTCCTGATTAGCGTCAATACGCTGACCGGATTTATTTGCGACCGCACGGCTGATAGAAACTGCTTCAATCAGACCCAGCAGTGCCACCGCAAAGGCCTCGGGTGCCAGTTGTTTAATTACTTCCAATGAAAATTCAGGGTGTGATAACGGTGGTAGATGAGCGGGTATTTCCCCAATCAGTCGGATGGTATCGGTGTAGTGGCCAAAAAATAAAGCCAGGAAGCTGCCGGCAACCATACCGACCAGAAGATTTGGTATTTTGGGCGCGAACTTCTTAATTAGAAGAGCAATGGCCAGTGTCAGCAGTGCAATGCTGATCAGGTAAAAATTAACGTGGCCAATGGAAGAGAAAATTTCCGTCCAGGTATCAAGAAATGATTTTCCTTTCGCAATATTAATCCCAAGAATATGTTTCATCTGGCTGGTTGCGATCAAAATAGCTGCGCCTGCCGTAAAACCGATAACAACAGTGTGTGAAACAAAGTTGACCAGTGAACCCAGGCGGGCAAGCCCGAAACCAAACTGATAAACACCGGCAAGAAAGGTTAGTGTTAAGACCAGATTAACAAATTCAGGGCTGCCGGGTTCGGCGTAATGACTGATTGCCGAAAACACAACAATAGAAATAGCCGTGGTGGGCCCGGACACAAGGTGGCGGGAAGAACCGAATAATGCGGCAATGATAGGGGTAACCATTGCGGTGTAAAGCCCATATTCCGGAGGTAGCCCTGCAATGGTAGCAAAAGCAACCCCCTGTGGCAGAACGATTACCGCACCGGTAAGCCCAGCCATAATATCCGATTTGATGGTTCCTTTATTGACTATACGAAACCAGAGTAAAAAAGGAAAAAATGCCGTTAGCTTATTGTTTATCATCACATTACAAAATTTTACAGTTTACTATATTTGCCATTTCCCATAACGCGGCGAGCCTGTTTGTGTGGGATTTTATTGAGACTAATGAAGTCTGTCTGGATCGTGCTACTGACTTATTTCAGGATTCTACCTATTCTATATAATCACAAATGGATAGAAAACCCGGCCGCGCATTCTAGCCTATTGTAATAGTTAAAGATATACAGGTAAATAAAAAATATCGATTATTCAGCAACATAGAGTGAAATCTCCATATAGATGGAAGTTGCGCAATATGCCGGAGACAGACATCGCCTCAAAATTGTGTAATGTTGGCAAAAAAGTAATTGCAGATGGATCGAGATTATGTCTCGCCTGTAGGAGGTGGGTTCGGTGCCCCTCCTGGGGATGTGCGATCCTGTGAAATATTCGGGTTAAGTTATTAGCCAGCCTGTCGATATTGAGAAGAAGTATAGAATCCTTAGCTAATGACGAGCGATGATAATACAACAGATAAAGCGATCAGAAAATCGAGTAGTTCATGTTGATACCGGCTCTCATCTATTAATAACGGTGGTAACGGAGGAAGCAGAAGCATGCCCGACCTGTTGAAAAAGAGTGAATCATCTGCTATTAATGAAGGAGCTGCTGGTGCATTGTCCTCGTTATATTCAATGAGTGAAAAGGAGATGAAACAGGTAGCTGATTTCATCGGTAGTCAGGTTGGTATTCAATTGCCGATGAGAAAGCAGACCCTGGTTGAAGGTCGATTACGAAAACGTGTTGATCGGCTGGGTTTTGACAGCTTTAGCAGTTACCTTGACTTCGTGCTGAATCAGGAAGAAGGGACTAAAGAACGAATGGAGTTGATTGATGTTATTACGACGAATAAAACGAATTTTTTTCGTGAACCCGCACACTTCGAATATCTGACCGATATGGCAATACCTGTTTATATAAAAGATAAGGCAGCACAGGCTGAGAAAATAGCCATATGGAGTGCAGGCTGTTCTACCGGAGAGGAGGCTTATACCTTATCGATGGTATTGTCAGAAGCGCAGGAAAAAAGGCAGGATTTTAAATTTGAAATACTCGCCACCGATATTTCACATAGTTGCCTGCGCACAGCTAGTCAGGGTGTTTATACACAGAAAAATATTGAGCCGGTTGCTGTAGATTTACGTAGAAAATACCTGTTAAAGAGTCGTAACCCGGCTGACACACGCATACAGATGGGACCGGAAATACGAAATCATATCCGGTTTGATATTTGTAATCTAATGGACAAAAATTTTTCAGTCACCCGGAAAATGGATATTATTTTCTGCCGTAATGTAATGATCTATTTTAATAATGAAATCAAACATGCACTGGTAAACAAGTTTGAACGTCAGTTGCAACCGGGTGGATATTTATTTGTTGGACATTCTGAATCGCTGAGTGGAATGAAGACGCAGATGATACAGGTAGCGCCGATGGTCTATCGTAAAAAAGAAAACTAAAGTAAATGGAAAGGGGAAAATGGCAATATCTGATAAAATAATCAAAGTTATGCTGGTCGATGATTCTGCTGTGGTGCGTCAGACCCTGACGGAAGTGCTCAGTTGTGATAAGCAGATTAAAATTATCGCCGCCTGTCAGGATCCTTTTGTCGCGGCAAAAAAATTACGTGAAGTCGTACCGGATGTGATGATACTGGATATAGAAATGCCACGCATGGATGGGATTACTTTTTTACAGAAAATTATGTCACAACATCCCATGCCTGTCATTATTTGCTCGACATTGGTAGAAAAAGGCGCAGAAACAACGCTGAAGGCGCTGGAGTATGGGGCGATTGATATTATTCAGAAACCGACGATCGGTACAAAAAAATTCCTGCAGGAATCGCAGATCCAGTTGACCGATGCAGTAAAAGCGGCGGCCGGATCACGGGTGAGAAAAATTACCGTCCATACAGAAAAAACACCGTCAAAAAAATTGACAGCAGATGCCATATTACCCTGTGCGCATAATGGTGCCATGTCTGTTACGACAGAAAAGGTAATTGCGATTGGAGCGTCAACGGGTGGTACCGAAGCGGTAAAAACGATTCTACAATCTATGCCGAAAAATGCACCGGGTATTGTTGTGGTACAGCATATGCCGCAGGGCTTTACTCGTTCATTTGCTAACCGTTTGGATGAGCTGTGTAGTATTAATGTAAAGGAAGCAGAAGACGGTGATACGATATTACGCGGTCATGCACTCATCGCGCCCGGTAATTTTCATACACTGATAAAACGCAGTGGCGCCAGATATTTTGTTGAAGTAAGAGAAGGGCCACTGGTTTCACGCCATCGACCGTCGGTGGATGTGTTATTCCGCTCGGCGGCCAGATATGCCGGCAGTAATATAATGGCGGCGATACTCACTGGTATGGGTGATGATGGTGCTACCGGTATGAAAGAAATGTTTGATGCAGGAGCCTATACCATTGCGCAGGACGAGGCCACAAGTATTGTTTATGGAATGCCAGCCGTAGCTGTCAAGCAGGGAGGAGTAATAGAGAGTCTGGCTTTGGGTAATATCTGTCAGGCGTTATTACAGGCAGAAAACGGCAGAGAAAAACAGAATAAACCCAGACTGCAGGCACGGAGTTGAAATGGACTGCAAAGGTTTTGAACCTGAAATCCAGGAGTATATTACGACCGGTACATGTTTTAGTGTACTGGTAGTCGATGACAGTAAATCTGTCCGCCGTGCTATTTGTGACAGGATGCATCTGGGTGGACTGGAAACAGTAGAAGCAGGCGATGGAAAAACGGCACTAGAAATAATATACGATAAAAAACCGGATCTGATTTTGCTGGACGTTATTATGCCGGGTATGAATGGCTTATCCGTATTAAAGATATTACGCAGTAGTTATACGAAATTACAGTTACCCATTATTCTGGTTACTTCCAGAAATTCATCCAGCGAACTGGTTCAGGCGATGGATATGGGGGCCAATGACTATATTGCCAAACCGATTGATTTTGATATTTTATGGGCACGCCTGACCAATCAGTTAATGCAAAGACAGGCCGCCGAATATTTACGTACCGCCAGAGAAGAACTGGAAAAACAGGTTTGTCTGCGCACCCAGGAATTGCACGATAGTAATAAGACACTGAAGCAGGAAATAAAGCAGAAATTACTGGTAGAGGACAAACTGCAACGGCAGGCAAATTATGATGCATTAACGGCACTGCCGAACAGAAATCTGGCGGTAGACCGACTGGGGCAGACTCTGGCTAAGGCAAAACGCGAAGAGTTGCAACCGGGTGTTGTTTTTGTTGATCTGGATAACTTTAAATTTATTAATGACACACTTGGTCATGCTGCGGGCGATGATCTGTTAAAAGAAGCCGCCGTGCGCCTGATGGACTGTACCCGTGAAAGTGATACCGTAGCGCGTCTGGGCGGAGATGAATTTCTACTGATACTGGATGATATAAACAATCATTCAGCCAATTCCCGTGAGCTGGATCTGAAACTTGTTGGTGAACGGATTATAAAAAAGTTTGCTGAACCTTTCTGTCTGAATGAGCAGGAAGTGAATGTATCACCCAGTATCGGCTTTGCAATTTATCCAAAAGATGGTGAGGATAATGCCTCGTTAATGCGGCATGCTGATGCGGCGATGTACCGGGCAAAAAATGACGGTAAAAATACATTCTGCTTTTATTCCCCCGAGATGACAGCAAAAGCACGTATGCGGATAAAAATAGAAGCGCAGCTACGTCATGCATTAGAACGTAAAGAATTTTTACTGGTATATCAACCTATTGTCGAGGCAGAAACCAGCAAAATCGTCAAGGCAGAAGTATTGCTGAGATGGAATAATAAAGAGATCGGGATGATTACTCCAGATGTGTTTATTCCCGTTGCAGAAGAAACCGGCATGATTGTAGAAATTGGCGCCTGGGTGATTAAAGTAGCCTGTAAGCAGCTAAAAAAATGGCGGGATGCAGGCTGGAAAACGATGCGGCTTACGGTGAATGTTTCGGCGAGACAATTTCATCATGATTCAAACCTGATTAGTGTGGTGGAAGCAGCGTTACAGGAAAACGATCTACATGCTGATGCTCTGCAACTGGAGTTAACAGAAGGGGTGCTAATGCAGGAGAATAAACATTCCATTGCAATGATGCAGGCGCTACAGGTAATGGGTGTGAAGCTGCTTATTGATGATTTTGGCACCGGATATGCTTCACTATCTTATCTACAGAAATATAATTTCGATACGTTAAAAATTGATTACAGTTATATTCGTAATGTGCTAACAAACGAACAGGATGCGCGGCTGGTTAAGGCTGTTGTTGCCATGGCAAAAAATCTGGGTTTATCGGTTGTGTCCGAAGGTGTGGAAACCAGAGAGCAGTTAAACTTCCTGCTGGAGATACACTGCAAATATGCACAGGGTTATTATTTTAGCCCACCCGTGCCCGCAGAAGCGTTTGAAACCCTGTTTAATGAGATGAATACAACACGTAATACCGTTAATCCACTTTCAGTGATATCAA
>VAPF01070776.1_pt1 | contig 18581 bp, 17 predicted proteins | sample 3393931 | NCBI WGS metagenome assembly VAPF01 (sample SAMN08290437, study PRJNA428436) | hydrothermal vent metagenome | isolation source: Deep-sea hydrothermal vent chimney | place: Atlantic Ocean: South-mid Altantic Ridge | depth 2773 m m | reverse complement strand
GTTTGCAACTATAACATTTGAACTAAGATTTACGTGCATAGATCAGGCACGACATGCATCCTAAATTTCCATCTCCCTGTCGAAACCAAAACACCCCCATAATGGGATATTTGCTTGTGACAAGCAACTGAAAATAAAATCAGTTATTCATTATAACCTGTTTAATAAGGCCTGAAGGTGAAAATTTCAAATTATCGAGTGAGTTTCATTACTCGGGCTTTGTCTCGACTCCATTCACGGTCTTTTTCGGTGGCACGTTTATCGTGCAATTTTTTACCTTTTGCTAAGCCAATGGTGAGTTTGACTTTACCCGCTTTACTCCAGTGCATGTCTAATGGCACAACGGTTAAACCATCTTTATCCACTTTAGACGTTAAACGCTCGATCTCTTTGCGGTGTAACAGCAGTTTTCTTAAGCGTAATGGATCGTGAAACGAGTGGGTGGAGGCGGTAATTAAAGGTTGTATTTGTGCGCCAAATAAAAAAGCTTCGTGATTTTTAAGTAAAATATAGCTCTCTTTTATATTAACCTTGCCATCACGAATGCTTTTGATCTCCCACCCTTGCAGGGACAAGCCTGCTTCGTATGTTTGTTCAATGCTGTAATCAAAACGTGCTTTTTTGTTTTGTGCAATGGTATTCGGGCTGGATTTTTTTTTAGGTTTTTTTGCCATATTGTGTGCCCAGAGTTATTGGTTTGAATTGTTATAGGGGCAATTATAGCAAACAGAGAGGGGGGGGATAAAAATTTAGGAGGGTAAAGTGGGTAGAATCATGGTTCTAAATGTTTTTTTCGGTGTTCATGAATTCTTGAATCGGCTTGGGTTTGCTGTAGTGGTAGCCTTGGTGGTGGTGTACACCAATCTCATTTAACTTATCAATAATAGCTTGGTTTTCAACGTATTCCGCCACGGTTTCTAAGTTCATTAAGTTGGCAATATTTTGCATGGATTTCACCATTTCAAATTTAATGGGATCATGGGCAATGTCTTTGATAAAGCTGCCATCAATCTTTAAGGTATTCAGGGGCAGTGCATACAAATATTCAAAAGAGGCCATGCCCGTTCCAAAATCATCCAATGAGAACAAACAGCCTTTTTTGGATAATTTTTTAATAAAGCACTTGGCCTCTTCTAAGTTGGATACCGCAGTGGTTTCGGTGATTTCAAAACAGAATTTGTGGAAGGGCAGACGGGATGCTTCAATGATTTGAATAATACGATTTGCCGCATCGGGAATGGTGAGCGTGGTACCCGACAAATTAATTGAAATATGCGAGACATCATTTAAAAAATCCGGTTGTTTGCTTAAATGGTTTACCACTTCTTGTACCATGTAAAAATCCAAATCAGGCATTAGTTGAAACCGCTCAAGGGTTGGGATGAAGGCGGCAGGGCTAATGATTTCGTCCCCTTCTTTCAAGCGAACTAAGGATTCGTAAGAGGGGGGGGCTTTTTCTGGATTTTGGCTTTTAATGATGGGTTGTAAATAGACAATAAGTTGGTGGCTTGTAATTGCATTTCGAATACGTTGCACCCAGTTGACCAGTTCTTTTTCACATTGCAATTCTGGGCTGTTGACCCAAAAAATAGAGATGGTATTGCGCCCTTTATGTTTGGCGTGGTAGCAGGCTGTATCGGCTGCGGCAAACAGGGAGTGGATGTCTTCAGTGGGGGTTTGGAAGAGAATGCCGCCGATACTAACCCCGACAGAGAGTTTTTGCCCTTGGTAATCCATTTTGAAGTTTTGAATCAGCGTTTGCAGTTTTTTTAAGGCGTTTAACAGTAAAATTTCATTTGTATTTTGGATAAGAAGGATGAATTCATCGCCGCCAATACGCGCAATGTTTGCGTGGGGAATGTTTTTAATAAACTGTTCAACTTGTTCTGAAAGTTTAATTAAAAGTTGATCTCCTACGGGGTGCCCAAACGTATCGTTAATAATTTTGAATTTATCCAAATCAAGATAACAGATGGCATGGGTTTCACTTGAGTTTTCGGTGTCGAGGACTTTTTTTAATGCTTCCGTAATATAAAGTCGGTTGTGCAACCCTGTGAGCGTATCATGATTTGCTTGAAAGAGAAGCAACTGTTTTTGGATTGTTTGATTTTTAAACAGTTGTTCGGTGTTTGAAACCAGCTGATTAAAATTTTGATAGGATTTTCCAATGTCGTCGGTGTGCTTTTCAGGCAGGCGAATGCTGTAGTTTTGTTCATTGGAAGTTTTTTGTAATGCGCGGTTTAGGATTGCAATTCGTTTGCTGAAAAAATTATCTAGGTAGAGGGCAAAGAGCAGTGCCAAGCCAAAACCGATTGCAAAAATTTGCATTAAAAATAGGGTTAAGCTTTCTTTGGCTTCTTCGTAGCTTTCTTTGGTAAAAAACAGTTCAATGTGTCCAATATCTTTGCTTTGGTAGGACAATGCTCCCTGTTTTTTGACGAGTTCATTTGAATTAAGGTTGGCATGGCGTTGAATGGTTAATACGTTGTCGCCGTTCGCGTTATAAATGTTGGTTTTGGACAGCATGTTTAATGCGTTGATTTTTGTTGTTATGTTTGAAATAGAATCTGGCGTATTGTGAGTGATGATTCGAACGGCGTCCAGAGTAATTAATGTGCGGATGGTCTCTGCTTGAATGTCGATATTGTTGGCAATGATCTCTTTTTGTTTTTCACTCAGCAGGTAAGCTAACCCACCATTGGTCAAGAGCAATATGGTAATAAACAGTAAGTTGAGCTTAACCCTTAAGATCATTGTTTCAGAATCTTTGTCGTTGGATCGTTATAGTAGGGTAATTATAATTTGCCATACGGTTAGAGCTTCCTTGAGAGTGAACTTGAATATAGCATATTAAATAGATAGGGGAAGTTAAAATCAGCCTGTTTTAACGTTTTAAATAGCTGGCACTTAGGCGCTTTACTTAAGTAATAGGTACTTTGTAGAATGGGTTTGAGGTGTCTTGTACTAGGTTGGGTAGTAAGTAGCCTGATAGACATTTTCGTAATTGATTATGCAAGTTAAGTGCGGTATGGCGATCCACTTCAAAGTGTGCTGCGCCTTGTACTCGGTCTAGCTGATTTAGGTAATATGGTAAAACGCCTTGTGAAAATAGCGCATGGCTTAAATTTTCTAAAATGGATACTTGGTCATTGATGTCTTTAAGCAATACGCTCTGGTTTAAAAGGTGAAAACCAGCCTCTTTATAAAGCGAAAATAGTTTGGCTGTTTGAGGACTGAGCTCATTGGCATGGTTGCAGTGAACTACCAGCACTTTATGTAGTCGAGTTTGCTTTGCCCATGCAATTAATGCTTGAGTAGGTGCTTTGCTGGGGGCAACAACGGGGGTTCTTGAGTGAATTCTAAGGGTTTTAATGTGCGGAATGGCTTCAATTTTTTCGATGAGTTGAACAAGGCTTTTTTCGGAGAGGCTCATCGGGTCACCACCACTTAAAATGACTTCGTGAATGCTGGGGTTTTGTGCAATGTAGTCGAGTGCTTTTTTCCAATGGCGGGTGTTGGTTTGTTCAGAGTAGGGAAAGTGGCGACGAAAACAGTAACGGCAGTGAATGTCACACTTGGGGCTGGCAATGAGTAGCACGCGTCCGTGGTACTTGTGAATTAAGCTGGGCGTGGGGTTAAAGGCTAAGTCACTGACAGGGTCTTGGCTAAATCCATCGGCCGTTTGATGCTCTATTTTTAGTGGTAAAACTTGCTTTAAGAGCGGGTCTGTAGGGTCGTTAAGCTGTATTTGAGCTAAAAAATCCTTGGGTACTTTAAGCGGAAAAGGGCTGTTTAAATCGACTTTAAGAGACTGAACGGTTTTTGGGTTGAGCTGAAGGGTTTTGCATAATGCCTGGGGGGTGTCGGTCATATTTGTCTGTGTTTGCATTGTCTGTTTTGAGATAAGGAGGTTTTACGTTAGAATACGTTCATTAATTTTTTTGGGTTAATCCCCGTATTCTATGACAAGTATTCAGGTAAAGATATGGCAACTTACAGTACAAATGAATTTAAAAATGGTTTGAAATTTTTAATGGACGGTCAGCCGTGCTCTATTGTAGAGACCACAAGCGTTTCACCGGGCAAGGGGCAAGCGTTTAACCGTGTTCGATATCGCAACCTGATGACAGGGCGAGTGTTAGAAAAAACGTTTAAATCAGGCGAAAAAGTCGAAGCGGCGGATGTCGTCGATACCGATTTACAGTACCTTTATGCCGACGGTGATTTTTGGCACTTTATGGATCCCTCAACATTTGATCAATATCAAGCGATGGAAGCGGCGGTTGCGGATGTGACCAAATGGTTGATTGAACAGGATATGTGCACGGTTACGCTGTTTAACGGCCAGCCAATTGCCGTAACGCCTCCCAAGCAAATTACACTCGAAATTACCGACACAGACCCCGGTTTAAAAGGCGATACCGCTGGAACCGGTGGAAAGCCTGCCACGCTTTCAACGGGGGCCGTTGTTCAAGTGCCTCTCTTTGTACAAATTGGTGAAAAAGTAATTGTAAATACCGAAAAAGGTGAATACATCTCTCGTGCTAAATAGGGTTTTAGATTGATTAAACGCACGGTTTTAAAACAACGCTCGCAACTCCTTCAACAGTTGCGGGCGTTTTTTTATGCCCGCTCGGTCATTGAAGTGGATACCCCAATGTTATCCGTGGCAGGCGTTCCAGACCCTCATTTACATGCCTTAAATACCCGTGTTCAGGTTGCAGGTAAACAGAAGCCTGAGCGTTATTATTTACACACCTCGCCAGAATATCCAATGAAGCGATTGTTGTGTGAGGGCAGTGGTGATATTTTTTATTTAGGAAAAGTCTTTCGGCAAGACGCCATCAGCTCTCGCCATCAGGTCGAGTTTGTTATGCTGGAGTGGTATCGCTTAGGGTTTTCAATGTTTGATTTAATGGCGGAGGTGACGCACCTTCTTCAACAGGTTTTAAGTACAAAGAGGGGGGGAGAATTAAGCGTTGAGCAGTTAAGCTACCAACAAGTATTTGCCAAATATGCGGGAATTCATCATGTTTTTAGTGCCTCCGCCGCACAGTATCGTGCGTGTTTAGCGCAATATAACATTCCAGAAATTGTGGGCGTGGATCCCGAAGATAAAGCGTTGTGGGAGCAGTTGGTCTTAACCGAAGTGATTGAACCCCAGCTGGGGGTGGAGGGTGAAAAAATTGCCATTACCTTTGTGTACCACTACCCAGCCAGTCAAGCGGCCTTGGCAAAAATTTCGCCAGAAAATCCAGAGGTGGCAGAGCGCTTTGAAGTGTTTGTAAACGGTCTGGAGCTGGCCAATGGTTATCATGAATTGGCCGATGTCTCGGACTATCGTGCTCGTTTTGAAACCTCTTTACAGGAACGCAAGCAGTTGGGATATGCGTCGATTCCGTTAGATGACCATTTGCTATTCACTTTAGAGCAACAGCCCCTTCCCGATTGCAGTGGTGTCGCATTGGGGGTGGATCGCCTGTTTGCTTTACAGCAAGGCTTTGACAATATTGACCAAGGTATTTCGTTTGGGCTAGGGGAATCTTAGGGGGCGGTTTTTAGTTCTCGGACAGCCTCCTAGAAATCGTAGGGCTTGACAAGGGGTGTATACTGGTTAGATTCGTTTAATTTTTTTATCTATCAATAAACTAGGAGTTTATTTAATGTCTGATGTTTCCGTCACCAAGCGCTCAATTATCGTACTGTTTTCTGATTCAAAGTGTCCTAAGTCTCATCGCGTACGTTTAGTGGCCAAAGAGAAAGACATTCCAATGGAAGTGGTAGAGGTGGATATTGATAACCTACCAGAAGATTTATTGGAATTAAACCCTTATGGCACGTTGCCAACATTGGTAGACAGAGAGCTGGTTTTAAATGACCCTCAAGTGATGATCGAGTATTTAGATGAGCGCTTTCCTCACCCACCTTTGATGTCCGTAGATCCGATTTCAAAAGCACGTGCGCGTCAAATGTTGCGCCAACTGGAAACCGAATGGTATCCATTGATTGACACCATTAACAAAAGTGAAATAGAAGCGGATGTTAAAACGGCTCGTCGTGACCTACAAGAACGTTTGATTCAATTGATTCCTGCATTTGAGCATAAAGATTACTTTATGAGTGATGATTATTCGCTCGTCGATATCAGCATGTCCGTGTTACTTTGGCGCCTGCCTTCGTTAGGGATAGAGCTTCCAAAATCGGCTAAGCCAATCACAGACTATGAAAAGAAAGTGCTAAACCGTGAAATGTTCATGGAGAGCTTATCGGATGATGAGATAGATATGAGAGACTTGGTTTAACCCTTGTCGTACCTAGGAGGCTGTTTTTATTCTAATTTTTATTTTTATCTGGGGATTAGAGTTTAAGGATTAATTATGATTTCAAATAAACCCTATATTATTCGCGCCATGTACGATTGGATTGTAGACAGTGGGTGGACGCCACATCTTCAAGTTGATGCCAACTACCCAGGAGTAAATGTTCCGCAAAAATTTGTGCAAGATGGCGTGATTGTCTTAAATATGGCACCAACAGCCATTGTTGCGTTATCAATGGATAACGCATGGTTTACCTTTAACGCTCGCTTTGGCGGGGTTGAAACAACCCTAGGTTTTCCACCCGAAGCCGTTTTGGCTATTTTTGCCCGTGAAAACGGACAGGGAATGCCGTTTCCACCAGAGCCTTATCCAGAAGCACTTTTGGATGGTAAAGAGGAGCGTTTAAAGGAGGAACCAACGCTTTCAGCGGTGGCAGACAGCGGTTCAAAACAGAAGAAAAATGCGGTGGCTTCCAAAGCCTCAGACACACCAAAAAAGAAGGGAGCGAAGAAAAAACCAACATTAACTGTGGTTAAATAATTCCCCCCCTCTTTTTTTAGATTTTTATTTGATCTTAAACGACTGAATAATCGAACGTTTATCAAAAGCCTGCGTAATTACAGGCTTTTTTGTTTCTAAATCCTAATCTCCAGATAGAAAACACGTTTATAGCACAAGTCCTTGACGTACCTAGCAAATTCAAAAAAGAGGGCATCATCAATAAGGTGATTTTTGCCCTGTCCACCGTGGTTCGTATTGTCGTATTTCATTGAGTGTTAAATTATTTGTATGCAATAGGGGGGGGGAAGAAAATTTAGAACGCATTTAAAAATCCACCCCAATTTGGGCTTTAATGCCACTTTTATAGGCGTGTTTTTCTTCTTTAATGTCCGATACGGTATCGGCCATCTCTTTGAGTTCTGCCAGTGCGGAGCGTCCTGTGACCACTACGTGTTGCATTGAAGGACGGTTTTGTAATGCATTCAGCACGTTTTGTTTTTCTAAATATTGATAGCTTAGTAAATAGGTGAGTTCGTCTAACACCACCAAATCGTACGATGAATCGCACAGCATGTTTTGTGCAATCTTCCAGCCATTTTGTGCGGTTTGAATGTCTTGGACTTTGTCTTGCGTGTCCCAAGTAAAACCGTCTCCCAATACGTGCCACTCGCAGCTGGGTTGGGCGCTAAAAAAGGCTTCTTCGCCTGTGTCCGTTCGGCTTTTAATAAATTGGCATACTCCCACTTTCATGCCATGCCCCAATGCACGCGCCACCATGCCAAAGGCGGAGGTGGATTTTCCTTTTCCGTGGCCGGTAATCACCAGTAAAATCCCTTTTTCATCGGTGGCTTTGGCCATGGACGCTTCAATTTGGCTTTTTTTGCGTTCCATTTTGGTTTTATGAAATTGGGTTTGTTTGTCTTGAGTCATAGCGTTGCCTTGATGTAAATGTAGGAGCGAAGGATTACTCTTGAGTTTGATTTAATATTTGAAAGAGTAAGTTTATATTTAAGTGCTCTTCCAAACAATCAGCCAGTCGCTCCAGTTGTTGTTCTCGCACGGTGTGAATATCAAACGTGGTTTGCGGGGTAAAGCCCGCCCAAGTTAAGAGTTGGTTAAGGGCGTTGGGTTGATCAAATAACCCGTGTAAATAGGTGACCAGCAGTTGATTGTCTTCTGAAATCGCGCCGTCTGTGTTGCCATTTTGCAGTTGAATGGCCGCCTGTTTGGGGTACCCCGTGGTTTGCCCTGCATGAATTTCATAGCCTGTTACGGCAGCGGGTTCGTTATCACACGCTTCTCTGTTACATAACAGTGTGCCCGTAACATTGCTCAGAGTTTTTTGTGGGGTCAGAGTGGTTTGGTAGTCAAAAAAGCCTAAGCCCGCTTGTTTTTCTTGTTCGCTTTCAATGTGGTCGGGGTCTAAAATCCATTTTCCTAACATTTGCAGGCCACCACAAATACCGATGACTTTGCCGCCATAGCGTAAGTGCTTTTCAATGGCGATTTGCCAGCCTTGTTGTTTGAGCCATTGCAGATCGTGGATGACATTTTTACTGCCAGGTAAAATAATCAGATCGGCAGGGGGGATGGATTCTTGGTGGCGAATCAGTTGAAAATCAATTTCAGGGTGCAAGCGTAGCGGTTCAAAATCGGTGTGATTGCTGATGTGAGGCAACAATGGCAGGATGATTTTGAATTTGGGCGTGTCGGAATTGGCTGAGTCTGAAAATGGGGTTTCAGAGGTAGACAGGGCGTCCTCAGCATCCAAGTGCAGTCCGTGTAAGTAAGGCAAAACACCGAGTACGGGTTTGCCTGTTTTGGCCTCCAGCCAATCTAAGCCACTTTGCAATAACGCTTTGTCGCCCCTAAAACGGTTAATCACAAAGCCCTTAATGCGATTTTGTTCCGATTCCGATAGGCAGGCTAAGGTGCCAATAATATGGGCGAATACGCCGCCTTTATCAATGTCGGCAATGAGAATAACGGGGCAGTCCACTTGCTCGGCAAAGCCCATATTGGCAATGTCGTTTTCGCGCAAGTTAATCTCAGCAGGGCTGCCAGCGCCTTCCACAAAAATCGTATCGTATTGTTGGCTAAGAATGTGAAACGACTCTAACACCGCTTGGTTGGCTTTGGGTTTGTAGTCGTGATAGTCCATCGCGTTTAAATTGCCCACGCAATGGCCTTGTAGAATAACTTGTGCCCCCGTATCGCTATTGGGTTTAAGCAACACGGGGTTTAAATGCACAGAGAGAGGAATTTTGGCGGCGATGGCTTGCAGTGCTTGCGCACGTCCAATTTCACCACCGTCCTCAGTCACAGCGCTGTTAAGCGCCATGTTTTGGGGTTTAAACGGCGCAACCGAAAGGTCTTGCCTAGCCCATAATCGACACAACCCCGCCACCAAGGTACTTTTGCCCGCATCGGAGGTGCAGCCTTGTACCATAAGGCAGTGGGGGGTGTTGGGGGTCATGGGTTAAAACTTACCTTGAAGGCCTACAAACAGTTGACTGCCACCGTTGGAGTAGACATTTTGAGGCGTAACACCGTCTGCTTGATAGGTAGCAACCGCTTGCGTGTAGTCGGCATCAAATAGATTTAGGATGTTGGTGTACACGGTTAGGTTTTTATTGATGTGATAGTTAATGCTTAAATCAGTGACGTAGTAGTCACCAATGTTGGCACCAGAACGGTCAGATTGGTCAAACATATTGCCAATATAACGATTGTTTAAGCCAATGGTAAGGTTGTTAAATCCGTCATACAGTAAATTTAAACCAATGGTTTGTTCGGCACGACGTGCTAAAAATTCGTTGTTGCTGTCTTTGGCAGAGACTTGCGCGTAGGTTAGATTAATGTTCGTGTTAGCTACTTCAATGTAATTATTGTAAGCGAATTCAACGCCTGAAAATAAGGTGGTGCCATTTAGGTTTTCGTAGTAATCGTTTGGCCAGCTTCCTGCGTAGTTAATAAAGTTTTTAGCACGGGTTTGATAGTAAGAAATTTCAATGTCGTATAGACCCAAATTAATGTCAAACCCAGTGGTCTCTTCGGGTTGAAGATCGTTGGTTATGCCATAAGTAAGCTGAAATAAAGTGGGCGCGTTGTAAGCTGTTCCTACGTTGGCACTGATGTAAATGTCATCATTAAAGTAGTTTTTAATGCCAAGCTTGCCAGTGGTTTTGTCTTTAAACTGGTTAAAACTATCGCTACGCAAAGCCTGAGTAATGATGAGTTTTTTATTATTAAAGTGGTTGGTATTGGTGATGCCCAAGCCTGTGTTGTAGTAGCTATCGCCATTGTTTAAGTTTAGGTATTGGTTGTTGTTTAATGCAAAAGAGAGAGATTGATCGGTTGCATATTGATAACCACCTTTTACGCCAACGCTGTTAATAAAGGCATCGTTACCGTATTGTTGAACATTATTTTGAGAGACAAATACGGTGCTGTTAAATTGTTCGCGTGCATACACATACTGTAAGCGTTTGATGGTGTTTTGATACTCGGTACTGGCAACTTGGTCTGGATTGCTAGTAAAGTCATAATTAATCGTACTATTTGCCGTTTTAAGTAACACTTCTAAACGGTGGGCAGGATTTATATTGATGCCCATGTTTAAGCTAAAGTCGGTTTGATTGAACGCATCATCTTCATAGTTTTGTTCGTAAGATTTGTATTCTTTTACCGCACTGAAACCATCGGTTTTAAGTTGTGAAAAATTCACCACAAAATCGCCATTTTTTTCTGCTGAAGAGAGGGATACGGCTAATTTATTGTAGTTATTATCGCCTGTCTCTAGGGTTACAGAACCTTGTGTGCCAAGTTGTGCTTGTTGGGTAATGATATTGATTACGCCTGCTGAGGCACGAGAACCCCAAATACCAGACTGAGGACCTTTTAAGACTTCAATGCGCTCAACATCAGAGAGCAATAGGTTACTTAAGATAGCACCTCCTGTTCCCATAGGGTTAGTCATTTCAATTCCGTTGACTAACACTAAGGTTGACCCCGTTTTTTGACCACGAATAAAGATAGAAGTACTGGTCCCTAAGCCGCCGTTACGTACAAAATGAATACCAGGAATGCTTTTTAAGGCATCGTCTAAAGTACGATAATGGTTTTCAGCAATGTCTTCGGCAGTAATAACCGTTGTGTTTGCGGTGACGGAATGTTGTGACATGGCGGTGTGGTTGGCTGTAACAATAACATTGTTGAGTTGGGTAGCTTCTGCTTGAGCAAAAGAAGCACTGGTTGCGAGGAGTATCGCAGTCGATAATTTTGAAAATTTCATGAATGTTCCTTCGTAATAAATTAAAAATTACAAAGGCAGAACGGTCTTAGATTGTGACTGTCGTTAAAAATAACGAATCTAAATTTTTAAATCTAAGTGAGGATAAATTACTTTAGTGGTGAGGGGGAACTCACAAAATTTAGCTTATCTCCGTTTGCCCACCGCAATCGGTTGTGAGAAACTATTTTTTTTAAAAATCGTTTCTCACGGTTTTTCAGGCCGGTATCCGGGCTTAAGAGCAGTTTACAAACGCCTTCTCAAAGAGATAACTCTTCAATGGCTTATTGTCTGTTTTTCTCTATCACCGTTGCGGGGGCAGCACTCGATTGTAACGAGTTTCCCGTTTAACGTGGTTTTATGCCGTGCTTTGTTTTTATTAAGAATGTGTATTTACAAACAGAGCAACGTTTCACGCACCTGAAAATGCGAATTTTACGGCTAAATGGATTAAACCGCAAGTTTAATTATTTCCCCTAATCCCCAGATAGAAATGCGAATTAGAGTGCAAACAATTGGTGTGCATAGTGAATTCAAAAAAAACAAAGTCACCTTATTGGTGATGCGTTATTTTTTGGATTTGCTAGGTGCAGCAAGGGTTTACGCTATAAACGTATTTTCTATCTGGGGATTAGGGATTTCGACTGCAAACGTCTTTAATGCGTTCGGTAGGAAATTTTAGCTGTTCCATTAAGTAGGTTTTGAAATCTTCTTGGTAGGGCTGTTTGTCAAGCGCTTTTTGCATACAGAGCAACCAAGCATCGCCCTCTGGATTGCCGATAACAAGGTGTTGATGTGAGGCGGGAATGCTAATGCCCCCAAAGTGTTCGGCGTATAAACTGGGGCCGTTTAACCAGCCTGATAAAAAATAGGCTAACTTTTTTCGGGAGAGCGTTAAATCGCTTGGATGCATTTCACGAATGGTTTTGGCTTCTGGCAATGTGCTCATGTTGTCGTAAAAATCATCGACCAGTTGGGTTAATCCTTCAAGTTTTCCAGCGGCTTGATAGGAGTTGTCTCCGATACCGTATGAGCTGTATTGTGGGGGCATTTTGAATGACTCTTGCTTAGGGAAAGACCTTACTATAAATTAAAATAGCTGAGTTGAAAATATTTTAAATCGTTGAAGCTGTATTGAAATGCCTTAAATAGAGTAAGATAAGAGCTTCTTAAAAAAGGAATTTTATGGGGTAATTTCTTATGAATTGTTGGATAAAAGTAGCACTATTTTCTTGCTTAATGGGGGTGGCTTCGCTTGGCTTTGCCAGTTATGAAGAGGCGGTGGCGAACTACAATAAGGGAAATTACCTTAAGGCTGTTGATGCGTTTAAAACGCTGGCAAAATCGGATGATGCACGTGCTCAACGGGTGTTAGGGTTATTGTATATTGATGGCAAGCGGATGGATCATGATGCTAAGAAGGCATTTGAGTGGTTAACCCATGCATCGGATCGCGACGATGTGTTAGCGCGTTATTTTTTAGGCGTTTTGTATGCACATGGCGAAGGGGTTCGTAAAAAGCCAAAAGAGGCCGTGGAGTGGTGGGAGTATGCCGCAGAAAATAATCACGCTTTAGCCCAATCCCAATTGGGGCTGGTTCACTTTCAGGGCAAGGGTGTACGACGAGATTACACCAAAGCGGCTCAGTGGTGGAAAAAAGCAGCGGAACAAGGTGAAGTATCTGCACAGCGTTTTTTAGGCTTAATTTACATGACGGGCAAAGGTTTAAAGCGTGATGATAAAGAGGCGCGTCGCTGGTTGTTAGCCTCCGCAAAACAAGGCGATGTGATGGCGCAATACAATTTAGGGTTAATGTTGGCGTATGGAAGGGGGGGGGGAGAAAATTTTACCCAAGCGGTTAAGTGGCTTAAAAAAGCGAGCAAACAACAACGTATCAAAAAACAACCCTTGGATAGATTGGGGGAGTCGTTACATCAAGAATTTTCAGGGGTCGATAAATGGTACCGAATGGCAGCAAAACAAGATGCGGTGTTGGTGTTAAAGCGACGGTAGTTTTGCTGTTTTTAAGGGCTAGCGGAGTAGTTATTTTGCATATTGACTACTCGCTGAATAGTTACGTTTTTTTTAAAAACTAAACGCCAAACGCGCAACGTCATTAAAGTGCTCGGCAAAGTGCACGGTTATCCCTTTTTTTAAATAGCTGGGCAGTTCTTGGTAATCCTTTTGGTTGTCTTTGGGCAGTATAAGCGTGGTTAGGCCAATGCGTTTGGCGGCAATGACTTTTTCACGTATGCCACCTACGGGCAGTACGTGCCCTGTTAAACTGAGTTCTCCCGTCATTGCCAATGGGGCTTTCACCGTCTCGTTTCGTGCGAGTGAAAGCAGTGCGGTGGCGATGGTTACGCCAGCACTCGGGCCGTCTTTGGGGGTTGCGCCGTCGGGTACGTGCAGATGCACGAAGGCTTTATCAAAAAACTTAGGGTGCGCATTGTACTGTTTTAAATGCGCGGTAATAAAGCTGTAGGCAATGCCTGCGGACTCTTGCATTACGTCGCCTAACTGGCCTGAGAGTTTAAACCCACGGTTAAGGGTGTGTACACGGCTGGCTTCTATGGTTAAGGTGGCGCCCCCCATGGAGGTCCATGCCAACCCTGTAACGGTTCCGATGTGCTGGTTGATTTTTTCGGGGGTAAAAATGGGTTGTCCCAATTTTTTTTCCAGTTGATTGGCGTGAATGCGTTTGTTTTTTACACCTTGGGTAACAAACGTAACCGCTTGTTTACGAATCAGTTTGGCTAGTTGTTTTTTGAGATTTCTTACCCCCGCTTCACGCGCATAGCCTTCAATAACTTGGCGAATAGCGGGTGTGGTAATGGTGAGTTGTTTGGGCTTAATGCCCGACTCTTTTAACAGCGTTGGCCAGAGATGGTTTTGCGCTATTTTTACCTTTTCTTCGGTAATGTAGCCTGAGAGTCGAATCACTTCCATTCGGTCAAGCAGTGCGCTTGGGATGGAATCTAACGTATTGGCGGTACAGATAAAGAGCGCTTTGGATAGGTCAAAACGCACGTCCATATAGTGGTCTAAAAAGTCATGATTTTGCTCGGGGTCAAGCACTTCAAGCAGTGCCGATGCAGGATCACCTTGAAATGAGTTGCCAATTTTATCAATTTCGTCCAGCATAATCACGGGGTTGGCGGTTTGACACTCTTTGAGTGCGTGAATAAATTTACCGGGCATCGCGCCAATGTAGGTGCGTCGGTGTCCTTTTATTTCCGCTTCATCTCGCATTCCGCCTACCGAAAAACGGTAAAACTGTCGCCCTAATGATTTGGCAATGGAGCGCCCAATGGAGGTTTTTCCTACCCCTGGAGGGCCTACAAAGCAGATAATGGAGCCTGAAATTCCCCCTTTTAATTTGCCAACCGCTAAAAACTCTAAAATACGGTTTTTAACATCATCCAGTCCATCGTGGCCTTTGTCTAGAACTTTTTTGGCGCGTGTTAAGTCGAGCTTGTCTTTGCTGTATTTTTGCCAAGGCAACTCCACTAACCAGTCTACCCAACTTCGTGATACGTTGTATTCGGGCGATTGGGGGTCGAGTGTTTTCAATTTGTTAACTTCTTCACGCGCTTTTTTTAAAACTTTTTTGGTGAGGGCTAATTTTTTGAGCCGTTTTTCAAAACGGTTAATATCAAGCGTTTGATCGTCTTGGGTAATGCCGAGTTCGGATTGGATTTCATGCAGTTGTTGGCGCAATAAAAAATCGCGTTGGTGGTCTGAAATGTTTTCTTCCACACGTTTACGAATTTTGGATTGCACTTTGGTGATTTCAATCTCTTGTTTAAACAGAACCAACACTTTTTCCATGCGCTCTGTCAGCTCTAAGGTTTCTAAGGTCTCTTGAAGCGCTACATTATCGGCGGTGGTTAAGCTTGCGGCAAAATCGGCCAGATCGGAAGGATCGCTGGTGTTGCTTCGGTTTAAAAAGTATTTAAGCTCTTCGCTGTAAAGTGGATTTAAAGGCAATAACTCTTTAAAGGCGTTCATGAGCGCGAGGCTATAGGCTTTAAGCTCTTGTTCGCTGCCGTGGTGAACCGTTTCTAGGTAGTTTACCTTGGCTTTATAGGGGGCGGATTTTTTTAGCCACGCTTTAACTTCAAAGCGTTGAAGGCCTTCGGCAATCAGTTGAATGTAGTCGTCTTTGATTTTTGGCTCGTGAATTTTAACTAAGGTTCCCATGGCACTAAAGTCTTTGGGTTTGGCTTTATCATGCTCCTCTTTATCCACAAAAATTAAACCAATGTATTTGCATTTTCCCGATTGAATGGCATCAAACGTTTTGCGCCAGGTTTTTTTATTGAGTAATACAGGCAGTTGTTGTGCCGGAAAAAAGGGGCGTTCTTTGATGGGAAGCAAAAAAATTTCATCGGGGTATTCACTGTTAGTATTGTCTTCGGGCGTTGCAAACTGCTCAAAAATCGAGTCCGATTTTGTATTGACTGTTTGTATCTCTTGGTTGTCTAAAAGTGCCAAAACCGTATCACTTATTTCCATTTTTAACGCTTCTTCGTTTATGTCAATTTCATCAGACGTTGAAAGGCTGGATTCTGGGACGAAATTTTGATCCGAAGGGGGGGGAGAAATTTCTGTTTCAACCGAGGCGTCCGTTATTGAACCGTTGTCGGTTAATTCGCTTAAAAGAGGGTCGGTGTTTTTTTTGGTTGAATCTGTCATGGTGGTTTCAGGTTAAATGCTTATATTTAAAGAGAATACGGTATTATATGCGGACAATGATAAAGAGATTCAAGGGGCAGTGATGGAAAAGTGTGAAACTAAAATTGGATTTATTACCGTATCGGATCGTGCCAGCCGTGGTGAGTATGAAGATTTAGGCGGACCAGCCATGCAAGCGTGGATGACCAAGGCGTTAAAAAGCGATTGGACGGCGGTGGCAAGCGTGATTGCGGATGAGCAATCGTTGATTGAACAGACACTGATTGAGATGGCCGATGTGGAAGGGTGTAGCTTGATTGTGACAACGGGGGGAACAGGCCCCGCTAAACGGGATGTAACGCCAGAAGCGACAGCGACGGTATGCGATAAGATTTTGGATGGATTTGCCGAGCAGATGCGCTCGGTGTCGTTGCAATATGTGCCCACGGCGATTTTATCGCGTCAAATTGCGGGCACGAGAGGGTCAACGTTAATCATTAATTTGCCAGGAAAACCGTCTGCGATTGGTGAATGTTTGGAGGCGGTTTTTCCTGCTGTACCGTATTGCATTGATTTGATTGAGGGCGCGTATTTGGAGACAAATGATGCGTTTATTAAGGCATTTAGGCCGAAACATGCAATTAAAAAGTCTTAGAGGTAAAAATGAGCATGATAAATGTAAATTATCAGTACGAAGGGCTTGAAACCATTATCGATTTTGTACGCTGGGGCGGCACGCTGTTTAATAAAGCGCAACTGTTTTTTGGGCATGGTACCGACAATGCTTTTGATGAATCTAAAGTCTTGACCTTTTATGCATTAAATTTACCGTGGAATGTGCCCGAAAACTATTGGTTGTCGCGCTTAACTCAAAATGAAAAACAGCAGGTGACCGAACTGTTTAAACGCCGTATTGAGAGCCGTAAACCCGCTGCGTATTTAACCGGTGAAGCATGGTTTGCAGGCATTCGGTTTAACGTAAACGAATCCACTTTAGTGCCTCGTTCGCCCATTGCGGAGCTGATTGCACAGCGTTATGAACCTTGGGTTAATCCCGATGCCGTGACCGAAGTACTGGATTTATGCACAGGAAGTGGCTGCATTGGTATCGCCTCATTGCAGGCGTTTCCCAATGCAACGGTGGATTTGGTCGATATCTCACCCGAAGCCTTAGTTGTTGCACAGCAAAATATTGCGCTGTATGGTTTGCAAGAGGTCGCATTTGCGATTGAGTCGGACCTGTTTTCAGCTTTAGAAGGCAAGCAGTACGATTTGATTGTGTCAAATCCGCCGTATGTCGATAAAATTGAAATGGATGCACTGCCTGAAGAGTTTCAGCAGGAGCCTCGAATTGGGCTGGAAGCGGGGGTGGATGGCTTGGATTTGGTGCGCAAAATTTTGGCTCAAGCCTCAACGTATTTAAAAGAGGACGGTGTGCTGATTGTAGAGGTGGGCGTATCACAATACTACGTGGAGTCCGAATACCCCGAATTACCGCTGTTTTGGTTTGAGTTTGAGCAAGGGGGAGAGGGCGTGTTTGCGATTCAAAAATCGGAACTGGATGTGTTTCAAACGTTGTTGGATGAAAAATGTAACATTTAAATTGGCCATGAGAACATCGTTTGGCAATGTTATTGCTTTGAATTATAAAAAATCCCCCCCCCCTTTATGATTTGCAGGACGAACGTTATGAAAATCCCCGCTTTAAATTCTATTTTTAACCCTTTAATGCTCTCCCTTTGTATCGTTGGTGGAGTGGTGCAATCTGCTATGGCGCAAGCCAATGAGCCGCCTTTGATTGACTTAGGTGCAGAGCTTGAGCGTATGGGGGGGGAAGAAAAACCGAAAGTGGATGCAAAAACCACGAGTGCGCCAGTTTCTAACGTTTCTAGCCCCATGCAACATGAAGAGCGAGTTGATAAAGGAGGGAATATTATTTCTGCGCACTCGGATGGCGGTAAAAGTTCTGAGCAAAAACCTAAAAACTGGCGTTATTCTGGCAAAGAAGGACCACGCTATTGGAGCGATTTGTCGCCAGAGAACAAACAGTGTAAAGCGGGTAAAAATCAGTCGCCCATTAATTTAAAAGACAAATCGGCATTGGATACAGTGGGGTTACCCACTCTGGATATTTACTACCGAGATGTGCCTTTAAAAGTGATTAATACAGGGCACACACTTCAAGTTAATTACCCATTGGGCAGTTACATTAAATTGGGTAATGACCGCTACGAGTTGCTGCAATTTCACTTTCATACCCCAAGCGAACATCAAAAAGATGGTTTTAATTACCCGATGGAAGCGCACTTAGTGCATCGAGATGGTGAAGGAAATCATGTAATTTTAGGCGTTATTTTCCAAGAAGGCGAGGTAAACCCAGCGCTTAATATATTGCTTAAAAACTTGCCTAAAAAAGTGGGCAAACAGGAACTCCATCGCCGCGCCAGTTTAAATCCCGCTAAATTTTTACCAGGAAACACCGAGTTTTATAAATACAGCGGTTCACTTACAAAGCCTCCTTGTTCAGAAGGCGTGATTTGGATGGTCTTTAAACAGCCCATTGATGCCTCTGCAGAACAGATCCAGACGTTAAATGACATTATGGGAGATAATGCACGCCCCGTACAACCTAACTATGCACGTAGTTTACTTAAGTCTTGGTTAGATCCCTCTCAGGAACAAGAACCTTTAATGTATGAGTTTTATTAGTTTTTTAGAGCTTATTAAAATTGATAAGGCCGTTGACGTATTGAATTATTGCCACTAAAATACGCATTAATTACTAGTTCATT
>VAPF01037201.1_pt1 | contig 18592 bp, 29 predicted proteins | sample 3393931 | NCBI WGS metagenome assembly VAPF01 (sample SAMN08290437, study PRJNA428436) | hydrothermal vent metagenome | isolation source: Deep-sea hydrothermal vent chimney | place: Atlantic Ocean: South-mid Altantic Ridge | depth 2773 m m | reverse complement strand
TTACGAGTGTGGCAAAACAAGATATCGTCACCCGTATCAGGTATCGGTCTGGATATGACCTAACTCGCTCAACTTTATTACTAGAGGGGAAAATGAACATTTTTTACTGGGAGGGACAATCCAGCGACTGTTAGTAGTATGTCACGTTCCATAAAATGGTTAGAACCAATTGTTGAGCTCACGGATTTCAATGGAGATCCGAGGGCTTACATTGACCATTTATTTTCAATATTTACTCGCGACTTCATTAAGTCGCCCCCTCTTTTTCGTGGGAACAAAGTCTTTTACAATAATACTGATGACGGTGGTAAACCAAATACATTTGTACATATTACCACTGAGACAAATAGGGAAACTAAAAAACGAGAACTTTGTATTAGACGTTGTGAGAGAATTGCTTGGGTTCGTGCAATTATTGAAAACTCAGATGATTCGGCAGTACTTGTGTGGAATAAGGAGCAACATACTACAAGGGGCTGGAAAACACGTACATATTTATTTCTTGAACAAGAAAACTTTCTTGTTGTTCTTGAGAAAAAGTTGAAAGGACACTTTATGATTACGGTAATTTATGTTGATAATCCAAACCAAAAACGTAAGCATCTAAAGGCGTATAATCAGTATATAAAACAAAATAAAGGTTACTAAAAACAAGAAACGCCCCGAAGGGCGGTTCCAGAACTCTTTTTACGCTAGGTAAATGAGATACTTATAGTATAGCGAATATATATATATATTCAAGTGTCAATTAGTCTTGTGTGGAAACACACCCCGCATCGGCTGCAGCCGATGCGGGGTGTGTTTTGTAACTGGTCACAGAGTACGGTTGTTATCTTTTGTAAGAGCTTCTGGATTGGGTGAGTAGTATATACTAAACGCATCATTATTATGAGTAGTACAGTATCAAACAATTTCTTTTCTATTATTATTCCTGCACACAACGAGGAAGGGGTTGTGGGGGACACAGTAAGACACGCTCAGGCGTTGGAGTACCCTCGCGATAGGTACAAGGTCATAGTCATAGAGAACGGCTCTAGTGATGCCACGCTTGAGGAAGCGCGCCGCGCTGCGGACAGTTCGGTTACAGTCATGTCCGTTCCGACGCGAGGAGTTTCGTCAGCACGCAATGCAGGAATTAACAGCATGAACCCAAAAACAGATTGGGTTATTTTTCTTGATGCGGACACTCACGTTGCTCCGCTGTTTTTGCACGACTTAAACGCATACATAACAAAGATAGGTGCCGAGCGTTATGCAGTTGGTACAACCGCACTCAAACCAATACAAAGCTCGTGCATTGCAAGGTTCTGGTTTAAAATTGACGATTTTGGGCATTTTGTCTCAAAGACCTCCATGTCTATATTCATAGTGCGCGCCTCGGCCATAGGAAACACTCGTTTTGACGAAACAATGACAAATGCGGAAGATTTGAAGTTCATAGGGCAGGCACGAACCAACGGAAAGTTCTTTTTCTTCAACACGAAAACCGTCTCGACGTCTACGCGCCGCTTTTTAAATGATGGGTGGTTAAAAGTACACTTCATGTGGGTAGCAATCGCACTTCTTCCAGAGTTCATGCAGCGTCGCATAGAATACAAAGTAATTCGATAGTATGGACACCTTTATTGTAAACAGCATAACGACACTTGTTGGATGGTTTGGAAGTCACCAACAAGAGGCGTATTTAATTCTTTTTGCTGGGGCATTTTTTGAAACGCTTATTGGTCCTAGCTTTTTCATTCCTGGTGAGATTTTTCTGTTGTCGGGCGCTATTCTCGGTGGCACGTATGTGCTTAATATCTGGTATGTCGCACTCGCGCTTTATTCTGGTGCCATCATTGGAGACAATGCGAGTTATCTCATAGGGCACCGCGCACGAAAAGCTATTTTCAAAGAAGGTCGGCGTGTCTTTAATATCGAAAATTATGAAAAGGGAGCTGCTTTTTTCGAAAAGTACGGAAACAAGGCAATTTTTCTTGCGCGTATTTTAGGTCCACTTTCGTGGATTACGCCTTTTCTTGCTGGTGTGTATCGCGTGCCATACCGTACGTTCTTTTTCTACAACACGCCAGGTATCTTCGTTGGTGTTGGAGAGTTTCTCATCGTTGGCTACTTCTTTGGCAATCAATATCAAAATGCACTCTATATTATACAGCGTTATTTTCTCATTATCGGCATAATAGTGGTAATTTCCGCCATAGCCTATTGGCTATGGAAAAAGAGACCTGGCAAACTACGTTCCTACTTACCAGACTCCGAGGACTAATTAACGGTAGTGATTGTTGCATTTATGCAAGTATTACTATATAGTTCTTGCAATCCCCGTGCGGGGATTTTACATTCGAAATGCCAACAATTAATCAGCTTTCCAAGCAGGGACGAAAGAACAAAACACGAAAAACAAAAGTCGTGGCACTTTCGCGTGGTTTCAACACTCTCAAGAACCGTCCTGCAGTATACCCATCTCCATTCAAACGTGGTGTGTGTACGAAAGTCACAACGAAGACTCCCCGCAAACCAAACTCTGCTATTCGTAAAATCGCTCGTGTGCGATTGACCAACGGCATGGAAGTAACAGCGTACATCCCAGGTGAGAAGCATAACTTGCAAGAGCACTCCGTTGTTCTTCTGCGTGGTGGTCGAGTAAAAGACATCGGCGTGCAGTACACAGTGGTACGCGGAAAGCTCGATGCGTCTGGTGTGGAGAACCGTAACCGTAGCCGTTCACGTTATGGTACTAAAAAACCAAAATAATAATTTTATATGCGACACCCTATTAAAAAACCTCGTACATGGAAGCCTGACCTGAAATATAGTTCAGAGACCATTACTCGTTTTACAAATGCCATCATGCTAGATGGAAAGAAAGACACTGCACGCAAAATCGTGTACGGAGCACTTGATGCTTTGAAAAAAGACGATTTAGACCCACTAGAGACGTTTGAGACTGCAATTCGCAACGTATCACCACTCATGGAAGTGCGTTCACGCCGTGTTGGTGGAGCAAACTATCAGGTGCCTCGCGAAGTACCACAGCAACGTCGCCTCGCACTAGCTTTTCGCTGGATTATCAACGGTGCACGCTCCAAAACAGGAAAGCCTATGGCGGAGAAACTCGCAGAGGAGCTACTACTCGCCGCAAAGAACGAGGGCAACGCCGTAAAAAAGAAAGAGGATATGCACAAAATGGCAGAGTCCAACAAAGCATTTGCTCACTTTGCGTGGTAAACCATTTTTATTTTTCTTAACACTATTATATGAATCGAGACTACCCACTTGAGAAGGTACGCAACTTCGGAATTATCGCCCACATTGATGCTGGCAAAACAACCACGTCTGAACGTGTGCTTTTTTACACTGGGTCTCAACACAAGATTGGAGAAGTACATGAAGGCGAAACAACCACCGACTGGATGGAACAGGAGCGTGAGCGTGGTATCACGATTACTGCCGCTGCCATTACTTGTTTCTGGAGCAAAACAGAAGAAAAAGATAAACTAGACACTTCCAAGAAATACCGTTTCAATATTATCGACACTCCAGGGCATATCGACTTCACTGCAGAAGTGCAACGTTCTATGCGTGTACTCGATGGTGCTATTGTCGTATTTGACGGTGTTGCTGGTGTTGAGCCACAGTCGGAGACTAACTGGCGCTACGCTGACGATGCTAACGTGCCACGTCTCTGTTTCATAAACAAGCTCGACCGTACTGGTGCTTCTTTTGAACGTTCGTACCAAAGTATCCTCGATCGTCTTTCAAAGAAAGCAATACGTGTACAAATTCCTATTGGCGAAGAGGATGAGCACGAGGGGATAATTGACCTGCTAACTATGCGTGCCTTCCATTTCGAAGGAAACATGGGTGAAGAGGTTATCGCAGTTGATATTCCAGAGAACCTAAAAGAAGATGCCAAAAAGTATCGTTCCGAGCTAGTAGAGCGCATAGTGGAGCATGATGAAAAGCTAATGAGCGAATATCTAGAAGGTAACGAGCCTTCAGTCGAGGAATTGAAAAAGACCCTTCGCAAGGCAATCATCGCAAACGAGGTTTTCCCTGTCTTTGCAGGAAGTGCATTGAAAAACAAAGGAGTCCAGCTGGTGCTTGATGCTGTTGTAGACTACCTACCTTCTCCTGCTGAGCTTCCTCCTATTAAAGGCATCGACCCAAAGACCGAGGAAGAAGTCGAACGCAAGCCATCTGATGACGAACCATTTACAGCGCTCGCCTTTAAAATACAAACCGACCCGTTTGTTGGAACGCTTACTTTCTTCCGTGTCTACTCTGGCACACTCGAAGCTGGTTCATACGTCTACAACGCTACAACACGCACCAAAGAACGTGTTGGACGCATCGTCCGTTTGCAAGCTGACAAGCGTGAAGAAGTAAAGAAAGTCTTCACTGGTGAAATAGTTGCTGCTGTTGGGCTTAAGGACACCAAGACTTCGCACACTCTTTGCGATGAGGCACATCCTATTGTTCTCGAAGAAATCACATTCCCAGAGCCAGTGGTATCGCTTCGTATTGAGCCAAAGACAAAGGCAGACCAAGAGAAACTCGGAATGGCGCTTCGCAAGCTTTCTGACGAGGACCCAACTTTCCGTGTTTCGACTGATGATGAAACTATGGAGACAATTATCGCAGGTATGGGTGAGCTACATCTAGACATTCTAGTTGATCGCATGAAGCGTGAGTTTAACGTTGAGGCAAACGTTGGCAAGCCGCAAGTAGCATATCGCGAGACTATCAAAGGCACTGCCGAAGTAGAAAACAAATACATCAAACAGACTGGTGGTCGCGGTCAATACGGTCACGTGAAGTTGCGTATCAAACCACTTGAAGCACTGGAAGAGGGTGCAAAAATCCCTAACAATACAAAACGAGAAGACCATTTTGAGTTTATAAACAATATCAAGGGTGGTGTTATTCCACAGGAGTTCATTCCTGCTGTAGAAAAGGGTGTACGAGAAGCTCTTGATAGAGGTGTAGTCGCAGGGTATCCACTCGTAGATATTTCCGTGGACTTGTTTGACGGTTCGTACCACGATGTCGACTCTTCAGAAATTGCTTTCAAAATTGCAGCATCGCAGGCTTTCCAACAGGCTGTACGCAGTGCAAAGCCAGTTATCTTGGAGCCAATTATGAAAGTCGAGGTAATCGTCCCAGAAGAGTTTATGGGTGATATAACAGGAAACCTCTCAGGAAAACGCGGAACTATCGAAGGAATGGAGGACAAGGGTATGAATAAAATAATAAATGCCAAAGTGCCGCTTGCTGAAATGTTCGGTTACACAACAAGTCTTCGTTCAATGACGGAAGGACGCGGGTCTATGACTATGGAGTTCGACCACTACGATACTGTTCCTGGGAACGTTGCCGAGGACATAATCTCCGGAAAGAAGTAATTTTAAGGGGTCAGACACCTTTAACGTCTTGACCTTTGCGCTGTGGTCGGGTATCCTTTGGAATAACGCAATCGTATGTTCGCGACACTTTATAAAGTGTATGCGTATATGCATGACGGATTTCCGTCGGTGCGAGGAGCGACGCGTTATCTATTTATTCGGTCTTTATTATTTTAACGTACAAGAATTATGGCAGCAGAATTTGATCGCAGTAAGCCGCATATGAACGTAGGTACCATTGGTCACGTTGACCATGGAAAGACTACGCTAACCGCGGCTATTCTCAACGTTCTCAAACTCAACGAATCGGAAGGATATTCCGCACGTGCTGAGAAAGTAGAGAACATTGACAACGCACCTGAAGAAAAGGCGCGTGGTATTACAATTGCACTTCACCACAGTGAATACGAGACACCTAAGCGTCACTACGCACACGTTGACGCCCCTGGTCACGCCGACTACATCAAGAACATGATTACTGGTGCCGCACAAATGGACGGTGCAGTACTCGTTGTTGCCGCGACCGACGGCGCCATGCCTCAGACGCGTGAACACATTCTCCTCGCAAAGCAGGTAGGTGTACCTCGAATCGTTGTATTCCTGAACAAAACTGACATGGTAGACGATGTCGATATGATTGACCTCGTAGAAGAGGAAATCAAAGAACTTCTCGTCAAGCAAGGTTTTGGAGAAGATACACCATTTATCCGTGGCTCAGCTTTGAAAGCTTTGGAAGCCACTTCAGCAGACGATGAGTGGGCATTGAAAGTCAAAGAGCTAGCTGACACTATGGATGAGTATTTCCCTCAGCCAGAGCGTGACTTGGACAAGCCATTCCTTATGCCTATTGAAGACGTGTTCTCCATTGAAGGACGCGGCACCGTAGTAACGGGTCGTATCGAGCGCGGAATCATTAAGGTAGGTGAGGAAGTAGAAATTGTCGGTATTAACGACACTACGAAAACTACAGTTACCGGTATTGAAATGTTTAACAAGCAGCTACAAGAAGGGCAGGCAGGCGATAACGCAGGTGTTCTTCTTCGTGGTACTAAAAAAGAGGACGTACACCGTGGTCAAGTACTTGCCAAAACTGGCACTGTTACACCACACACAGATTTCGAATCTGAAGTGTATATTCTCGGAAAAGATGAGGGTGGTCGTCACACTCCATTCTTCTCGGGCTACAAGCCTCAGTTCTACATTCGTACAACGGATGTAACAGGCGAAGTAACTCTTCCTGATGGAAAGGAGATGGTTATGCCAGGTGATACTGTTACTTTCAAAGTAAAACTTGTATCTCCTATCGCACTTGAAGAGCAGCAACGTTTCGCTATTCGTGAGGGTGGCAGAACTGTTGGTGCTGGCGTCGTTACTAAAATAAACGCTTAAGCGTTATTGACTCGCACAGAGCAACATGGCAACAACCGTAAAAAATAAAAAAACTGGAGGTACTAGCACCTCGGCATCCGCACAAGAATCGAAGTTGCGTATTCGAGTGCGTGCGTACGAGCACAAAGTACTTGATCTTTCTGTGAAGCAGATTATGGACACTGCACAGCGTTTCGACGCAAAAGTAGTTGGACCTGTTCCGCTTCCTACGGAGATTAAGCGCTGGACTGTTAACCGTTCCACCTTTGTACATAAAGATGCACGTGAACAGTTTGAGATGCGTATTCATAAGCGTCTCATTGATATTCTTTCGCCTTCGGCAAAAGTTATCGAGGCGCTCACCAATCTTGACCTTCCTGCGGGAGTTACCATTGATGTAAAAATGATATAGCTATATCTACATATAGCTCAGCAAAAACAAAGACCGCCAGTTGGCGGTCTTTGTTTTTGCTTTATATCTACTATATGTGCGGAATGTAGACATTTTAGTAGAGGTATTTAATATATGGTTGATATCTGTATAGATATTTGCTTTTTCTCTTTTGTTCGTGTAGAGTGCTCTTAACGCTAAGTACTTACTCAGATGCTTTCATGGCATTTGAGTAAAGACCAATGGTAACTCGCACGACGCGATTTGCTGCCGTGCGTTTTACTTTTACTATGAAATTCATTCTTGGACGCAAAAAGCGCATGACGCAAATCTTTACCGACGAAGGTCGGGCGTTTGCTGGTACAGTGCTTTCTGCAGGTCCTAATACTGTTACTCAGGTGAAAAACGCAGATACTGATGGTTATAGTGCAGTACAGGTAGGTCTAGACGTACAAAAGCCGCAACGCCTCTCAAAGCCTGTCCTCGGACACTTGAAAGGCAAGGCGTTTAAGGTTCTTAAAGAGTTTCGTGTAGACGATACCTCTAGCTATACCCTCGGTAGTGAAATTGTTGTTGATACGTTTGCTGTTGGAGACAAAGTACAAGTATCGGGAACAATGAAGGGGCGTGGGTTTGCAGGAGTTGTGAAGCGTCACGGTTTCCACGGTGGACCTCGTTCACATGGACAAAAGCACTCAGAGCGTGAGCCAGGTTCTATCGGTGGGTCTGGTGGACGTGCTGGAGGACGTGTCGCAAAAGGTATGCGCATGGGCGGACGCATGGGCAACACTCGCGTTACAGTTACTGGTCTTAGAGTTCTTGCAATTGACCCTAAGGCAGGAGAGATAATCATCTCTGGCGCTGTCCCTGGGGCACCGGGCTCACTGGTGGAAATAATTGCCGCATAATTTTAGTATGACAACTACAACTACAAGCACAAAGAAAACAACAACACCTAGCGCAAAAACTGCGCCGAAAAAAGCACCTGCAAAGAAAACTACAGGTACTTTGTCGGCACCTATTTATACTATGGCTGGGAAAGAAGCTGGAACTATCTCACTTCCTGAGACGCTTTTTGATGCAAAATGGAAAGACGATTTAGTGCATCAAGTTGTTGTTGCTATGCAGGCAAATGCTCGTCATTCGACTGCAAAAGTAAAAGACAGAAGCGAAGTACGCGGTGGTGGCAGAAAGCCTTGGAAACAAAAAGGTACTGGTCGCGCACGTCACGGTTCTCGTCGCTCGCCTATCTGGGTGGGTGGAGGTACGACACATGGACCACGTTCAGAGCGTTCTTACACACAAAAGATAAACAAGAAAATGCGCATGGGAGCGGTAGCAGCAGTGCTTTCACGAAAGTTTCAAGATGGTGAGATAATCTTCGTTGATTCGCTTTCCTTTGATGCTCCAAAAACAAAGACCGCTAAAACAGCAATCGCAGCTATTGCAAAAGGTTCTGGTATCCCAATGCTTGCTCAGCGTCGCAACAATGCAGCACTCATAGCTCTCACACAAAAGAACTTTGCGACTGAAAAAAGCTTCAGTAACTTCAGTAACTTCCTTATGGGAGAGGTGCGTAACCTCAACCCAGTCGATATGCTTAGTTACCGTTATCTCATTATTGAGAATCCTATCGAAGCACTCGAGACACTCACCACTCGTGCTACTGGCGCGAAGCGCTCATAATATAATCTTGTATGGCAATTTTCTCTACTAAAAAAACAAAGACAGCATCTGCTTCGAAGTCCGCATCGAAGTCGGCATCGAAGTCGGCAACAAAAAACGTGTCAAACAGAAAGCCTCGTGAAAGCACAAATGCAATCCGTGCTCGTGCAGCAGTGGTGCTCAAAGCGCCGTGGATTTCTGAGAAATCTCTTATCGGTACCGACAAAGGAGTGTATGTTTTTTCCATTCCACGTGATGCCACAAAAAAAGACGTGGTGCGTGCTATAGAGACAGTGTACAAAGTTGTGCCACGCAAGGTGCGCACTGTGAACTTGCCAGGAAAGCGTGTATCACACCGCACACGTGCTGGTGTGGCAATTCGCCCTCGACGCCGTAAGGCTTATGTATATCTACAAGAAGGGGACACTATTCAATTTGCTTAGTTATTGACGTATGAAAACTTACCGACCTACAACAAAAAGCCGTCGACACATGTCGACACTCCCATATCGAGATAATCTTTCTGGTGATACACCTACAAAGAGTCTTATGGGTAGCAAAAAGCGTCAAGCAGGACGCAATGGCGCTGGACGTATTACTACTCGTCACCAAGGTGGAGGACATAAGCGCCGTCTGCGCCAGATTGATTTTACGTATAATAAATACGATATACCTGCAAAACTTGAAACTATAGAATATGATCCATATCGTTCGGCAAACATTGCAATTGCACTTTATGCTGACGGAGAGCGACGTTACGTTCTTGCTCCGAAAGGAATGAAAGTTGGTGATACATTTATTGTTTCTGAAAAGGCACCTGTGAAGCAAGGTAACCGACTTCCACTTGGAAAACTCCCTACAGGTACTTTTGTTTATAATATAGAGTTACAGGTGCACGCTGGTGCACGTATCGCACGCTCTGCTGGTAATTATGCACAAATTGTTGCTCATGATGCTGGCTATGCACAGATAAAAATGCCATCGACAGAAATACGCAAAATATCAGATTTGTGTTGGGCATCGGTAGGTGCTGTAGGCAATGAAGAGCACATGCTCGTTAACATCGGCAAGGCAGGACGTTCTCGCTGGATGGGTAAACGCCCTACAGTGCGTGGTAACGCTATGAACCCAGTAGATCATCCACACGGCGGTGGTGAAGGACGTCAAGGGCGTGGTTTGCGCCGTGCAAAGACCAAATGGGGTAAGCCATCAGGCAAGGGTCAGAAGACACGAACTCCAAAGAAGTACTCAAACATTTTTATCGTTTCTCGCCGCAAAGTAGGAAAACGACGCTAAACAAAGACGCTAAGTAAAAAAGCCCGACGATAAATCGTCGGGCTTTTGCGTTATTTAGTTTATCCGAGAGGAACTTCGTCACTAACAAAACAAAAATCCTTTCGGAGTGATAGTTATTTGTTTTATTCGAAGTGTTCTCTTAATGATATTCTAGAACGATAATGCTTTTTGCCATCACAAACCAAAGGTTTTTCGTTTAGAAAATCAGCCACTCTGTCTAGCTCAAGAATTTTAGTTTTCTTGTTAAAGATTGGTGTGTTTGGATTGCTTGGTAACGCAAGCGGTTGTACATAATCTAAACTATATTTAGTCATATCTCTTCTCCTGTAGCGTATTTGATAAAGGTACTGGTACTGCTGTTTAGCATTATACACATGATTATCAACTGTGTCAAACTCTCGTACAATGTATTTTACCGTTGTGATAAATTGGAGTATATTTGGATAGGAAGTGTGTACTAAGTTAATACAATAAACAAAGGAGAAGACAAAATGAGAAGACTTACGTGGCCTATGATGCGTTTTGGACCTGTAAATTTGTGGACAGTCGTTCCTGCATCGTGGTTCTATCTTTCGATAGAAGAAAAACAAAAACATATGCGAGCTGAGCAAGATATCGAGAATGTGCAATGTGTTCCAGTTTCTTTTGATATACAGTTCACTTCTTCGTCGAATTAGATATATCAGCATTCCTCATGGAAAAGACTTTCGTTTGTCTTTTTCAAAAGGACTCTTTTACAGGGTCCTTTTTTCTATAAAATAGGCGATACTGAGTATATTTTCTATAAGTAGAGAAGCCTTTTGTGCAAAACCCACATGCATTTTGTTGACTCTTTACGTTATTTCCTGTACATTTGCTTGTATCCCGCCTCGCGGGTTTTAATTTCGTATGTCTAGATCACTTAAAAAAGGTCCCTACGTGGATGTCAAATTAATGAAGAAAATTTCCGACAAAAAGCCGGCAGATTCTTCAGTGATTAAAACGTGGGCGCGTGCCAGCCAAATTGCTCCAGAAATGATTGGATTTACTTTTGGTGTACATAATGGCAAGCAACATGTCGAAGTGCTCGTTACAGAGGATATGGTCGGTCACCGCCTCGGTGAGTTTTCTCCTACAAAGAAATTCACCCGCCATGGCGGTAAAATGCAGAAAGAGCTGGAGCAGAAGCGACAGCAGTCTGAGATTGCAGCAGCTAAGGCAGCTAAGGAGTCAACTTCAGCAAAAAAATAATATATGAAAGCTGAACTAGTAGGATACGCCCAATCACCACGCAAGGTACGTCTTGTAACGAACTTGGTAAAAGGTAAATATGTAGTCGCTGCGTTGGCAGAACTCCAGTTTCTCGCCAAGCGCGCTTCAGGTCCTGTTGCGAAACTCATTCGCTCTGCTGTGGCAAACGCTGTAACAAACGGAAGCAAAATAGAAGATTTACGTATTAAAAACATTACGGTTGATAGCGCTGGTATGCTACGTCGCCATCGTGCTCGCGCAATGGGTCGTGCATCAACCATTCGTCATCGCAAAAGCCGTATGCTCGTTACTCTTATGGAAGAGAACACAACAAAAGAGAAAACCTCATAATTTTTATCATGACTCACATTGTCCACCCGTATGCACATCGATTAGGTATTATCCGCGACTGGAAAAGTCGTTGGTTTGCTGGTAACAAAAAGCAGTACCGTGAAAACCTACAGATTGATTCTGTTATACGTACTTTCCTTACGAAGCGTTTGCGTGGTATGTACGTTAGTACAATTGAAATTGAGCGCGGTGCTACAGAGCTCAAAGTAATTGTGCATACAGCACGACCAGGATTTGTAATTGGACGCTCGGGAGAAAATGCAACAAAGATACGTGCAGAGATTACACGTATCGTGCACAAAACGGCTCCTGCACACAACCGCACGATTAAACTCGATATCGTAGAAATACGTCAGCCAGAAACCGACGCTGCTATTGTCGCGTACATGGTTGCGGAAGGTTTGGAGAAACGTATGCCGTTTCGTCGTGTGATGAAGCAGACCGCAGAAAAAGTAATTTCTCTACGTGAGGTAGAGGGTGTGCGTATTACTGTGGCAGGTCGTTTGGGTGGTTCTGACATGGCACGCAAAGAAGAAGTAAAGCGTGGACGTATTCCGCTTCAGACTTTTCGTGCGGACATTGACTTCTCCTACGAGAAAGCACATCTTCCTTATGGTGTTATTGGCATCAAAGTATGGATTTATCGTGGTGACCAGCATGTAGGAGAGAAACGCGGTGCTGTTACGAGCAATAATAGACGCACCTCATAATATTTTTTGTATGTTGTTTCCAAAAAAAGTTAAACACCGTAAATGGCAAACTAATCGCAAGAGCGAAGCTCGCCGAGCACGACCAGACACACGAGGTCTCCTCGTCAGTTTCGGTAGCCATGGACTAAAAGCCATTAAACCTTCTCGTTTGACCAGTAATCAAATTGAGGCGGCACGTAAGATTCTCTCGCGTGCTACTGGAAAAAGTGGTAAAGTCTGGATTCGAGTCTTTCCTGATAGACCTATCACTCAGAAACCAGCAGAAGTTGGTATGGGTCACGGAAAAGGAGATCCAAAACATTTCGTGTTTGAAGTGCGTCCAGGTCGTGTACTTTTCGAAGTTGATGGAGTTTCTGACGATATCGCACGAGACGCACTGCACCGCGCTGGAGCAAAGCTTCCAATGAAAACAACCGTTGTTGCACGCACACATTAATTATGACAAAAAAAACCTCTTACACTGATACAACAAATGCCGAACTCGCAAAACTCCTTTCAGAGAAGCGCGAAGAGCTTCGCGTACTCCGTTTTGCTTCGGCAGGGTCTCGCCCAAAGGACTCGAGCGAGCCACGTAAACTCCGTAAGGAAATAGCGCGGATTATGACGGCATTTTCCGCACGCACCCAAAAAACCACATAAGCATTATGACTACTCAAGAATCAAAACCACAAACTTTCAAAGGCACTGTTGTAAAAGCCTCTTCAAAAGACACTGCCGTGATCTCTGTGTCACGCTATGTGAAGCATCCTAAATACAAAAAGTACCAAACTCGTATAAAGAAATATCTTGTGCATGATCCGGGCAATACAGCGCAAGTGGGTGAGACGGTAACTATCGTCGCTTGCAGTCCTGTTTCAAAAATGAAACACTTCACACTCGTTAAATAAGTATGATTCAATCTCAAACAATGGTTAAAGTAGCAGATAATTCAGGCGGAAAAATCGCCCGCGTATTCAAAGTGCTCGGAGGTCACCGTCGTCGATACGCTTACATTGGTGACACTGTTGTAGTTTCAATACAGATTGCAGAACCACGTAAACCGATTAAAAAGAAAGATGTAGTACGTGGTGTCGTTGTTCGCACAAGAAAAGCGATGCGCCGAAAAGATGGTTCGTACATTTCTTTCGATGAGAATGCGATTGTTCTCATCGAAAAACGCGGTAAAGAAATGGCGCCAAGAGGTAACCGTGTGTTTGGTCCAGTACCTCGCGAGCTCACAGAGCTCGGTTGGCAGTCTATCGCTTCGGCAGCGTCTGAAGTCGTATAACCCGTAAAGCTATGAAAATCAAAAAAAATGATACAGTGAAAATAATAGCGGGAAAAGACAAAGGCAAGACCGGAACGGTGTTGAAAGTCATTCCCGAGAAAACCCGTCTAGTGGTGGAAGGTGTAGCTATTGCAAAGCGACACACAAAAGGCACTGACGGGCAGGTAGGGCGTATCGTCGAGCGTCCAATGTCTATCCACGCTTCCAACGTGATGATACTTGATCCAGATACTAAAAAGCCAACCCGTATTCGTATCGAAGAAAAAGACGGTAAGCGTGTACGTGTTGCGGTTAAGAGTGGCAAAACAATCTCATAATTTTTACTATGATACTTTCCAAAGAAAAACAAAATACAGCTTTTGAAGCACTTTCCGAGACATTTGGTTATAAGAACCGTATGTCTGCACCACGTATCGAAAAGATTGTAGTGTCGACAGGTACAGGAAAGAGGCGTGATAAGAAGCAAAACGAAATTATTGCCAACCGCTTGGCACTCATTACTGGTGCAAAACCTGCAGAGCGTGTCGCTAAGCAGTCAGTAGCATCGTTTAAAGTCCGTGAGGGAGAGCCTATTGGCTTTCAGGTCACTTTGCGTGGTGCTCGTATGTATGATTTCCTAGACAGGTTCATTCATATAGCACTTCCACGCACTCGTGACTTTCGCGGACTCTCAGCAAAGGCAATAGATGACATGGGGAATGTTACTATTGGCATTCGTGAGCACACTATTTTCCCTGAGACTGTCGACGAAGACTTGAGAAACGTCTTCGGCTTGGCAATTACTATTGTTACCACCGCAAAGGCTCGTGATGAGTCTGAAGCGTTCCTTCGTCACATCGGAATTCCGTTCCGCATTGACGGTACATCAAAACGCTGATAGGATGCACACGTGACGCGTGCGCGTCATTTTTCTTATCTTTCACTTATGGCAAAAAAATCACAACTAGCACGAGACATAAAGCGAGCAAAGCTCATAGAAAAGTACGCAGACAAGCGTGCGGCTTTGAAAGCTGCCGGTGATTGGGATGGTTTGCAGAAGCTCCCAAAGAACTCTTCTCCTGTACGACGTAACAACCGTTGCATCGTGACTGGGCGTAGTCGTGGTTATTTGCGTGCTTTTGGTCTTTCACGCATTACGTTTCGTGAGATGGCACGTGAGGGAAATATTCCTGGAGTAAAAAAAGCATCATGGTAAGCGACAAAGTAGGTGATTTCATTATTCGGCTCAAGAATGCAGGAGCTGTGCAGCACGAATCAGTTGATGTGCCTCACTCAATCTATCTTGAGTCAATCGCAAAGAAGCTGAATGAACTTGGTTTTGTAGGTGATGTAGAAAAAACTGATGATCGCACGCTTCGTGTAGGACTTTTGTACGATATCAAAAACAAGGCACGCATCAACGGTGTGCGTCGTATCTCAAAGCCTGGACGTCGTCTATATGTTTCGCACAACGAAGCACACACTGTTTCTGGCGGTATCGGAGCACGTATTCTTTCTACACCGAAGGGTATCTTGTCAGATGCACAAGCACGTCGTACCCGTACTGGTGGGGAAGCATTGTTTGAAATTTGGTAATACTATTATGTCCCGCTTTGCTAAAAAACCAATTACAATACCTGCAAAAGTCGAAGTCTCGGCTGATGTGCAGACACTTACGGTCAAAGGACCTCTTGGAACCTTGACGCGTACAATTCATCCTACTGTTTCTTTCGAAAAGGTCCCCGAGGGAATGATGATTACTGCAAAAAACAATAGTAAATTGTCTAAATCTCTCACTGGCACCTTTGCTTCTCATTTGAAAAACATGACAAGTGGAGTTGTAACACCTTTCAAAAAAGCACTTGTTCTTGAAGGGGTGGGATATAAGGTTGAACTTAGTGGGAAAAACCTTATTTTTGCTGTTGGCTTTTCACATAAAGTGACTCTTGTAATTCCTGAAGATGTTACTGCTACAGTAGAAAAAAACACAATCCGTATTGAGGGTATTGATAAAGAGTCGGTAGGTCAGTTTTCTGCGCTAGTGCGTGCAGTTAAACCACCAGAGCCTTATCTAGGAAAGGGTATCCATTACGAGGGTGAAGTTATTCGACGTAAGCAGGGCAAGAAGTCCGTATAGTTTTTATGAAAAAGAATCTTACAACTAAAGAGTCGCTTCGCGCACGCCGACACGCGCGTATTCGCTCACAGATTATTGGTACTGCTGCACGTCCACGTCTTGCAGTGTACAAGTCTAATCGTTTTGTATCAGCACAAATCATTGATGATGCTACAGGGCGTACCCTTGTCAGTGCTCACGGGCGTGAGTTTTCAGGGTCGCAAGTTGCTCAGGCTGCATTGGTTGGAAAAGAGGTTGCAAAGCGTGCAGCAAAAGAGAGCATCAAAACTGTTGTGTTTGATCGCGGAGGGTACGCGTATGCCGCTCGAGTGAAAGCACTTGCTGACGCGGCACGTAATGAAGGGCTAACTTTTTAATATATTATTATGACCACAGACACTATAGAAAAGAAAGAGGTGATAACACCAAAAATAGAAGAGCCAAAAACTGAGGCTACCAAAGATGACGTTGCCAAAGAAACAAAAGCTACGGAAGTAGCTAAAGAAACAAAGGCACCCGCTGCGCGTAAGTCAGTTTCTCGAGATAACCGTTCTTCTATGCGCCCCCCTCGTAGACGTTCTTCTCGTAATAATCGACCTCGTTCTGAGTTTGATCAGGTAACGATTGAAGTTCGACGCGTTGCACGTGTTATGGCTGGTGGACGTCGTTTTAGTTTCAGTGTAACTATTGTTATAGGTGACCGTAAGGGTCGTGTTGGTGTAGGTTTGGGAAAAGGTTCCGATACTGCACTAGCTGTAGAAAAAGCAGCTCGTGACGCACGCCGACACATGATTACTGTAAATCGTACAAAATCAGGATCTATAGCGCACACTGTAACGGCAAAATATACTTCATCGGTAGTCACAATTATTCCTTCAGAAGGACGAGGAATTGTAGCTGGAAGTGCTATGCGTACAGTACTCGATATTGCTGGCGTATCGGACGTCGTGGCAAAAATAATCTCACGTTCAAAAAACAAACTAACTATTTCTCGCGCTACTGTACAGGCACTCTCTACACTTGGAGAGCCTGCAAAAGCAGTTCCCGCCACAGAGACAAAACAAGACACAACTGTATAATACTTTTTACCATGCAACTCAACACACTCACTTCTACCCGTATCGCACATAACGTCCAACGTATCGGACGTGGTGGTACTCGCGGCAAAACCAGCGGTCGTGGCACGAAAGGGCAAAAATCACGTGCAGGACATAAAATTCGTCCAGAAATTCGCGATATGATTAAGAAACTGCCAAAACGTCGTGGCTATGGTAAAAACCGTAGTCGTACAGTACGAATTGACCGAAAGCCGTTTATTTCAGTGAGTCTCTCCATGCTAGAGACACATTTCTCTGCTGGTGATACAGTAACTGTGCGCAAACTTCTTAAGAAGGGTGCCGTGCGTACAGTTCGCGCCACAGCTGGAGTAAAAGTTCTCGGTACAGGAACACTCACCAAGAAACTTTTCCTCTCTGGTTGCGTTGCCTCACAAGCCGCAATAAAAGCTATTGAAGCAGCGGGCGGCACAGTTTCCAATGTTTAATATATTTATCAAAAAGATAACACTTACGTTTACGGATCCAGAAATCCGAAAGCGTATTTTTGTAGTTATAGCTGCACTGGTGTTGTTTCGTCTTCTTGCCGCTACTCCTATTCCAGGTGTTGACCATGCTCGTCTTGCGGAGTTCTTCGCAAGTAACCAGTTTCTTGGGCTTCTGAATATCTTTTCAGGTGGCGGATTGGCTAACCTGTCTATAGTTATGTTGGGTGTTGGTCCATACATTAACGCATCTATTATTATGCAGGTCGCAACTATTGTATTTCCTAAGGTAAAGGAAGCATATTTTGAAGAGGGAGAAGCAGGTCGTGCAAAGTTTATACAATGGAGTCGTATCCTTACTATTCCTTTGGCATTTATGCAGGGTGTTGGGTTTCTTATTCTACTTGAAAACCAAGGCATTCTTCCACACATGACACTTATGCCATTTATCGCCAACGTGTTCCTAGTTGTGGGAGGTTCTCTGCTCCTTACATGGGTTGGTGAGCTGGTTACTGAATTTGGTATCGGCAACGGTGTGTCACTTATCATTTTTGCTGGAATTATAGCTGGTGCACCAGCGGCAGTGTCACATATGCTTTACACAGCAACCGCAGCAGACATTCCTTCTTACCTTGGCTTTCTTGCTATTGCTTTGGGGATTACCTACGCAGTCGTTCTTGTTTCTGACGCAGAACGTCCTATTCCTATTGCCTACGCTCGCGCGGTACATGGTGATGCTATGCAAAAGGGCGCAGCGACATACCTACCAATTCGTCTTTTGCAAGCTGGTGTGATACCTATTATCTTTGCACTTTCGCTACTTCTATTACCACAAATGGCACTTTCAATACTCGCTGCAGTTGGTGTTCCTGGAGTCGCAGCAATGTCGACATGGTACGGGGTATTTATTTCGAACCCCTGGCAGTACGGCTCTCTATACTTCTTGCTTGTTATACTATTTACTTATTTCTACACATCTATTACCTTCGATTCACATCGTATTTCAGAGGATTTACAGAAGAGTGGAGCTTTTGTGCCAGGAGTACGACCTGGAGCAGCTACTGAAAAGTATGTAGGTGCAGTGGTTAATCGTATTACTCTCCCAGGTGCTGTATTCCTCGGACTCATTGCTGTAGCACCTTCTATTATTCAGGGTGTAACTGGTATAACAACGCTTCTGGTTGGAGGTACAGCACTTCTTATCGCAGTACAAGTTGTTCTCGACTTGGTACTTAAAATAGACGCACAGATTTCACTACGAGAATACTAAAGCT